>Ga0105239_10003255_pt1 | contig 20048 bp, 14 predicted proteins | sample KBSC44metaG_FD_92761 | JGI IMG/M metagenome (GOLD analysis project Ga0105239, IMG submission 92761) | Corn rhizosphere microbial communities from Kellogg Biological Station, Michigan, USA - KBS C4-4 metaG | ecosystem: Host-associated > Plants > Roots > Rhizosphere > Soil | place: Michigan, USA... | reverse complement strand
GACTGGGTGGCGCTTGGGCAAAGGTCTGTTCCCGTGTTGTCGCGTCGGCTTGCGCGACCGAGCCTAAACCGCGACGCTAGGCTTCGTCACTTGCCCGCACCGCCACGATGCCATTCGCGACCCCGGCCTCCTTCTGGCTGCGCGCTGCCGCCGCAGTCTACGACCTGTTCCCGCTCATCGGCCTGTGGATGCTGACGACGGCCGTGGCCATGCTCGTTGCGCACGGCGACGTCGACGTGGCGCATCCGCCACCGACGTGGCACCTCGCACTGCAGGCGGCGCTGCTCGCGGTGACGGCGGCATACTTCGCGGTTTCGTGGGCGCGCGGCGGCCAAACGATCGGCATGCGCGCATGGCGCTTGCGGGTGGTGTCTTCCGAAGGCGGCGCACTGCCATGGCCGCGCGCGCTGCTGCGCTTCGCGCTCGCGCTCGGATCGCTGCTCGCGTTCGGGCTCGGCTTCCTGTGGTGCCTGATCGATCGCAGGCGCCGTGGCTGGCACGACATCGTCGCGCGCAGCGAGGTGGTTAGAACCTGAGTTACGCCGCCAACGCGCGCGCGACCATGCCTTCGATCGTGTCGAGGTCGGGAATGATCGCGCGATCGTCGCGTACCAGCACTTCGGCACGCACGCCGGGTGCGTGCGGGTGCTCGTCGCTGGTCTGGATCAGCAGTTCCTGGGTGATCGTGGTCAGGCGCGGGAATCCCTGTGCCAGCAGTGCGATGAAGGGCATGCCGGCATTGCCGCCGAGTGCTTTCAGCACCGCGACGCGCGCGTTCGTCCGGCTTTCCTCGGCGAGCTGGCCGGTGAGCACCGGGAACGAGAACAGCGGCAGGCGCCAACCGCGCCACGGCAAGCGACCGAGCAGCCACGCCGGTGCGTTCGGAATCGTTTCCGGCTTGGTGTAGCTGATCACCTCGGCAACGGTCGCATTCGGCAGCAGCACGCGACCATCGGTGATCGGCACCATGACGCCGCGGATTTCGCGTGGTAGTTCGGCCATCTCACTTCCCCTCCGGCGCGTCCTCGCGGACCACGCCTTGCACCAGATCAGCGGAGCGCGCGCTCCGGCCTCATGTACGTTCCGCCATCAACTTGGCGGCGAGTTCCTTCGGCGTTCCCTCGAAGGCCACCAGACCGGCTTCGTTCACGCCGTCGACCATCGTGCTGACCACGCAGCTCTCGGGCGACTGCGCATACACCTTGCCGCCTTTCTCGACCAGGTAGCTGCACCCTGCGACCGCGTCGTCGGACATGCCGGAGAACACGATCGCGCCCGCGTTCGCACCGTAGCGGTTCGCGACATCCTCGATCACGCGGTCGATCGACGGCCGGTAGGCAGCCTCGCTCGCATCCTTTTCCAGCAGGACCACGCCCATCGGATCGACCTGCAGGCGCTGCGCGTTCGGCACGATGACGATTTCGCCATGGGATACGCGCTCGCCATGCGCCGGCGTGCGCACGGTCATCTGCGTCGCGCGCCCGAGCTGTTTCGCCATCATGTCGACGAATTCGTCGCCGAGATGTTGTGCGAGCAGGAACAGCGCCGGGTAGTCGCGCGGGAATTCGGACAGGAATTCACGCACGGACTCCGGCCCGCCGACCGATGCCCCGAGCACCCATACGCGCTGGATCTTCGCCTTGACCGAATCCGGGTCGAACCAGTTCTCGTGATCGAGGGTCTCGCGCGTCGGCGAGACCGCCTCTTCCAGCGGAATCAGCTCGAGCGAGAGTTCGGACAATGACGGCATCGCGGGCTGTTTAGCTTCGTCGCCGCCTTCCGGCGCGAGGTAGTCGCTGGCACTGACCTTTTCTATGCCGAACTGCGCCGGACCGGTCGGCACGGGCGCCGGCGCGGCGTCCTCGCTGAGGTCCTCCAGCGACCACGAATCGGCGAGGCGACCGACCGCCGGCGCGGCGGGCGCGGGTGGCGCTGCCTCGACCTGGCCGGCAACTTCGTCGAGGTCGAAATCAAGGTCGAAACCGGCGGGCAGATCCACGGCGGGCGGCTCGAGCGGTACCGGTTCGACCGCGCGGATTCCCGCCGCGACCGGCAGGTCCTCCGGCGCGATGTCGACGACGAATTCGTCGGCGAGATCCGCTTCGACCAGGGGTTCGGGCGCACGCACGTCGAAATCGGCGAGCAGGTCGTCGATCCCGGCGAGGTCGAAGTTGCCTTCGGTGACGCCGTCGATGTCGATCGTCGGCAGCACCTTCTGCCCGCTCGCAGCGAGCGGATCGGTCGGCGACGCATCGTTCAACAGGTCGATGAATTCACCGGGATCGAACTCGGGCTGGGCGGGCACCGTGTCGCTGATCGGCTCTTCGGCAGGCCTCGCGTTCTGCTCCGCCGGCGGCTCGACGACGCGGGCATCCGCAGCCGGAACCTCGGGCGTCGCACGCGCACGCACGGGCACCGCTTCCGCATCGGCCGGGCGCGGCGGATCGATGTCGGCGCCGCCGAGCACCTTCGCCGACAGGTGGCGTACCCAGCGCGCATGATCCCAGCCGGAAAGCCCGCTGCTCACGCCGCTGTCGTTGAAGATCACGGTGTAGCGCGCGTCATCGAGCAGCGCATAGACCGCGTCCAGTGCCGGATCGTCCTCGTCCTCGAGGTTCACGACCACCACGTTCGCATGCGAATGCGCGAGCGCCTCGCGATCGAGCGCTGCAGCAGCGGCCTCGTACGCGATCGGCGTGCCGATCGCGACGAGCGTCTCGCGCAGATGCTGCGACTGCGCGACGGTTTGATACAGCAACGCGACCGGCACGGCGGATGGACTAGACACGTTCGCGCCTCAGCACTTCCTGCACCTGGCGCAGCAGGTCGTCTTCCTGGTACGGCTTGCCGAGGTAGCGTTCGACGCCGATTTCGAGCGCGCGCTGGCGATGCTTCTCGCCGGTGCGCGACGTGATCATGATGATCGGCACCTTGCGCAGGCGCGAGTCGTTGCGCATGTAGGTCGCCAGCTCGTAACCGTCCATGCGCGGCATCTCGATGTCGAGCAGCATGATGTCGGGCACCGTCTCCTGCAACTTCTCGAGCGCATCGAGGCCGTCCTTCGCGGTGAGGACCTCGAAATCGGCGCGCTCGAGCACGCGCGTGGTGACCTTGCGCATGGTGATCGAGTCGTCGACCACCATGACCAGCGGCTTGGTGCGAACGTCGACGACGTGCTCCGGTTCCGGCGTCATGAACGCAGGCAGTTCCGCGCCGGCGTCGATGCGCGCGCGCAGCGCGGCCAGGCGACGCACCAGCGGGGCGAGGTCGAGAATCATCACGACCGAGCCGTCGCCCATGATCGTCGCGCCGAAAATGCCCGGCACCGAGCTGACCTGCGGACCCACCGACTTGACCACGATTTCACGCGAACCGACGACGCCGTCGATGCGTACCGCAGCGCGCTGGTCGCCGGTGCGCGTCATCAGCAACGGCACCTGGGTATCGTCGCTGGCCACGCGCGGGCGCGGCACGCCGAGCAACTGCGACAGTTCGTAGATGACGTATTCCTCGCCGGCATAGGCGTGCTTCGGATTGCCGTCGGCGATGCGCTTCTCGAGATCGTCGCGCGCGATGCGCGCCACGCCCTGCACCGACGACATCGGGATCGCGTAGCTGCTTTCGCCGAGCTTGACCAGGATCGCCTGGGTCACCGCGAGGGTGAACGGCAGGCGGATCGTGAACTGCGAACCCTGGCCACGCGTCGAGTCGATCGTCAGCGAACCGCCGAGCTGCTTGATCTCGTTGTTGACGACGTCCATGCCGACGCCGCGTCCGGCGAGCTGGGTAACCTGCTCGGCGGTCGAGAAGCCGGTTTCGAGGATGAAGCCGTAAAGATCGCGATCCGACAGCTGCGCTTCCGCCTTGAGCAGGCCGCGCTCGATCGCCTTGCGACGGATCGCGTCGCGATCCATGCCGCGCCCGTCATCGGTGATGCGCAGCACGACTTCGGTCGCTTCGCGACTGACCGCGATGTTGACCGTGCCTTCGGCCGGCTTGCCGCCGGCGGTGCGCTCGTCCGGCTTCTCGATGCCGTGCGCGAGTGCGTTGCGCAGCATGTGCTCGAACAGCGCCTTCATGCGCTCGAGCAGGTTGCGGTCCATTTCGCCGTGTGCGCCGTCGACCTTGAGCTGGGCGCGCTTGCCGACTTCCTGCGCGGCCTGGCGCAACGTGCGACGCAGGTTCGGCACGAGCGAGTCGAACGGCACCATGCGCGTGCGCATGAGGCCTTCCTGCAGCTCCGAGCTCACGCGCGACTGCTGCAGCAGCAGGGTCTCGGACTGGCGCGTCTGGTCGTCGAGGATGCCCTGGATCGACACCAGATCCGACACCGACTCGCCGAGTGCGCGCGACAGCTGCTGCAGCTGCGAGAAGCGGTCGAGCTCGAGCGGATCGAACGTGCTCGCGCTGTCGTGCTGCTCGCGCTGGTAGCGCGCGATGATCTGCGCCTCGGTTTCGATCTCGAGCTTGCGCAGCTGCTCGCGCAGGCGGCTGACGGTCTGTTCGAACTCGACCAGGTTGAAGCGGAAATTCGCGATCTGCTGTTCGAGGCGCGAGCGGTAGATCGACACCTCGCCGGCGAAGTTCACCAGCGAGTCGAGCAGTTCCGAGCGCACGCGGATCATTTCCTGCGGCGCGTGGACCACTTCCTCCTGGTCCATTGCCGTCAGGTGGCGCGGCGCCGGCGCTGCGCGCGGTACGGGGGCGGCAGGCACTTCGCTGGCGGCACCCGCAGGCGCCCGATCGGCCGCCACGGGCTGTGCGCTGGCCTCCTGCGCCGCGGGTCGCGCGTCGCCGAGGAGGTCCTTGCCGGCCACCAGGTCCTCGAAGCGCGTGATCGCGTGCATCGGCATCGCGATCGCGCGACGCTGCGAGACGCGCTGGACCAGCACGTGCAGGCGGTCGAACCCGCGTTCGAGCGATTCGACTGCGACGCGGTCGACCGACAGTCGCCCGTCGCCGACCGCATCGACCAGCGATTCCATCGCATGGCTGAGGTCGCCGATCGGCGCCAGTCCGGCCATGCGCGCACCGCCCTTCAGCGTGTGCAGGTCGCGCTGCAGTGAAACGATGTGCGTGCGGTCATGTGGCGTCTCGCGCAGACCCGCCACGACCGAGTCGGCGTGGTCGAGGATGTCCTCGCTTTCCGTCACGAAGATGTCGAGCAGATCGTCGTCCGCATCGGTCGCTTCGAGCGGCCCTTCGGGCTGCACGTCTTCGGCGAGCGCCGGCGCCTCGGCGCCAGCCAGCGGTGCGTGCGCGATCGGCGCTGCCTTCGGCGCCTCGACCGGCGGCTTTTCGACGCTTGCTCTCGGTATCGGCGCGACGCTTGCGGCGACATCGGCGGCAGCGACGACCGGCGGCGTTGCCGCTTCGACGGTGGACGCGTGCGCGTCATCGGCGATCACGTCGTCTGAAAAGTCCTGCGCGATGTCGTCCGTGCCGGACTCCGACAGCGTGATCTCCTCGGCATCCGGCGCATCGGCGACGTACTCGGGAGCCTCGAGCGAGATTTCCTCGATCGACAGGTCGCCGAACATCGTGTCGAGCGATACATCGGGTACGGACGGCGCTTCATGGCTGCTCGCCGAAGGCGTCGGCATCTTCTCGAATTCGGCCAGCGCCGCCGCGAGGTCGTCCGGAATCTGCGCCTGTGGCGGCAGTATTTCAGGCAAATCGAGCTCGGCGGCTTCGCTGAGCCAGCGATCCATCTCGCCCACCGCTTGCTCCGGCTCGGCGGATTCGATCGCGGTTGGCGTCTCGTCGCGCGCACCCGGCAAGGTCGATTCGACGGCAGACGACACCGGGATGTGTGCGTCGGCGACGTCGCTGTACCACGTCAGCGAAGCTTCCGGTTCCGGCAGCGCGTCACGCAACGCGGTCATGCGCGCCACGAGGACGCCGGAGTCGGGCAACTGCGCGTCGCCCGATTCGAGCCGGCGCATCACGTCGCGGGTGAGCGCGACCGTGTCGCGCATCGCGGCGATGCCGTCCGCGCTCGGCACCGTGTCGGCGGCGCGCAGGCGCTTGATGTAGGTCTCGAGCGGTGCCAGCACGTTGCCGATCGAAGGGATGTCGACCATCGCGATCGCGCCGTTGAGGGTGTGCACGGCGCGCAACAGCGATTCGCTCGCGCGCACCGGTGTCGGCGCGCAATTGGCCAGGTACTCGTCGGCCACGTCGAGGTGCGCCGCGACTTCGCTCTGCAGGATGTCGAACAGGACGGGATCGATGTTCGGCAACGGGCCGGCGATGACCTCATGCGCCGGGGCCTGCTCGGCGTGCGCATCGCCCGCGAGCGTGAAAGCCGCGGCGATGTTGTCGTGCACGGTCGGCAATTCGCGTTGCGGTGCCGGCACACGACGGCGCACCACGCGCCGCACGGTGCGCGCGCCACCGGTGGCGGTGGGAACGTACGCGTCCTCGCCGGCCGCAAGGCGGTCGGCCGTATCCATGATGCCGGCGATGTTCGCACTCGCCGAATGGTCGCCGCGCAACGCGGCCAGCAACGCCGGGAGTGCGGCCAGCGCGTGGTCGACGAGCGCCATCACCGCATCGCCCGGAACGATCGTGCGGTCGAGCACGCGATTGAGCAGGTTCTCGACCTTCCAGCTGAATTCGCCGAGCGCGAGTGCGCCGACGAGGCGGCCCGAACCCTTCAGGGTATGGAACGAACGCCGCAGCGGCTTGAGTTCCTCGAAATTGGTGACGTCGCGCTTCCACAGCGGGAGCTGGCGACCGAGGTTGCCGATCTCTTCCTCGACTTCCTCGAGAAACACGTCGCGGATGTCGTCGTCGATCTCCCCACCGGCGGTGCCTTCGAAACCCGCGAGCGACTGCTCGCCGGCAGGAACCTGTTCCTCGACCTCTTCGTCGACTTCGATCCAGTGTTCGTCGGCGGCGGCACTCGCGCCGTCCGCGCCGGTCTGGGCAAGGCGCAGGCCGGCGATGTCGTGCGACGCCTGCTCCGGCGTTCGCGCCTCGCCGATGACGAGGTCGTTGAGATCGTGTCCCGGCAGCACGTCGATGGTGGGCACGCCGAATGATGCGGTGTCCGACAGGATCGCCGGCGCGTTCGGCTGCACGGCCTCCGGCGCACGGAACGTCGCCGGCGGCGGCATATCGGTGCGTGCCGCCGGTGCTTCGCGGATTTCCGCCGGAGGCAGCGGCCAGTAGCCGAGCGCTTCCAGGCTCTCGCGCGCAACGTCGAGGATCTTGTCGCGGTTGCGACGCTGCTCGCGTGTCGCCTCGAGGTAGTACTCGATCGCCGCCAGCGCATCGGCGAGCTTGTCCATCTGCTCCGCTGTCGGTACGCGCTTGTGTGCGATCAGCTCGACTTCGACGAAGCGCACGACGGCGGTCATCAGCTCGCTCGCGTTGGCGAGACCGAGCATGCGCAGCGCACCGGCGATTTCCTCCAGCAGGCGTGGGATCTGCTGCACGCGCTGGTGGTCCCACGGCGACTCGATGAACGCGATGATGTCCTGCTTCGCCTGCTGGATGTTCACGGCGGCTTCGCGCATCAGCGCATCGAGGATCTTGCGCACCTCGGCCTTCGGCAATTCCAGCTCGCCACTGCTGCCTGGCGCATCACCCTCGTTTGCGTCGCCGAGCCGCTCGATGTGGTCGTCGAGCGAGGCTTCGACGTACAGCAGCGCACCCGCGACGTCGAGCAAGGCGCCCTCGTCGACCGAGCGACGCTGCTGCGACATCTCCTCGATGATCTCGCGCTGTTCGCCGACCACGCGGCGTGGCACGCCAAGGCCGAGCATGCCAAGGGTATCGCCGACGCGGTTCAGCACGTCCGCCTGTGCGGCGAGCTCGGATGCATCGGTACTGTGGCCGCGCAGGAAGATGTCGAGCGCTTCCTTCACGCGCACGAGGTCGTCCTTGATCGCCGCGGAAACCGTGCCGAGCAGGTTCTTGTTGCGCCCGGTCATCGAGCCCTGCGCGTGCTGCAGTTCGCTCTGCGTCGGCAGCAGGGTGTCGAGGCGATAGGTGCGGCGGATCAGCGCGGAGCGTTCACCGAGCGTCGCGCTGTCATTCGAAGCCGCGTGCGCGATGTAGTAGAGGAGATTCTTGGTCAGCTCGCGCGGCGGCCGCGCGGCGAAGCCGCCTTCGCCGACCTCGGCGAAGCGATGGATCTCGCGGTCGACGCGCCCGAACAGCAGCTTGACGGCGACGCTCGGCTCAAGCCCGCCGGATTCGACCGACTCGATCACGCCCGCGGCGATCCACCACAGACGACGCGCTTCGGCGGCGTGCGAAATCGTGCGCAGGCGGTCGAGCACGTCGACCAGGCGACGCAGATGTTCGGCCGCGGAGGCGTCGCGGAACCATTTCAGCAACGCGGCCTGGAACGCGAGGCGCAGGCGCAGCGCTTGCGCGCGCAATTCGTTCTGCGGCAGCGCCGAGGCACTGCCCGCAGCCGCTTCCGGCAACGCCACGGCGAGATCAGGGGAGAACAGCGCCGATTCGCTCAGCAGGTTCTCGCCGCGCACCGCACGCAGGTCATTCAGCAGCGGCAGCAGGACGATCGGGATGTCCTTGTGGCCGCTCTGCAGTCGTTCGAGGTAGTCCGGCAGCTGGACCATGCCGCGCATCAGCACGGAATAGCCTTCGTCGCGCTGCTTGATGGCGTCCGCCACCAGCCCTTCGGCGAGGCGTTCCATGTTCTCCACGACCATCGCCGCGCCGTACAGCTCGACCATGCGCAACGTGCCCTGCACCTGGTGTAGGTGCTCGGCGCACGACCGCATCAATGCGCGGTTGTCGGGCTCCTCGACATAGGTCTCGAGCGCTTCGCGCGCCTGCGCGAGCGTCGCATCGAGCGCCGGCTTGACCCAGTTGAGGGCAGTGAATTCGCCATCGTCGTACAGTTTCATGCGTCTAGCCTCGACTGCGACGACCGGCAAGCGGCGCGCACGACGCGCCGGCAGCGCCCGCGATGGACTGGGGAAGAGTGGTCAGGCATGGCTTCATGCGTGTCGACTCATCCCGGCAACTTGAAGTCGGCCACCGAGCGACGCAGGTCGGATGCGAGCTGGGCGAGGTTGCCGATCGATTCGGCGGTCTGGCTGGCGCCGACCGACGTCTGCGAAGTGATTTCCTGAATCACGTTCATCGTCGCTGAAATGTTCGTCGCCGCGGCCGACTGCTGGCGCGCCGAGGTCGAGATGCCCTGAATCAGGTCGGCCAGGCTGTTCGAGACCGTTTCGATCTCGCCGAGGGCATGGCCCGCGTCTTCCGCGAGGCGCGCACCGGACACCACTTCCGAGGTCGTCTGCTCCATCGAGCTGACCGCTTCGTTGGTATCGGACTGAATCGTCTGCACCAGTGTCTCGATGCGCTTGGTCGCGCCGGACGCGCGTTCCGCAAGGCGTTGCACTTCGTCGGCGACGACCGCGAAGCCTCGGCCCGCCTCGCCCGCCGAGGCGGCCTGGATCGCCGCGTTCAACGCGAGGATGTTGGTCTGCTCGGAGATGTCGTTGATCAGTTCGACGATCGCGCCGATTTCCTGCGAGGACTCGCCGAGACGCTTGATGCGCTTGGACGTTTCCTGGATCTGGTCGCGGATCGAGTCCATGCCCTGGATCGTCTGGCGCACGACCTGCGCGCCGTTCGCGGCGATCTGCACCGAGCGCTGCGCCACGTCGGCGCTCTCGGCGGAGTTCTTCGAGACGTTGTCGATCGACGTCGCCATGTCGTTGATCGCGACCGAGGCGGAGCTGATCTGGCGTGCCTGGTGCTGGGCGGCGTCAGCGAGGTGCATCGCGGTCGCCTGCGTTTCCTGCGCGGCGGCCGATACCTGCACGGCAGTCTCGTTGATCGTGGTCACCAGGCTGCGCAGCGCCTCGACCGCGAAGTTGACCGAGTCCGCGATCGCGCCGGTGATGTCCTCGGTGACGGTCGCCTTCACGGTCAGGTCGCCTTCGGCGAGCGATCCCATCTCGTCGAGCAGGCGCAGAATCGCGTCCTGGTTGCGCTGGTTCAGTTCGTTGGTCTGCTGCAGGCGGCGGCGCTGGTCGCTGAGCAGGTTGAAGCCGAGGAACAGCAGCAGCACCATCGCGGCGGCGGCGGAGAGCGCGCCGAGCAGCGGGCTCGGCAGCGCAAACGGGTTCTTGCTCGAGGAACGCGCGTCGATGCGCTGCGCCGCGGCGACCGCGCGCAGCAGCACGTCCTGGCTGTCGGTGAATGTCTTGTCGGCGGCGTCCTTCACGGTCTGCAGGTTGCTGGCCGAGTCGACGATGGTCTTGACCGGCTCGGTCACGGCCGTCCACTGCTGGGCGACATCGCCGACGATCTGCTTCGCGTTGGCGTTGTCGAGCGGCTTGATGTTGAGTTCCGGCGCGCCGTCGAGCAGGCCTGTCACGACCGTCTGGTACAGGCGCGAATCACGCCCGAGGCCATCCGCGGAAGACTGCGTGTCGGCACCGCCGAGCAGGATCTTGGTGACGCGGTTGCTCATGCGGTCGGCGAGCTGCATCTGGCGCGAGGCGATGTACACCTGCGATGCGCTCGCATTGCGGTCGGTCAGGATGTTGACGACCTCACTCATGCGCGAGTTCAACGCGGAGACCTTGTCGATGAAGTCCTTCGCATTGGTATTCGCGGTGAGCACGACCGCCTGGTTGTCGATGATCTTCTTCGCGTCGCCCTGCAGCAATTCCCATGCCTTGGTCAGGCTGTCCGTCTTGACGTCGATGTAGGACGCGTAGCTCGGCATGCCTGTCTTGTCGCCCTTGTTCAGCGCCGTGACGTAGGCATCGATGTTGTCGCTCGTGCTCTTCAGCTCCTGGAACGCGAGCTCGTTGCCGCTCGCCGCTTCCGATGCGTACTTCGCCAGCTGCTGCGAGGACACCTGGATCTGCGTGGTGTATGCGACCGCCTTGCGGTCCTGCACGTTCTGGTAGTAGAGCCATGCGAAATCGATGATCGCGAAGACGAACAGGATTCCGAGCACGAGGAACAGGACCGTATTGGTACGGCCGCCCCCGACAGCACCCGACGTAGTACTCACACTTCACCCCCTATTGCATTCTTCCACCGCTGACCGACGCCGGTCACCGATGCGGATCTCATGCCGCTGCCTGCTGGAACTGGGTGCTGCGCACCAGCGCCGCCATGCTGAACAGGCCCCACAGCACTTCGCCCAATTGGACGTTCTCGCCGACGTAGTGGACGTATTTCTCGTCCGCCTCGCCGACCGCCTTCGACAACTGCTCCTCGGAGAAGCTGCGCTGGCCATGCACTTCGTCGACCATCAGGCCGACGCTGCCGCCCTGCTGGCGAACCACCAGCACGCGCGTGGTGTCGGTGGTCGGGCCGGGCCCGCCGCCGATGAAGCTGCGCAGGTCCACCACCGGCACGAGGTTGCCGCGCACGTTCGCGACGCCGAGCAGCCAGGACTTCGCGCCCGGCACCAGGGTCACGGCAGGAGGCGTCAGGATTTCGTTGACTTCGGCGATGCTGCTGACGAAATGGCGGTCGCCGATGCGGAAGCCGATGCCGCGCCAGAGTCCGGGCGCATCGACGAGCTCCGGCGCACCGGCTGCGTGCTCGAGACTGCGCCGCTCGTACTCGGCGAGCACTTCGTAGGGCGTGCTGGAGAACCGGTCGGCCATGTCATTCACCCGCACGAACGCGAACGTTGACGCGACGGACCCGTCGCACCGTGGCTTCGACACCGACCGCTTGCATGGCTGCCATCACTTCCCCTCTGATCGAATGGCAATCCAGTATCACGTTCCGTCGACGTGGCGACGGATCGCACCCAGCAATTCCTCACGGGTGAACGGCTTGGTCAGGTACTGCTCCGAGCCGACGATGCGCCCGCGCGCCTTGTCGAACAGTCCGTCCTTGGACGACAGCATGATCACGGGCGTGCTCTTGAACATCTGGTTGTTCTTGATCAGCGCGCAGGTCTGGTACCCGTCCAGGCGCGGCATCATGATGTCGACGAAGATGATCTGCGGCTGCTGGTCGGAAATCTTCGCCAGCGCCTCGAAACCGTCGGTCGCGGTCACGACCTCGCAACCCTCCTTGCGCAGCAGGGTTTCCGCGGTGCGGCGAATGGTCTTCGAATCATCGATGACCATCACCTTGACGCCGTTGAGGCCGCCCTCTTTCGTGTCGTCCACCTAACCCCCTCGCCACATCGGATGCCCGCGGCCATCGCCATGAATTCGGACGCGTCGCCCATACATGCAATCGGCATGCCTGAAATGACGGACAACCGCGCGCCGGACCTGGCGCACTCCGCGTCCGCGACCGTTATCCAACATAGCTAGCGAAGCTGTCAAGTTGTTGTCGTAAGTACACGTTTGGGCGAAAGTTCGAGCCCGCAACGACGCGCCGCGCAGGCGTCCCGAGTGTAGTATGCGGGCGGCCGCGCGGTTGCGATGGGCGTCGCGCTTGCCGGCTCCATCGCGTGCACCGAAAAACGGCGCAAAGTGACGTTCCCGGCACCGAGGTGGCAGGGTTCGCAGCCGTACCCCGGCCGCCTCCGCTATGCTCGCCCGACGCATCCCGGAAAACCGCATGCCCTCCAGTCTCGCCGTGCTGATGGACCCGATCGGCACGATCAATCCGAAAAAGGACACCACCCTCGCGCTGCTGCTCGAAGGCCAGCGCCGTGGCTATTCCCTGCACTACATGACCCAGGGCGACCTCGCGATCCGCGACGGCGGCGCCTGGGCGCGCCTGGCGCCGCTGGTCGTGCGCGACGATCCGCATGACTGGTTCAGCCTGGCGGCGCCGGCCTGGCGCCCGTTGGCCGGGATCGATTTCGCATTCGCGCGCAAGGACCCGCCGGTCGATCCGCAGTTCATCTACGACACGATGGTGCTTGAAGCGGCGCAACGCGCCGGCGTGCAGGTCGTCAACGACCCGCGCGGCCTGCGCGACGCCAACGAGAAGCTGTTCGCGCTGCAATTTCCGCAATGCTGCGCACCGACCGTGGTCGCGCGCGACGCCGCCGAACTCAAGCGCTTCGCCGCCGAGCATGGCGAAGTCGTGCTGAAACCGCTCGACGGCATGGGTGGGCGCAGCATCTTCCGTTCCCGCCACGGCGATCCGAACCTCAACGTGATCCTCGAGACCCTGACCGGCAACGGCCACGGCTTCGCCATCGCGCAGAAGTTCATCCCCGAGATCAGCGCCGGCGACAAGCGCATCCTCATGATCGACGGCGAACCGGTGCCGTATGCGCTCGCGCGCATCCCGCAGGGCGACGATTTCCGCGGCAACCTCGCCGCCGGCGGCAAGGGGGTCGGCGTGCCACTGTCCGACCGCGATCGCTGGATCGCCGCCGAGGTCGGTCCGGAATTGCGCCGGCGCGGCATGCGTTTCGTCGGCCTCGACGTGATCGGCGACTGGTTGACCGAGATCAACGTGACTTCGCCGACCTGCGTGCGCGAGCTCGATGCGCAGTTCGGACTCAACATCGCCGGACTGCTGTTCGACCGGCTCGAAGCGCCACGGGCAGCCTGATGTCCGATCCGACACCCGCCAGCGCCGATCGACTCGGCGTGACCCTGCTGTTTTCGGTGGTCGCGCATGCGGTCCTCGCGCTCGGCATCACGTTCCAGTTCGAGAAGGCGCCGCCGCGGCTGCCCTCGCTGGACGTGATCCTCGTGCAGTCCGCCAACAGCGAGAAGCCCGACAAGGCGGATTTCATCGCGCAGGCGAGCAACAGCGGGGGCGGCCAGGCGGACAAGGCGCATCGCCCCGCGCAACCGCTGTCGAGCCCGGTACCGAAGGCGACGCCCGGCATCGCGCCGGTGCCGATCGAGGAAGGCGCGCCGCGCCCGACGCCGCCGCGCCCGAGCGAGATGTTGACCCAGCGCAAGTCGTCGTACGCCGTGGCGACCGATCGCCAGGTGCCGGAAACGCTGCCGCAGGACGTCGCGGAACGCGAAGCCGAGCAGCGCCGGATCGAGATGGCGCAGCTCGCCCAGGAAGTGCAGCGCGAGTCCGAGCAGTACGCCAAGCGACCGAAGCGCAAGTACATCTCGGCGAACACGCAGGAGTACGAGTTCGCCGCGTACATGCGCGCATGGGTCGCGCGGATCGAGCGCATCGGCAACCTCAACTATCCCGACGAGGCGCGCCGCCAGCAGCTGCACGGCCAGCTCGTGCTGACCGTCGGCATCGACCGCCAGGGCAGGATCAAGAGCATCGACGTGATCCAGCCGAGCGGACACAAGCTCCTCGACGATGCCGCGATCCGCATCGTGCGCCTTGCCGAACCGTTCCCCGCCCTGCCCGAGAGCAAGGAGCACATCGACGAGCTGTACATCTCGCGAACGTGGCAGTTCCTGGCCGGGGAATCCGGCGACAGCCTGCAGACGCGCTGACGGACTGCAGCATTCGCAGCGAGCGATGTGCTCGGTCATGGACAGGAGCGTCCGCGGCGCCTGCCAAGCCTTCACGATCGGTCCCGGCGGGTGCCGTACAATGGCGGCATGGCCGAATCCACACCGCTGACGAACCAGTTGCTGATTGCGATGCCCGCCCTGCGCGATCCGAACTTCGCGCGCGGTGTTGCGTTCCTGTGCCAGCACGGCGAGGACGGCGCGATGGGGCTGATGATCAATCGCCTGTCCGAATACCGCCTCGGCGACGTGCTCGCGCAGATGAACATGCATTCGGAGCTCGCCGATATCGTCGATGCCCCCGTGTTGATCGGCGGACCGGTGCAACCCGAGCGCGGCTTCGTGCTGCATTCGCCGGGAGGCGACTGGGAGTCGTCGTTCAAGATTTCCGACCAGATCAGCGTGACGACCTCGCGCGATATCCTCGTCGCGATGGCAGTCGGCAAGGGTCCGCGCCACGCCGTAGTCACGCTCGGCTATTCGGGCTGGAGCCCCGGCCAGCTCGAGCAGGAATTGTGCGAGAACCATTGGCTGACCGCGCCGGCGGCCGAACAGGTCCTGTTCGAGACGCCGCTCGAGGACCGCTGGGAAGCCGCGGCAGGACTCGTCGGCGTGAACCTGTTCCAGCTCGCGAGCTATGCCGGGCACGCCTGAGGATACGGCGCTCGCCTTCGACGTCGGCACGCGCGTGATCGGCGTCGCGATCGGCAATCGCCTGAGCGGAAGCGCGCGCGCGCTGACCACGCTCGCGCCCGACGACTGGCCGCGCGTCGATGCACTCGTCGCCGAGTGGCGTCCCGATGCGCTCGTGGTCGGCTTGCCGCTCACGCTCGACGGCGGCGAGCAGGCGATGTCGCAGCGCGCGCGTGCATTCGCGACGCAACTCGAACAGCGCTACCGACGCCCGGTGCACCTCGTCGACGAGCGCAACACGTCGCGCGAAGCCGCGCGCCGCTTCGCGCAGCAACGCGCGAGCGGCGCGGCCAAGCGCAAGGATGCCGCGGAAATCGACGCCCTGGCGGCGGCGATCATCCTCGAAGCCTGGCTGTGATCGACGCTGCACCGACAACCGAGGATCCGACGATGCCGCAAATGCAAATCGCCGACGATGGACGCCTGCGCCACCTGCTGACGCTCGACGGCCTCGATCGCCCGCGCATCGAGGCCCTGCTCGATCATGCCGCGCAGCTGCGTTCGCTCTGGCGCGCCGGCGCGCCGCTGCCGCAACTGTTGCAGCGGCGCACGGTCGTGAACCTGTTCTTCGAGGCGTCCACGCGCACGCGCACGAGCTTCGAACTCGCGGCGGGCCGGCTCGGCGCGACGGTGGTGAACTTCGACATCGCGAGCTCGTCGACGAGCAAGGGCGAGACGCTCGAGGACACGCTGGCGACGCTCGAGGCGATGGACAGCGACGCGTTCGTCGTGCGCCACAAGGAGAACGGCACGCCGGCGCGGCTTGCGGCGCATGCACGTCGCGCGGCTGTACTCAATGCCGGCGACGGCAACCAGGCGCATCCGACCCAGGGCCTGCTCGACCTGCTGACCCTGCGCGACCACAAGGGGCGCATCGACGGGCTCAAGGTCGCGATCTGCGGCGACATCCGCCACTCGCGCGTCGCCCGTTCCGACGTGCACGGCCTGCGTGCGCTCGGCGCGGCGGAAATCCGCCTGTGCGGACCGGACGCGCTGCTGCCGGATGCGGACGAGTTCCCCGGCTGCAGCTTGTCGCACGATATCGACGCGGCGATCGAAGGCGTCGACGCGATCGTCATGCTGCGCATCCAGAAGGAGCGCATCGAGCACCTGCCCGGTGTCGACGAGGCGGAATATTTCGCGCGCTTCGGCCTCGACCGCCGGCGCCTGGCGCGCGCGCGCGCGGATGCGATCGTGATGCATCCCGGCCCGATGAACCGCGGCATCGAAATCGCCGCGGACGTCGCCGACGGCGCGCAGTCGGTGATCCTCGAGCAGGTCGCAAACGGCATCTTCGTACGCATGGCCGCGCTCGCTGCGCTGCCGGGTCGCTGAGGCGCGAACGAAATCACGGCCCTTCGCCGCGTACCTTCGCGCGCCCGGAGTACGGGACTGAAGTCCCTGCCGCACAAGGGTTAGACTGCGCATCTCGCCCGGGGGACTCCAGCATGCGTACTTCCAACCTGCACCGCGCCGCGCTCGCCGTCATGCTCGCCTTGCTCGCCGGCTGCGGCCACAAGGTCGACGAGACCGCCCCGCTCGCGTTCGTTCCCGCCGACACGCCGTATGTCTTCGCGAACATCGAACCGGCGCCCGAGGCAGCGCTCGCCACCTGGCGCACGCAGATGCAGACCGCGTGGCCGTTGCTGACCGAGACGATGGACCATGCGCTGGCCGAGCTCGAAGCCAAGCCGGAGAGTGCCGGCGCGGCCAAGGTGCTGCGCGCGATCCTCGACGAGGTACGCGATCGCAACACGCCCGAATTGTGGAAGCAGGCCGGTTTCGACCCGCAGGCCCATGCAGCGATCTACGGCGTCGACCTGCTGCCGGTCGTCCGCGTGGAACTGTCCGACCCCGATGCGTTCCGCGCGATGCTCGCACGCATCGAACAGAAGGCGGGCCAGTCGCTTGCGACCAGCCACGTCGGCGAGCAGGAGGTGCGCACGTTCGGCGACGACAAGGCGCTCGGAATGCTCGCGATCGAGGGCCGTCACCTGGTGCTCGCGTTCGCGCTCGGTGATGCCGACGAGGCGCAGAAGCGGCGCCTGCTCGGACTCGACCGGCCGGCGCACGCGATCGATCCGGGCCTGCTCGCGGATTTCAACAAGCAGCGAGGCTATCTGCCCTACGGCAGCGGCTGGATCGATACGCGCCGCGTCGTCGCGCTCGCGGCGGCCAAGGCCGCGGCGGACAAGGCCGATGGCAGCTTCGATGCGACCTGCCGCGAAGAATTCGACGCGCTCGCCGCAAAGGTGCCGCGCTTCGGCTTCGGCTACCGCGCGCTCGACCGCGAGCGCATGACGATGCACGCGCGCCTCGATCTCGATCCGGCGACCGCGAAGGCGCTGGCCGCGCTGGCACCCGTGCTGCCGGGCAAGGCCGCGTCCGACGCACTGCTCGACTTCGCCGTCGCGCTGCCGGTACTGCGCGCGCGCGACCTGCTCGTGGCCCAGTACGACGCCGTCTCCAAGGCGCCTTTCCGTTGCTCGCTGCTCGCCTCCGCGAACGAGGGCGTCGCCGAAACGAAGGCGAAGCTGTCGCAGACGATCCCGCCGCCCTTCAGCGATTTCACCGGCGCGCGCCTGACGCTCAGTCACCTCGCCTGGCCATCCGGTGACGTGACGGCACGGCCGGACGTCTCCGGCACGCTGCTGGTCGGCAGCAACAATCCCTCGTTCATGACCAGCCTCGCGCAGCTGTCGGTGCCCGCGCTGCAGGGTGTCAAGCTGGCTGCCGACGGCAAGCCGGTCGCGATTCCGCCCGCGGCGTTGCCGGGCATGCCGGACAACCTCGACCTCAACGTCGCGCTCGGCACGAAGACGCTCGGCATCGCGCTCGGCAAGGATCAGCTCGATGCGTTGTCCGCAGGCGTAAACGCTGCGCCAGGCGCGTCCACGACCTTGTTCGAGATGAGCATGCGCGGCGAGATTTACACGACGTTCGCCGATGCGATCGGCCATTTCGGCGCCGCGCTGCCGGAGGAGTCGCGCAAGCAACTGGAGACGCAGCGCAAGCTGTATGCGCTGTACGCGCAATGGTTCAAGCATATCGACGCACGCGTCGCGCTCGCGCCGGAAGGCATCGACCTCACCGAAGACGTGGTATTCGCGCAGCACTGACGCCCTGCCGGGCGCCCGTTCAGCGATCCGGATCGAGCAGCAGGTCGAGATGCAGGCGTCCGTCGAGGCCGGCCGTCGCATTCTCGCGCCGCCACACGTCCATCACCGCCTCGGCAGTGGTACATCGCGCGCGCGCGCCGTCGCGATGCAGCACTTCGATCGCCGCATAGTGGCGCAACAGGCGCCGCAGGTAGTCGACGGGCGCACTGCCCGTCGCCCGCTCGATCGCCCACGGGTGGAATTCGCTCAGCAGGAACGGGCGGAAGCGCTCGATCGAGCGCTCGATCCCGGCGAACGCGAGCGGCTCCATGCCTTCGATGTCCATCTTCACCAGATCGAGCCGCGCGCGCTCGACCAGCAATGCATCCAGCGCGACCGTCCGCACGCGTGATGTCGCGCCATCCGTTGCGCGCAGGCGCTCCCCGGATGCGCCTGGCGTCGCGCTGTTGGAGGTCGATGGGTGCGTCCGCAGCTCGATCTCCCCGTTCCGGTCGGAAGCGGCAGCGGCGACGATCTCGATGTTGGACAGCCCACTCGCCTGGGCCGAGCGCGCCAGCAGCACGCAATTGCGCGCCAGCGGCTCGACCGCGATCACATGGCCGCGCTCCCCAACCAGGACTGCCGCCGGCAACGCCATGCTGCCGATGTTCGCGCCGATGTCGAGCACGACATCCCCGTGGCGCAGGCGCCCGCGCAGCACCGCGGCAACATGCGGATCGTGCGGGGCACCAGCCAGCAGCGGTCCGCCGATATGCACGTCCGCCGGATCCACGTACAACACGTGGTCGCTCGCTTCAATGCGGACCGGCAGCGGCGCATCATTGACGACTGTCCAACGGCGACCGCGCCAGCCGGCGCCCGCTGCGCCGTCATCGACCTCATCGAGCAGGCGCAGCGACGGATGGCGGTCCAGCAGGCCGCGCAAGCGCGCCTCCGGCAATGCGTGCATCTCGAATACCGCACGGCGTCGCCACCGGACCTTGCGCAACGGGTTGAGCCAGCGATTGGAAGCCCATCCGAACAATCGCCCGCGCAAGCTGTCGTCGCTGCCATCGACGAACTGGAACACGGCCGCTCCACCCGGCGCGAGGACGCGGAAGAACTCGCCGACGTAGCCCGCCGCGAGTTCGCCCGGAATGTGCTGCAAGGTGATGTGCGAAAACACGAAATCGACGCTCGCGTCGGCGATGTGCTCGAGCCGCGGCGACGCATTCGCCCGGAATTCGATATTGCCGATGTCGACGTTGAGGCGTTCCGCGGCTGCCACCATGCTGGTCGAGACGTCGATGCCGATCGCGCGTTCGAACCGTGCGGCGAGCGCGCGCGTGAGGCGCCCGGCCCCGCAACCGAAATCGAGCGCAAGCCCGCGTCCTCGCGGATAGCCGCTCGGCGCAAGGAGGGCCAGCTGCGCTTCGATCTCGACCCGCCCGGTTTCGAGGAATTCGACCGGATCCCAGCGCCCGCCGCGCTTGTCCGACCGCGACAGCACGGCCCACAACGGGTCGTCGCGCCCGAGCGTCTCCCAGACGCGGCGCAGGCGATCGAGTTCGGTCGTATTCGAAGGAGCGGGCGCTGGGTCGGACGCGTCAGGTTTCAACGAGTTCGACACCATCGAGTCCCTGGCTCAGCGTATGCGCGTCGCCGCCCTGGGCGAGCTTGATCTTCAGGCGCACTTCGTTCGCCGAGTCGGCGTGACGCAACGCGTCCTCGTAGCTGATCTCGCCGGCCTGGTACAGCGTGAACAGGCTCTGGTCGAAAGTCTGCATGCCGAGGTTGGTCGATTCCTTCATCACGTCCTTGAGCTTGTGGATCTCGCCCTGGCGGATGTAGTCCTGCACCAGCGGCGTGCCGAGCATGACTT
>Ga0105239_10003253_pt1 | contig 20051 bp, 36 predicted proteins | sample KBSC44metaG_FD_92761 | JGI IMG/M metagenome (GOLD analysis project Ga0105239, IMG submission 92761) | Corn rhizosphere microbial communities from Kellogg Biological Station, Michigan, USA - KBS C4-4 metaG | ecosystem: Host-associated > Plants > Roots > Rhizosphere > Soil | place: Michigan, USA... | reverse complement strand
GCGCTGAACCCCAGCACTCGGAAGAAGACCGAGTTCTGGTTGGCGTAAGTCGCATCGAACGACGCCGCCTCGATGGGCGACTCCCACAGCCAGTTGTCCCCACGACGCAGGACGTACACCTGGTCCTGGTTCGTGCCCGCACCCAGGTTCTGGGCGATGTTCGGGTCGATGTAAACGGGCAGACCACCCAGCGCGCCTACCGCACCCTGAGCAACCGCATCGTTCTGAGCGCCACCAGCGTTGAAGAACGGCGACGACGGCGAGACTTGCAGACGGTTCTGCGTGTCCAGAGCCTCGAGGATCCATGCCCAACGCGCCGGGTGCATGATGATCGTGTCAGCCGGCAGGTAGCGGGTCGTGTTGACTGCCGAGATCGCGGACATCAGCTTGTTGTAGAACGACGCGGCAGCGGTCGAGGAAACGAACGCCGGGGTCGTGGTCGTGAAGGTGACCACGGTTCCCGACGAGACGAGACCCTTGAGCTGACCGTTGGCACCGGTACCAGCGATGACCTGAAGGTCAAGCTGCGATGCGTAGGCGAGCGCCAGGTCCGACAGCACAACGTCGTCGATCGGAGTGCCCCCCTGACGGATGAGCTGGATCGCGACGGTCTGACCGCCCGAGATCGTGGTGATGCTCGAGGCAAGCGACGTGGTGGTGATGTCGGTCGAACTGATCTGCGTGTTCTGCGTCTGCACGACCGCAACAGTCGAACCGGTCGACACCTTCGGAAGGTTCACCGAGGAAATGCCCTGCGGCAGTTCCTGGTGGGTCATCAGGTCGGCGGTGACGCGGGCCGTGCGGGCCAGCTTCACGTACTCATCGACGATCCACTCCGGGGGCGCGAAAGTTCCACCCGCGGCTGCGACGGTGGTCATGCCGGCGCGCGATTCCTGCGACTTGATGATCCGATTACGGGCCTCGGGGTCACCGGTGCCTGCCTCGAAAAGGTCACGGAAGTACGACGTCGACAGGTCACCCTTGCGGTAGACCGGGTTCGCCTCAGACACAACCTTCGCGGTCGGGCCAGCAGAACCGAGCTGAACGCCCATCTGCTTGCGAACCTCGTCGGCAGCCTTCTGCGACTCGATCTTGCTGACGACGGAACGGTGCTCAGCAACAAGCTCGTCCTGCTTGGTGGTTTCCTCGTCAGAGAACGCGCGGCTCTCCGTCTCGGCGGCGGTAATGAGGGTGTCGAGCTCCTGCTCGATCTCGGCCTTGCGGGCCTCAAGGGTCTCAATGAGAGACATGGGAACCTCCTGGGTTCATCGGTTGGGTGTTTCTTTCCGATGCCCAAGTGGTTCCAAGTGGACGGCTCCCTCTCGGGAGTGCCCGGCTTGTTCGGCTTGTGCTACCCGCATCCTGCGGGTGGTATTTGGGTTAGTGACGGAGCAGTTCGAGACGCAGACGCGCAGCGCGAACCTCGCGGGCCGCACGCAGCGTCACGTCTTCCGCCTCAGCGTCGGCTGAACGACCCGTATCTTCGCCACCCTCGGCAGCGTCTTCAGCGGCCGATTCGTCATCGTCAGGGTTTGCCACGCCGAGAAGATCCGACAGCGCCACCAGGGACGAGTCAAGATGGGTGTCCGCTACGGCCAACGACTCGAGCAGCGCAGTCAGTTGCGACGTCGTGGCAGATGAGAACTTCGCACCCGCACGCCCCTCAGTGATCTCCATGTAGATTTCGCGGAGACGATCCGGGCCAACAGATTCGAGAATCCTCGACCGCATCGACGACGTAGCGTTCGGGTTCGCCGGGTAAGTGACAATGGACACGTCGCCGTTGGCGAGCGAAAGTTCGCGGAGGGTGCGTTCGGTGCGATCCGGCGACCAGTCATCCTTGACGGTTCCGAACGCGAACGACATCTCGTTCAGGTCACCGCGCTTCATCTTCGGCATGATCCGTTGAACGTCTGGGTCGGACGGGTCAAGCACCGAGCGCACGTACAGGCCCGAATCATCCTGCGCAAGATCCAGTGTCCCCGAAGCGGAACGGGCAAGAGGAAGTCCCTCGTGGTTGATCAACAGACGCACGTCAGGCTTACCGGCGAGCGTCTTCGTGAACGCACCGCGAGCAACCGTCTCCGTGTACCAACCCATGCTGTAGGGCTGATTGAACGTCGATGCGTGTCCCTCGAGGGTGATCCCGGACGAGTCCGAGCGCCACTCAAGGCCACCATCGGTGACCATGCGACGAGTGTTAGTCACTGGCATTAGGACTCCTAGAGGTCTGTTGCAGGATCGTTGGTGGGCACCGCAGCGGCCGGCGCGGAAGACTCGGGGTCGGGGACCGTCTGAACCTGAATCGGGGTGTAGTACTTTTCGCCGTCACCGTCGGGCAGTGGCGGCAGGCCCTCGCGGCGGCGAACCTCATCCACGTTCAGGAACCCGGACAGAATGGCCGTGTTCCAGTTGTGGTAACGCTCCTGAGTTGTCGCCCTCGTGATCGCGTCAGTGTCGAACGCCGCATACGTTCCCGGTTGCAGGAACGACGAGAACAACGACTCGAGACGAACGAAGTAGGCGCGGAGCGTGTAATCGACGAACGCACGACCCTGCACCTCAATGCCGGTTCCCCAGCTTGTGGTGCGATCGATGATGCCCAGCAGGTGCGGGGGAATACCGAGCAGTGTCGCGATCTCGCCACGCTGAAACTCGCGCGATTGAAGAAACTGGGAATCCTCAGGCGTCAACGAAATCGGGGTGTACTTCGCCCCACCACCGATAACGATCGGCAACGATGAACGACCCACGCCGGCATGGTTTTGGATGAACTGCTCAGCAGTCGCCTTCACTTCATCCTGGGTGAGAGGCACATCAGTCGAGATAATGCCCGTCGACATGATGCCGTTCTTGAAGAACGACCCCGAAACCTCATCCAGAGCAATACCCAGACCGATAGCGTTGCGGCAATACTCAACAATGCCCATGCCCTTGACATCGTTCGGGAGCATGTTCGACGCAACGTGCCACATCAGCGCCGTGTCGCGCAGCTCACCGTTCACCGTGTACTGGCGGAACCCATACGCATCCCACGTCACAGCAACCTGGTCAGGGTTCAAGATCCGCCACTTGTTCGCGGTCCCAGAACGATCAAAACCAACCGCGATCCCATACGCATTACCGCGCAGAATCAGCGACGTCACAATCTGCCCAAGACCCTGCTGCAGATTGAAGTCCATGAACGGGTCAATGAGCTGCACCGGCTTGTTCACAACCGGGACACGCAACCCAGACGGGTCCTGCGTGAACCCCTGCAACGGCGTCAACGACACCGCATCCGAGATGATCCGCACCCCGGCGAAGAAATCGATGACCGACAGTGCGGCACGATCGTTGACCGTCACACCCGAGCTCGACCCGCGACCAGCACCCCACCTGTACGGGGTCAACGCGGACGGATCAAACGCTTGCCTGGCCTCGAGTGCACGACGGAGGACGCTCACCGCTTACCCCCGAGATTGTAGGAAACGAAAACCAGATACGCGGCGACCGGAATCAACGCCCACCAGACCGAACCAGTCAAACCCCACACCACAAGAGCAAGGACAGTCACGCCCATCGCCTCAAGCACGTAAGACAAGATCCGCTCAATCATCAGAAGACGGCACCAAATCGTTGAGGTTCGCCAAGAAGAACTCCTTTTTCGGCTTCTCCGGGGTCAAACCCCAAACAGCCAACGCAGCCCCCTCAAGGGGATCGATAGGCACACCAGAGTCCCGGCGAGCAAAAACCTGACCATCACCGACCTTGCGCCACTTCACCCGAGCGGCAGCAGTCGACAAGGCCGTATCGCCGCGATGGGCGAACCGTCCGTAACGAACCTCATCAACCAGCACTGCACACGCCGCCTTGTACGCAGCCGTATCCACAACACGAACAGGAAGACCAGCCGACCCAAGCGCCGGCAACATCGTTCCGGCCGGCCCAGACTGATCTACAGCAACCGAACCAATACGCCGACGACTAGCAACATCCGCCAGATACGGCAGAACCCAATCCGTCCCAGAACGACGAACAACATCCACCGCAGAACGATCGCCAACCCGCCAAGACCAAACCACAGACGACCACTCACGATCCGGCGACATCGCCAGGCCGGCAGACAAAGCCGAGTCGGAAACCGTCAAATGCGGATCAAACGCAGAACCCCACTCAGCAGCAGGAATGACCGAGTTAGACAACGCCAGGTCATCCCAAATGCCCAACGCCTCACGCTTGAACGAATCCTCATCGGTCAAGTTCTCCCGCATCCGCTCCATCGACTCCACAGGAGTCCGAGCAGGAAACGACGGATTAGCTTTCGCCCAAGCCTTCCGGTCATCAACATGCGCATCGTCATCCGCCGAAAACTCGACGTAAACCATGTTCTTCGCTTTTCCCGACAAAGCCTTGTTGCGCCGGTTGGTGAACTCCTCACCCGGATCATTCGGACGAGGCGGCGTACCCATGAAGAACAACAACGCACCGGTCGGCTGCCGCGACTGGTTCGCGGCCGGAACCATATCCTCGAGAGCCTTCTCCGTCAGAATCTGGCCCTCGTCGAACACCTCGACATCGACCTCATCAAAACCACGACCGAAGCCCTGCTCCCGAGCCCCGAACATAATCACCGACCCGTTCAGAAAACGGATCTCCTGCTCGCCATTCGTATTACGCGGATCCAACATGAACGGCTTGATCTTCTTCCGCGAAGTCATGCCCTTCAACGAACCAAACGTCTTAGTCGCCGTCCGAGTCCGATGCGCCGACCAAAGAACCGTCAACCCCGGCGTCAGGATGCACAACGCGATCACGATCATCCCGATCAGGAACGTCTTCCCAACCTGACGCGGAATCGACAAAACAACCCCGCCGACCGTGGCCGCATACTTCCCATCAGCACGCTTACCCAAAGCGATCGACCCGATACCGTGCTGCCAGGCATCAAAGGTCACACCGACCTCAGCACACTGAGCAACCACCCGAGGCCAAGCAGTCGTCACAATCCCCTCAGGGATCACAACATGCCGAGCAACCTCAGATAGCTTCGGCGTTGAATGGCTGGTCGGTGACTTCGGCGCGGGAATCTCCGGCCTCCTTGGCGTCAATCGCCTCAATCTCGTTCGCGATCGCCATCAACCGAATCGTCAAAGACGCCAAATCACGAGCCGGCGTGTTCTTGTCCTCAACCGCCGCAGCAACCCGAGCCCGAGTCGCCACCAACAGTTCACGCCGCGTCCCATGATCCGCAGCCTCAGTAATCGACTTCGGGTCAGCCCGCTCATCCACGCCAACCGCCCGCAACTTCGCAGCCACAAGATCACGACCTTTGGGAAAACGACGGAGGGAGATTTTTTCTGCTGGCGGGTCCGAAGCATGTTGAGACTGCCGAGATTTGACGTGCCCCTACCAGTCGAGCGGTCTTGTCTTCGGCATCGTCTTGTTGCCGCGTGACTGGTTGTGGGTCAGGTGCATGGCTTGAAGGTTGCTGATGTGCCACAGTCGGGCGTCGCCTGGTTTGAGCATTGACTTGGGCACGATGTGGTCGGCTGACCATGACAGCGGGTGTGGGTATTTGAGTTGCATGTCGATTGGTTGGCGGCAGTCGGGTGCGTGGCAGATGTGATCCCATTTGCGTAGTTCGAGGCGTGCTGCTCGGTAGCGTGGGTCTGCGTAGGCGGGGTGGCCTTTGGGTTTCTTGCCGCCCATGTTTTCTTCAGGCTTGATCGTTGTCGATGAGTGCGTTGATGGCTGCGATGGCTAACTCGCATGCGTTGATGGTGGCGTCTCGGTCCTTGTCGGTCATGCCGGCGTATTGGTCAGAGACGATCATCGGGTTCTCCGATTCCACCGCGCATGATCTCGCGGAGCACGGCGAGGGATGCGTGGTCGAGTTTGTCTTGCACCGTTGACCATGTGACTTGTTCGTATCGTGCTGGATCGAACTTTTCGTCGAGTTCGGCTGGTACGTCGCGTGCTTCTGGAACCCAAGCCGGGTCGGTCATCGTAGGTGTAGCTCCAAGTCGTTCAGGATCTCGGATAGGTCTGGGTCGGTTTCGCGCCAGAGTTCGATCTGGCGGAGTGTGTCGTCGCGTTTGTGGACGAGCAAGCTGATGGCGTCGAGTAGGCGGTCTTCGCGTTTGCCGACGTCGGTCATCCTCGGAGCAGTTTCTTGAGGTCGCGGTCGGTGAGTGTGAGTTGGTCTTCAACGATGCGGAAGCCGGCGACCCAGATACCGAGGATGAGTGCGAGCGGGATGGTGTGCCAGCCTGCGGTCATGCATGCGATGAGGGCAGCAGTTTGCAAGGTGATGGTGATGATGCGACGTTGCATACGTCACCGCCTGTTGGTGTGGGTGAGAGTGGGCCGTATGCGTCTCCGGCGAACGAGCACTTGATTCGGTTGTCCCCACGTCACCGTCGTGAACGCTGGGGTGTCTACAGGACTGTCAGGGATTGCAGGTTGAACCCGTTGTCGTCTATGTCGAACACCATGAGTCCGGGGTCTGAGTCGTCGCCGGCTTGATTGCGGAACCAGTCAGACCCGTTGTCGACGGTCGGTGCTTGTAGCCACCATTTCGTGCGACCGGAGTACGGGTTGCGTCCGGTCGGGATGACGGTCAGGTGGTGGTAGTGGCCGGTGACGAGAATGTCAGCAGCACCGACAGGTTGGCCGCCGTGGGTTTGTTTTGCCCACCAGTCGATCGCCTTGCCTGCACCGAACTGGTTCCCGTGGACGAGACCGATCACGGTCCCATCGATGGTCAGGGTCACTGACTCGTCGTAAGGCGCAGGGAATGTCCAAGCGGCGTCGATGCCAGCCGCGTTGGCGACCTTCTCAACCTGCTTGTGAACGAACAGTCCGAGGTCATCGGATGGTCGCCCAAGCTGCTGCTTACCGCGACGCCAGGCAGTGTGATTCGACGTCACCGCAACCACATCGACATGCCCGAAGCGGTGCATCAGTTCAACGAACTGGTACACCTCAGTGCCCGCAAGATCCATCTGCTGAGCCAACGACAAATCGTTGGTGAACATCGGATTGCCGCCAGATTCGAAACCTTCGAAAAGGTCACCAGCCTCGAGTAGCACCGTGCGTTGCGGTTTGCGTTGTGACAGCAACGAGGTCAACTTCGCCCGCTTCTCGACCAGCCGGTCGATCAACTCGGGCGTCCCACCTCTAGCTGCCACCTTCCCGGCCTGCACATCGGAGAGGACAACCACCGTCGTATGGCCGCTCAAGGCTGGCTTCAGTTGTTGACGCGGTTTCCTGCTCGCGGCTGCGTACAGCGCGGGAAGATTCAGGGATGCAGATTTTGGCCGATGCGAGAACCGGTACGAGACGCGCCATGTGCCGTCCGGTTGCTGCTTCTGCCATTGCATGATGTTGCCGACGATCTCGATGGTGTCGGGGTCGTAGCCAACTTCGCGGAGGATGTCTTCGTCTTTGTCGACGGGTTTGATGAGACCGGTGACGGTCTCGCCTTCGTCGCCATTCAGAACACGCCGAGCTCGCCACTCTTCGGGAATGTCGCGTCCCGTGAGCGCGTCAGCCACGGTCACAGTTGCACTCATGCTTCCTGTGACGTGCGACGGTTCCTCCGCCGATCTTGTGGCCTTCCGAGTACAGCGCCCGGCTGATGTCGGTGGCGTACATGTCGGACTCGAGTGCGTTGATGAGCGCTTTGCGGTCGATGTCGTCGAGCTGTTCGATCAGGGTTCCGACACCGCATCTGGTGCCTTTGCCAACTGGTTTCTGTGCCGCGAGTGCGGCTGCGAGCGATGACAATGTGTTCCGTTCCGCCCACGCAAAAGGCCCACCCGCAGGTGAGCCTTAGTGGACTGATACAGGCGCGTCACCCTGTTTTTGAGTCAGGGGTATCCAGCGCGGGGTCAAAGTTACACGAGTGTAGTTCGATCTGTCAAGCGGGTTCCGAAAGTTTTTCAGCATCATCGATCGCGATACGCAAAGACCGCATCTGAGACACGCCCTTCCATGTCTTCCCGCAACCCTCACAGTGAGCTGCGGAGTCTTCCGCATTGCCACGCCACAACGCCCACAGCGCACGCAACGACTCAGCATCGTTGCCCTGCCCTCGGGTCACCCACGTCTGCCCACAGTTCGGACACGGTGACGTGATCTCCTGCCTGGTGGGTGGGTCGATCAGGTCATGGATGGATGCCACCCACCTGGCGACGATCCCGAAGTGACGATCAGATTTAGGTCGTTCATATCGGGTGTGCATCACGTACCACGCCCGCAGCAACGGGCTGATGTCGCCGGCCCACGGTTCGCCTGCATCCTTCAACCACGCCCTGACTTGCCCGTCGATCTGCTCGAGCAGCGTGAACGCGATGACGTCGAGCGGTGTTCGTTCGCGGGCTGCCTTGGATCCGCCGCCCGCACCGCCCACGTTCGATGTCACGGCAGCTTTGAGTTGGTCGAGTAGCGGCGGGTCGGTTCTGACGTGCTTCGTCATGCCTTGCCAGACGTCGACACGGATGGGTTGGGTGAGTTCGTTGATGAGATCGATAAGTTCAGGATCAGCGCTCAAAACGGAACCTCAGCCTCGTTCACCGAAGCAGGCGACTTCGTGAACGTCGGCGAGTTCACCGACAACTCCACCGAAGCCCGCTCGACACCATCGTTACCCGTCCAGGGCTTCCCAACCTTCGCACCCAGGAAACCCGAAACAGACACCGTGTCTCCGACCTGATACCCATGACCCGGCTCAGCCCACACTGTGTACTGCTGCTTGAACGTGCGGCCACCAGATGTGGTCTCCTCAAGTACCTTGAACCCCTTGCCGTTGTTCACGAACTGGACGGTCGCGTTCTGAATGTTGATCGTTGCCATTTGCTTTCATTCCTTTTCGGGTAGGGGTATTACAGATTCGAATCGGGGAAAGCCGGCTCCCAGGGAAGCTCACCGACCTGCCCACGCCTAAGATGTTTCGGCCAATCACGTTGCTCACGCCCGTTGCGCCACTGCGCCAACCGCACCATCGACAGATCCGATTCGTCGACTGGCGCCAGACCGAGACCGAACTCGGGCCAGCCGAGCAGAGCTGATGCGCCACGCGGGCGCAGGTCACGTTCGCCAGCACTGTTGCGGGCGTGGCCGGCGTGCGCTTCCATCAGCAACGTCACGCCGAGCTCTCGGAAGCTGTCGAGGGCTTCAATGACGGGCGCTGCGTCGTCGTCGGTGTTCAACGCTTTCGGCAGCAGCTTGTACAACGGTCCGATGTACAGCACGTCGGGTCGCATGTTTGTGATCAGCGCGCGGACCTGGTTGACGTCAGCCCGCAACGTCAAGTCGATGCGAACCCCCGCCGACACTTGCACCATCCGGCGAGGACTGACCGAACCGTGCTGCTCGGCGAGTCGGGTGACGTACCGTGCACCACGCGACCACTGCTGTTCGGTGTTCTCTGCGTCGATGACCAGAACCCTCGATGGGATGACCTTCTCGCGGATCTTGAACGGGTGAACACCAGCAGACATGCTGATCGCAATCTGGCGGAGGAAGTGTGACTTGCCCAGACCTTCAGCACCGGTTACGACGAGTCGGTCTTTCCGCTCGAGCAGATCCGGGACAAGCCAATCCCATGTCGGCTCGTCCGCCAGAATCTCTCCGAGCGGTTTGGGGGCGAGTTTCGTTCCGACCTTTGCTGCGCTCTCTTCTCTGTCGCGGTTCTTGGCTTCCTCGAAGACAGCGGTTCGGAACCGCTGCTGTTCGACGGCGCTCTCGAAGTCGTCACTCACTTGCCTCCTCCCAGAGCCTTGTTGTGATGCCGGCGTAGAAGTCAGATGCGGTCTTGCCACGGTTGTTGGCGACGAAGTACCAGAGGTCGGCTTCCCAGCGGAGGTGAGCGTCTTCGGGGAGGATCTGCTGCCCGTTGACAAACCCGGCAACGTACCAGCCTTGAAGGGCTGGTGTCAGGTCGGATAGTTCGATCTCCCCAGCCAGCAGCTTGTGGAGGCTGTCGTCGAGGGACTTTTCAACCGAGGCGCCGATAGCGGGCATCAGAAGTCGTCCATCACATCGACGGCCCACTTCTTACCTGCGGGAGCTTTGGCTTCTGGAACGTATGCCGGCGCTGCTCCGCCAGCCGTGGGCAGTTCGTCTGTCCATCGTTCCCGGTTTAGCCAAGCGGCAAGGGCCGGCACGAACTTCTTCTCGGTCGTTCGTGCGTATGCGTCGCCGAACTTGATCACTTCTGCGGTGATTGTCTCGAGGCCTCGAGACTTGGCGATGGCGGCGAACCGTTCGAACGATTTGGTTCGGTCTGTCTTCTTCGGCCAGTGCGTCCAGGCGACAAGAAAGTCACTGTCCGTCACGCGCCCGCGTGACGCTTCTATTGAATTACTCTTAACTAAACTAGGAGTGAGGCTTTCACGAATCTTTCGTGAGCCTTTCACGCGGATTTCATTCCCTTCCTGATCAGGGATTTTGCTGTTGGTAGGATGCTGGATCGTCTGATGCTCTCTCCAGTTCACCGCGGCGATGTAATTGACGCCATCGGCCGTGTATCGGACGATCACGCCGGCCCCAGCGATGATCCAAAGCCACTCGTCCACCTTCGAAGCGGTCACGTCATCGTCGAGGGGGAGGCAGTCGGACTTGATGAGCTGCGGGTTGTCTTTCCCCTTTCCGTAGTCGTCCAGGTAGCCGAGTAGTAGCACCCAGAAGTAGCGGACCTCGCGCGGCCATTGGGCAACCTTCTCGGATGTTCTGAGCTCGGGGCTGATCATCCTTTTCCTAGCCACGGGCACAACTATTCGGGTCGAGGATCGCTCTCACGCGCTGAAGAGGCAGATCGGAGATGGATGCGATCTCGTCAACCGGGATCCCGTAGGTGAAGGCGAGGCGAACGTAGAGGGCGTCCTGCTTGGGGTCGCGTTCGAGGCGCAGCATTCGCAGATGATCGGCTGCGGCAGATAGGGTCGACAATCAGTCCTCCATTGCAAGGTGGGTGGATCAGAAGCGGCCCGGTGCGCCAACACCTTTGGGCCGCTTCGTTCGTATTGATGTTCCACGTGGAACGTTCGTTCGGCAAGCTGCCCTGTGGACAACCCTGTGATTCGAAAGTGCATTCTGTCCGCATTTCGGTGGACAACTCAGTGCAAAAGCCTGTCAGTCATCGCCGACACCCGGGCATGTGAAAGGGCGAAGTGCCTGTGGACGGATTGGCGTCAGTTTTCTTTGCCCAGCAGGGCCTTCTTCGCATCCTTCGCCGCCGTCACACGCGGATCCGAAGCGACCCCATCTGACGCAGCTCCCCTCCAAGCCGCCTCGAGCTGTCCCATCGTTGCCGCCTTACCGATCGCCGCTAGCCACTCACCCGCTGCGTCGGGCACACTCTCGAGGGGTTTCACCGTGAAGTCCTTCCGGCTTCCACGCGTGCGAGTCAACGCGATCGTCAACGGCTTCTCGATGTCGCTCATGGCCGCGATCTCGATCCCACCAACGGCCCGCCCCCCGAACTGGATATCCGGGTTGCGGAACAACGTCATCCGACGCCGACCATACGTTGACGTCTCCGGACCCCACGCCGCGACCATCACTCGACGCATCGACTTGGACGGCCTGTACGCGCGGCCAGGGAACTCAACCAGGTTCACGTTCACCGGCTGTTCGTCTGTGCCGGCCGTTACCGATTCGATCGTGACAGTCACCGGGCCTGCGATCAGATCGTCTGCGTTGAGTTGGTCACTCTTCGGAACAATGCTTTGGGACAGATCCATCAGAACCTCATCTCTTCGAGGACCGCAACGGCACGCTCCGTTGCGGGGAGCCCAGCGGTCGCCATCCTGTAGGTGGACATCATGTGAGTCGCGGCCCGCTCAAACGACTCGACAGCCTTCTTGATCGCCGCGAACCAGTCCGCATCCGGGTACACGCGCTTCACCCACAACGGCATCCCGCCGCAGTACGACACGTAATCGATCCACGAACGGCCCGATACCAGCAACCCGCATTGAAGTTGCGACATGTTCTCGTCGGGCACTGCGTCGGCCAGGATCGCGAACAGATGCTCCTTGGGTCTCCTCGACTTGATTTCGATAAGCCCATCGATGCCGACTAGACCGTCCGGGCTGTAGCCGATCTCGTACCCGCCGTCGTTTCGGATCATGAACGCGACCTCTTCAACTGGCGCGTAATGCTCGCTGTACAACGCTCGAGCGATGGGTTCGACTTCGTGCCCGCGGGCCATGTCGAAAGAGACGTAGTTGTCGTCAGCCCACCCGTTGAGTCGCTCGGCAACCAGGGTTGCGGCGAGAGACCGCGATTCCACGTTCGAGGCAGGCGTGATTGTCTTCGCGGTGATCAGTCGACCTACGGTGCTGGCGGTGACGATTCCGAGGCGTGCCTCGTACCATTCTGCGGATCCCTGTTCTATGTCGTTGAGGATTGTCAGGGTCATTCGGGTCTCTGTCCTGTGATGAGGGTGATGAGGGTGTCGACGTCCATGAGCACCCACTGTTTGCCGGGTGCTGTGACGCCTTTACGTTTTGCGATGACGATGCCCGCTGTCGCGTCGTCGTTGCCGGCCTCAAGCTCGGCCTCAGCGATCCACTCGGCGGCGAGAATCCTGCCGCCGTAGTCCTTCGCTTCAATCACGATGCGGTTGTCGAGGACACGTAGCCCGCCGATGTCGCCCCGATCCTTCGCACCGGTCTTGACACGACGGTCGATGCGGTCGTCAACATGCAACGCGAGGTAGTCAGCGATGTTGCGTTCGTGACTACTTCCGGCTGCCCTCGCTGACGATCTTGAGCGGGTCACCACGCGCCCATTGCGGCGTCGCGGAGCTGGTCATCATCAATGCCTACGTACCCTTGCGTGGTTGCGACTGAGGCGTGTCCCATGAGTCGCTGAAGGGCAAGCAGTTCACCACCGGACTTGATGACTTGGGTTGCGAACCGGTGCCGCAGCTTGTGGCACGTCACTCCGGGCGGCAGAACCTTGGATACGTAGCGGCTGACGGTTGCGGGGGCGGTGTGTCCGTTGTCGCGGCCGGGGAATATGTAGCCGGTTCGTTCGTTGCCTTCGCGGTCGACGCGCAGTAGATCGGCGGTCTCGTCGGAGATTGGCACGAGGCGGGTCTTGGATCCCTTGCCGACGATGCGCAACGAGTATCGCCCCGGTATCCCTTCGATGTCGCGGACGTGGACTTGTGCGATTTCCATTGCCCTGGCACCGATGCGTACTCCGATGATGACCATCAGCTCGACACGGGGGCTGGCTTTGTCTAGTGCGGCGTTGACGGCCTCGAGGGTGGCCGGCTTCGGTACACCGTGCGGCACGCGAACGGCTGGCAGGTCTTTGGTCGGGTCGTCGGGGAGGAATCCTTTGCGGAACGCGAACCCGAAGTAGCCGGTGAGCGAGCTGCGGACGACACCTTTGGTGTTTGGTGCCCAGTCGGGGTTTCCCATGTAGTCGACGAGGATGTCGTCGGTGATGTCTTCCGCTTCGAGGCCGGGGTGTGCGTTGCGGAGTTTGCGGATTTGGTAGGTGCGCAGTTCGATGGTGCGCGGTGATCTCGTTGCCGCCTTGAGATATTTGAGGTAAGCGGGATCGATTGTGTTCCACGGCATGTGGACTCCTTCAGTTGTTATTCAGTTGTAGGTGTGGCTACATCCCTAACTAACGGGAGTGCTTAGTTAGGGATGTACCCCAATGGGTGCATGTAGTGACGCTTTACGCGCCTGTCGCCTCCCCCCTGTAGGGGTTGGCGCGTTCGGCGTAACCGTCAGCGCTGATCACGTCATCCAGGGTTGCCGCGCGAGCCTCGTCCCAGACTTCGGCGCGTATCTGGTCGGCGGGGGCACCGAGCACACCCGACGCGAGCAGAGCGGCAACCGTGGCGGTCATCAGCGCCTTGTTCTGGGCAGGCACGTTCTCCCATGCCACAGCGGACGCCTCGCGAGTCTCGTATCCGAACTGAGGTGCGAGACGCTCATACGCTTCATGGAACGCCTGAGCGATCTTCTCGGGAAGCCAGTGCGCCGGGTCTAGCACGGCCAGCGCCTCCGCGAGCTGGGCGTCACGTTCAGCAATGCCAGCCTGAGCGGCACGACGACGCTCGTGAAGTTCCGTGATCTGGGCGCGCAGACGGTCAATCTCGTCAGCCGCCTCGGCAGAACGGGTGGTGGGGCGCTTGTACGAGCGCGACTCCGAGTCCTGCCCACCGTCAGGGCGACCGGTCTTTTCCATGGATGCTCTTGCTGCGCAGTCCGGTCGCTGCACGCCTTTGTCGTATATCGGAACGTTCAGGGCTAGTTGCGGCTGATTTTGTTCGCCAGCCAAGTGAGCGGACGAGCGAGATCGTCAGCCAGCGCTTTGACGGCATGGTCTAATGGCGATAGCGAGTTGCCGTACCAGGCTGGCGCTGCACCGCCAACCCGCTCGCGCAGATCATCGATCAACTCATCTGGGGTACCGGCAAACGGGTCGGCACCGAGGCGCTCGATCGTCCTCAGCCGGCGACGACTACCAGGCGTCGACCAATAGGCCATCGCGATTTCCGTGGCGGCATCCGCGATCGGCTGATTAGTGAGAAACGCCCAGTCGCGCGACAGCGAGTCGAGTTCAGCGACCTGCTTGGCGCTGAATCCGCCAGAGACTTCGAAGATGCTCGTCATGGCTCAGGCGTCAATGCCATTGACTGCCGCCCAGCCAGCGGCGCGAGCAGCCGTGACCGTCAGTACGATCGTGACCGGAATAGCGAGCGCGCACCACGGCGAGAACGTGAACGCCGCGACGATTGCCAGAACTATGGACGCGGCGCACACGATGACCACTAGCGCCAGTAACACGTAGAGCGAGTACCAAAGAGTCTTGATCACTTCTTCTCCTTCGGTTGGGACAGCATGCTCAGATGTTGTCTTTGATGCGGGCTTGGGATTTCAGTAGACCGTGTTGGGTCATGCCGAGCGCGTTCGCGATCTCGAGCCATGTCATTCCCTCCGCCCGCGCCTTCTCGACCAGGGCTGCGCGACGGGCTGGGTATGACTCCTGCTCGGCTCGCAGAGCGGCGAGATCCTCACGGACACTCACCGATCTGCCAGCCCCGCGCGATAGCCGTCCCACACCTTGTCGAACGCCTCGTCGCTGAACACGTTGCCGTTCTCCCACGCCTCGTGGGCGGCATCCTTCGCCGCCTGCACGGGATCGGGGTAGACCGGGAGTCGGTCGCCCTCGGGCGCAGCCGCGACCTTGCGTGCGAGACTCTTGGTCGCCTCCACGACATCCTCAAGCGTCCACTCCTTGTAGTCGTGGAACTTCGACGCGCGATCCTGTCCAGGCCAGTAGGCGCTGATGTTCTCGGTGTCGAAACCGATCCAGCCGTTGTCGTCCTCGAACGACAGGCCGAAGGGTGCGCCCGTACCGTGGATGCGGTCGATGCCGATTCCACGCCACGGGTTCCCCTCGGGGATCCGGACGTAGCCGTTGATGTGGAAGGTGCCCTCGGGTCCGCGGGCGATCACCCACTCGATGCCGTTGGTGGTCCCGCGGGACAGGAACAGCTCGGGCTTCAATGCGGGGTAGTCAGTCTGTGTGGTCATGTAACTAAGTTACACCCGTTCTCGTGATTGTGCAACTCGGTTACACATCTTTTCCTAGCTCTTTACCAGGGGATAGGGGGATTCGTTTGCCGATGAGCGGGTCGAGCTCGCCAAGCGTTGACTGATTGGTGCAGGGAGCCGGGTCGCCCACCCTGTATGTGGCCCAACGCCCGCCGCGGCATTCGACGTAATCGGCATAGTTCCGCATGCAGTCGACTTCGAGCGCGGTCTGCCGTCGATCTTCCTCGTCTGCCATGTTGGAGAGCGAGTGGATGGTCGCCTCGAGGTAGTCGGCATAGCCGCGGAGCGCGCCGGCCTCAACGCTGGCGATCCAGCGGTCGAATCGTTCCTCGGACTCGGCGCTCGTTACGTGACCGGTCTTGACCATCAGGGTCGTTAGGTCACTCATCGATGCCCCCCCCCCCCCGGGACAGAAATTGACCGTGCTTTTCCGAGCATGATCGGTGGCAGCGTTCGATTCTCGCGGATGACCGATGCCATGAATCGCAAGGCTTCCGCAGCGTTGGGTGCTTCCATGGCTGAACGCCGTTCGAGCAGGTATGCCGCATGATCGCGCTCCGTCTGCATCCCTGCCGCATGCTGCTTGTCATCTCGCTCTTGCCAGTAGACCCCGGCCTTCCAACGGGCTGGACCCACCGCGGTTATGCGCTGGATCAGTTCGTCGCGGGTGAGGTTCATGCAGCCCGCCTCAAGGAAGGTGATCTTCTCTTCGGCTTCGTCCAGTCGAGCTCGAAGGCTTTCGATCGTGTCAGTCATCAGTTGGCCCTACACTCTCGCGTGTAGGCACAAATCCGAAGTCGCGCTTATCGAACCAGCGCCGATCTCCACGCCACTTCTCGTAGGGATAGTCCTCCCCGAGGCGGAACAGGAACGCACCCTGCGGGAATCCCCCGCTGGCGTCGATCTCGCGGATGAGGTCGACCGAGAACTCTTCGCCAAGACGACTCTGTGCGACCCCCGGCGTTCCCTCGCCCGTCTCGATCATGCTTCCTCCTTCGGACCGGCATTCCCACATTTGCGGCTAAGCACGAACGGCACCGTTCTGTCGGCTCCACTCGGCCTTGGTGCGCGGCCTGTACTCGGTGCCGTTGCTCTCGGTCGCGTAACGCTCCCATGATGGAGCACCGGGCATTTCGCTGTCGCAGTAGCGGAACCAGGGGTCAGGGTCCACGAACGTTGAGTCGATTGCATCCAGGCGGTCGGCAATCGCGCGCAGGGTCTCAGCGTCGTCGGACCACTTTCGGAGGTCCGAGTCGTCTGCGATTCGGCGCAGGATGTCAGCGTCGGTCGTCATTTGCTTACCTCACTATTCGCTAATTCTGTGATGATTCGGTGCACCTGCTGACGGGTGAGACCGACCGCCGACGCGATCCGCACGACCGGGATCCGCTCACTCTTGGCGCGCAGTATCAGGGCGTCACGTTCTGCGGCGAGGTCGCCGCGCTTCTTGGCATTACGGCGAAGGTCCGCCAAGACGTCGCTCACCGCGCCAGAGCCTCGAACTGCGCCTCCACGAGGGCATCGCCAGTCGCGCGCTCTGCCTCGGTGAAGAACACCGGGGCGTGCCGCCCGACCGAATGGTTGTCTGCCGACTCGACAATGCGACCGAGTGCGACGGTCTTACCGTTCTCGATCGCGACGACCTCGATGGTCTCGGTGATGAGTTCGGGGCCGCTCGAGCGTCCGAGGATGACCTTGCGGGTGATGTGCTGTCCGACCTTCAGGTCCGTGTTGTTTTCCATACCGAGACCGTAACACGGCGAGACACTCATGCGCAACATCATGTGTCACTTTCCTTTAGTGCCAAATCAACGGGTTTGCGTATAAACGGGGCATCGTTGATATCCCAGTCGACGCACCGAGCGCAGGCGTGCTGGTAGCGGCCGACCCTGTACCAGTCGCCCTCGAGCGCGAGAGCCACGGCCTCAGCGCGGGTTGAGTAGACGGGGAGATAATCCTCGTCCTCTCCGACACGGTAGCCGCACCCGTCACAGATAACCCAGTAGCTCATCTCGGTCTTGACGCTCACGATTCCTCTTTCCCAGAACTGTGCGATGTAGGGCTCAGCGTCACGAGGCGCAGACCGAGCCACCACGTGTAGCGCGGCGGTACTGCCTCGCGGAGGCCGTTGCGGTTCGCCCACGGCATCTCCATGACCTCGCGGCCCTTGTCGACTCCGGTGAAGTTGCCGACTACGTGCATGAACTCGCCGGCCTTCACGGCGCGGCCCATCTTCGTGGTCTTGGCAACGTGAGCCGGATGCTCTGGAACGGTCGACTGCCAGCGTCCGGTCTCGAACAGCCGGTGCCTGTAGGTCTCGAGACCGAACATCGCTCCGCATAGCATGATCGGGTCGCGGAGCTCCGGCGCAGCCTCAACCACGTTCTCGATGACGTAGGGCAACCCGGTCTCTTCGAGAAGCGTCCGCGTCGGGCCGATCAGGTCGGGGAAGTCTGACTTGTTGATCCGGTGCGTCAGCGAGTAGAGCTGGCACGGCGGGCTGGCGTGGATCACGTCGAAGTCCTCGAGCGACCACTCACCAATAGAACCGCCAGCAATGAGCGTGCTGAGAGCGACCAGGGCGTCCATCTGCACGAACGGAAAGAGGTAACGCGGCTGCGGATCGATGTCCACGCCGACGACCGAGAGGCCGGCGTCGGCATATCCGCGCGACGCCCCGCCCTGGCAGCAATAGAGATCGAGGATCCTCACGAGGCAGGCTCACTATCCTGAGATGCTTCGACGGATCGGTAGGGCAGCGTTCCGAGCATGTCCGACGCGGCGCGCAGAAGGCGGTCGTGGTCGCCGTAGTTGAGCCCAATCCCATCGGGTAGACGCTTCTGTCCGATGATGGAGGCGGCGTCAATCGCGGATGCGGCGTCCTCAGCCCAACGGCGCAGCCGACCTATCTCTGCCCGCTCGCCGCGAAGAGAGCGGGCCAGCCTGCGATACTCGCCGATGGTCATGCGCACACCGCCGTCGTTGTGCAGGCCTGTCGAGCCCTCGGCTCCGGTGATGTCCGAGATGATCTCCCGCGCTCGCCAGAACTCCGAGGCGATCGGGTCCATCACGGCAGCGGGAAGCACCTTCTCCTCGACCTGCCGGGTTGGAGCATCTCGGTAGACATCCTGAGGCGTCATCGTGTCTCGCTCAATCCAGTCAGTCATTCGCTCCTCCTTGGTCGTGAATCGTGTGATAGCGGTATGTAGGTGCCGGCGATCTTCGACCCATGGAGTCGCCGTAGCCGCGACCGTTGATGGCCCTCAGTGCCTCTACCTCTGTGGCGTAGACGGCTGTGATCGTCTCGTTGTAATCGCGGTCGCAGAGCGCCCAGACGCCCTCGGGGGTTGTCGGGTGGATGCTGGCAAGGGGCCATGAGGCAACGCTCATGCCCCGCGCGTGGGGGCAGTTCGCCAGGTGCGGATACCGCCCGCAGCTCGGGCATTCATTGATCGCCAACGTCGACTCCTTTGGTCGGGACAGAATGGATGGATAGTTGTCGGATCATGCGCTGGCCTTCCAGTCGCCGAAGTCGAGAGCGTCGCCTTGCGGAAGTTCAGTCACCGGGGCCACCTTCTCGAGCTCGGTGAAGTCGGCGCATGCGATCTCCACCGTGGGCGAGACGCCATGCCAATCGTCCTGGTGGACAGTGGTATCGACGCCCACGCCCGCGTCAAGGCGGATCCCCGTCTGTTCTGAGAACTTCGCGTACTCGCGGGTGGTGGCATACTCGCCACTCTCGCTGTGCATGTAGTAGGGCGCACCGGAGTATCGGAATCCCGCCGACTGCTGCGGGACAATGAACGTGCCGTAGTCAGCGATGCGCGAGGCAACCTCGATGGTGCGGTACTCGAACTTCGAGCCCGTATACTTGCCTCGCCAATCGCCACCCGCCTTGATTGTCCCGAATGGCGGGTTGCTGATGGCCTGGTCGAAGTGGCCCAGGTCGGGCAGGTCGAAGATTGATCCGCAGATCCACTCCGCTTCGGGCAGCATCTTGCGGCCGAGTTCGACGTACTCGGGGTTCATCTCCACGCACACGATCTCGAGGGTCTTGCCCGAGTCTCGGCGGTCGTAGTAGCCGCGCCAGAACGCAGCGAGGGACAGGGTGCCGATGCCAGCGCACAGGTCGATGATGCGCCCCTCGTTGTAGATATCGAGCGCGGCGTCTCTGGCAAGCCTCCACGGGGTGAAGAACGCACCTGCTACGGAGTTGATGTGGTTCGCGGACTCTTGCCAGTTCTCCATGATGAAGATCCGGTCGTCGTCGGTAAGTTCGTCCTTCTCGAGCAGGGCCAGCGCGTCACCGTGAGCTTTCGCTTCGGCCTTAGTGAGCTTGCTCACTCGGACCCCGGAACAGAACTGGAAGATGTACGGCTAGCGTTCAGGGCTGACCCGGTGTCCCAGTTCGTCTCGTCAAATGCCGCGTCGAGCAGTTCCTCGCCCAGTACCCAGTGGAGCTCGTTGATCGCGTAG
>Ga0105239_10003252_pt1 | contig 20054 bp, 18 predicted proteins | sample KBSC44metaG_FD_92761 | JGI IMG/M metagenome (GOLD analysis project Ga0105239, IMG submission 92761) | Corn rhizosphere microbial communities from Kellogg Biological Station, Michigan, USA - KBS C4-4 metaG | ecosystem: Host-associated > Plants > Roots > Rhizosphere > Soil | place: Michigan, USA... | reverse complement strand
GATAAATCGCTACCGACGACTTCTTATACGCTGGGAAAAAAGGGGGGATATTTATTTTGGACTGCTCTGTCTAGCCTGCGCCATTACAACCTTGGTTCAATTATTTCCCGGATAGACTCTTAGCTTCAGAGGATTTAAAAGACTATTAAAACAGACAGAGTTGGGTTTTAAAAAAACAGTCAGCTTTCCGGATGTATCGTTTCGTCTCGGGAAATCAGCATAAAGGTGAGAATCTCCCTATGCCAAGCATTATCAGAAGAGCAACATCCTTTTTTAAAAAACCTGAAAAGTCTGAATTCAGGTTAGAAAGAAGAGCTGCAACTCAGTTTCAAAGAAAAAGTGTAGATAGCATTCACAATACAGGCTCCGAAACAAACTTAACTTATATCGATCCTAACCGTAGCAATGCCTGGAGCAAAGGTTATAATGGCGTACCGATGTATGTAGGCAAGCCAAAACGTAGAAAAACCCGTGTTTTAGATCACGATCCGATTAATATGTCACCTGAAGATGCTGCAAAATTTCTAAAACAAAACCCTCATATAGCACCCGAAGCTCAACTCTACCCACCTGCTCATAAAATACTTCGACTCAGTAACCCCGATCTCCGGGCAGATGGTCATCCGGTAAGAAGTTCTTCACTCTATAAATTAAAAGATTACTCTACAGAGTCACTTTTAGACCCACCGTCAGGCATAAGCACACCTGGCTTATCCACTAGCTCTTCCAGCACAATTTCCAGTACATTTACGAGCCCAATGAGTTCAACAGAAAATTTGTTGGAATTAACTTTATCGCATTTTGACAAGCCACAACGCCAATTCCTTCTTCCAGAATCCCTCCAATGTGAAAGTCCGACAGCTGAAATTTTTCCTCATTATGATTCCAAAAGATTATCTGACATTCCTGAAGGTAAATTTTATCAACCTCGTATAGAAGCCTTTTAGAAGTAACTATTACCATGCGTTTTCTCCAAACGTTTAGGCGTATAAACGCTAAACGGTGACGTTGAATCTTGCATTTGCTTTGCGCGACGTTTCTTTTGAGTATTTCTGACAGGCGACTTAAATTGATTATGTTGATTTGCAGGTTGAGAACTTTGTGATGCACCAAGCTTGATATTATCAGAGAATATCACTCGATATAACTTCTGTGTGACAACTTCCAGCTTACAAAGTTCTCCTCGATTAACCGGATTTTTTTCCGTTTTTTTTATTAAAGCCAATTGGGTAGAAACAGTAGAAAGCTCCGCAGGAGTGTAGTCGTGAAAGGGTTTATGAGGCGCGGTCGGAATCAATCTTCGAATATTGAGCTCATCATGAGCTATCGAGCTTTTTCTTGCCCCTGGCTTGGAATATGAAGGAATACAGGGATTGAACTGCGGTTGAGGCAAACTTTCTAAACCCTGAGCAAAACTCCGAGAAACCTGAATCGGAATAGGGGGTGGCGTATGAGGCAATATCTGTCCTGAACTACAATTTAAGTTACTGGTTTAAACAAACTACGATTTTCTATTTTTCAATAACACTGCGGCATAAAAGCCGTCATTTAAATCTGTAATGGGTCGCTGTAACTCGTACTGCAATGTAAATTGGGAATTTTGCTCTAAAAATTCCCGAACTCGCATTGCATTTTCCTCAGAAAGAATACTACACGTACTATAAACGAGTATACCACCTGACTTTAAAAAGCTAGCCCCTCTTTGTAATAAAGCCTGTTGCGTAATTGTAAATTCTGCATAAGACGTGGGCGGTACATGCCGAAGGATTTCAGGATGACGCCGAATCGTTCCCGATCCCGAACAGGGTGCATCCACCAAAACCTTATCAAAGCCTTCCGATGAAGCATCATTCAGAGATTCTTGAAAGGACTCGCTGAGCGCATCAGCAACAACAATACGGGCATTCTCTACACCCAATCTTTCAAAATTTTCTTTCAAACGTTCAGCGCGCTTAGGAGCAATTTCAACAGCAGTAATCCGAGCCTGATTATTACTTAAGGCCGCTATTTGAGTGGTTTTGGAGCCCGGTGCGGCACACAAGTCCAGAATGCTTTCACCCGCTTGGGGACTTAGAAGACACGGAACCCACATTGACGCCAAGTCCTGAACATAAAACCATCCCTCGGCATAACCTGGCAGGGAGCGAATATCGAGTTCGCGATCGGTTAAACGGATACCGATCGGTTTCGCAAAAGCATCTAAGTCCGATTCAGCATCCGTCAAAAAGTATTCTTCAAAGTTAATTTGCGCTTCATTCAAGGCCATTTGGAAACCGGACATACTTATTTTGAGAGTATTGACCCGTAGCATAATGGGAGCCGGGCTTTTCCAAGCTTCCGCCATTTCTGTCACAATAGACTCAGAATACTGTTTCAAAACTGCCTCAGTCCAAGCAAGAGGCCACGCAGCCTCATAGAGTAAATGCTCTGCCAGAGGCAGTTTATCGGCTTCCGGCACCACGCCTGCACCCGGCAGACTTCCAGATTGTAGGCGTCGTTGCGCTTCTCTTAAATTGGCATTAATAAACTTGATGCTGACTTCCCGGCATCGTATTTTGCGCGCCAGCTTAACGCTGGTATCGATTGCTGCATAGTCCGGGATACCGTCCAGTCCGTGAAGTTGAAAAAGCCCAAGCCGAAGGATGCAACGAACATTCACATCCAGGCGCTTTACCGAACGTTTGGAGAGTATCTCTATCCAAGCATCCAGCCTCGCCTGCCAACGCAAAACCCCAAAAGTTAACGCTTTAAGTAAACGTTTATCACTTTGATGAAAAGCGATTTTTGAAAAGCTCTTATCGCGTTGTTGAAACTCTTCCAGCAGCGAGGCTGCTTTATGACGAAAGCTATCGTTTCGCTCAAGCTCCAGTAAAACCTTTAAAGCTAAATGTCGAACTTTTAGCCCGGTATCCAGTGCAGAATTTTTGGGAGAATCCATAGGCTTAGAAGTAGAAGGTGTGGTCATTCAGTTATTATTACTCTTGGCGTCGGGATGAGCCCATTAAGCGCATTACCCAGTAAATGAGTTCCATTAGAGCGTACATTGCGGATGCCACATAGGTGAATGCCGCAGCGGTTAAAACCTGCTTTGCCCCTCCCATTTCATCACGGCTCAAATACGCGTTTTGATTCAAAATCTTTAAAGCCCGACCACTGGCATCAATTTCAACCGGCAAAGTTACGAAGTGGAAAAGCACTGCGAGAGCATAAAGAATAACACCGAGCCAAGCCATTGTTATCCCAAACCCGCCGTGACCGGCATGGGTGCTTAACCCCAAACCGAAGGACAACATAATGAGCCAAGGTCCAATACTGCTTCCAATGCCCACCATCGGCGCCAAAGAAGAACGTATCACAACCGGGAAGTAGCCTTTAGCATGTTGAACGGCATGCCCACATTCGTGTGCTGCAATGGCAACACTTGCAACGGATGTTCCATGATAAATATCGGGCGAAAGCCTCACAGTGCGACTACTGGGATCATAGTGATCACTCAACTGGCCTTCAACCATTTCAAGGCCCACATCCCCTAACGCATTTTCATTTAAAATGCTTCGAGCCACATCTACACCACGTAGATTCCGGACAGTAGGAACGTCACTAAAGCGCGATACAGTGCTTTTAACCCACATTTGCGGGATAAAGACCAAGCCCATCCCCACAACCATGAGCACCATATAGGTTGGATCGTGAAACGCAGGACCAAAATACATCACGGCTTGATGAACTCCATTACTCTTTACGAATAACCAATACTCATGAAGTATGAGCAGTAACGCTTAAAGTTCCCTTCAGTATAGCCGTTTCCATTTTATTTAGAGCGGATTATCATAAAAAATTAATGAATCAGTGAAGCCTGATTTGAGCAAAAGGTGGCTTTTGGTTTTGAATCGCCTTTAAAGAAGCCTCTTGCCCAGTCTTTTGCAGACATTTCTTTTTTGCCAGCGGGTTGTAAGCTTGTAATCAACAGTGGTGCATCAGAACACGCTATCAAAATACCTTTATCGGTAATAGCAACAATAGCACCGGGAAGAGCGGTTCCCTGATTCTCTGCAGACAGTTCAGCACGAAGGATTTTAATGCGTTCTTCACCCAAAAAGCTCACTGCACCAGGGGTCGGATTAAACGCATGGATTTTTCGTTGAAGAATCTCGGCAGATTCAACCCAGTTTAAAATGGCCAATTCCTTTACGCATTTGGGTGCCTGCGTCGACAGAGAGTCATCCTGAGTTTCTGGTTTTAATTGACCCGAGTGAAGTTCCAGCAGTGTTTCAACCAGCAAGGGTCCATTGATCTTTGCCAGACGCTCCGCCAGTTCTCCCAAAGAATCAGAAGAAGCAATCTCAACTTCTTCCCTTTTAAGCATGGGACCGGTATCCACGCCCAACTCGGTAATCATCGTCGTGACACCTGTTGTTTTATGCCCTTCTAAAATGGCATGTTGAATTGGATTAGCTCCTCTAAGCAAAGGAAGCAAGGATGCATGGGCATTCACAGTTCCCTTTTGAGGGATATCCAACACGGCTTGAGTAAGAATCTGTCCGAAGGCGACGGTCACAAAGAAGTCAGGTGCCAACGCTTTCAATTGCGCCTGAAGGTCAGCATCTTTTTTAATAGAAGCTGTTTGAAAACATGGGATGGTTAGCTCGTCAGCTAAAATGCGAACTGGTGGAGGTGTTAATTTTTTTCCACGACCCGACGGTCTATCCGGTTGGGTAACAACCGCAAGCACTTTAAAACGTACATCCTTTGCTAAAACCTGAAGTGCGGGACAAGCATAAGCCGGTGTTCCAAAATAAATAATTGAAATCGGAACGTTTGACATGGCTATACGACCGCTCCACCATCCACAGTTACAATTTCACCAACCATGTAGGTATTCCTATCAGAAACAAGGAAAGAGGCAAATTCAGCCAAATCCTGAGGTTTACCAAGGCGGTTTTTCATAGCCCAGCTTTCATAAAGCTCTTGAAACTTATCCGGTAAAGACAAACCTAAATCGGTATCAAAAATTCCGGCAGCAATTCCATTGACAGTAATACCAAAAGGTGCCGCTTCACGAGCCAGGCACTTGGTAAAGCCAATAACAGCCGCTTTAGAAGTCGCATAATGCACAGAAGTTGGCAGAGAGCGAATCGCACCAATAGAAGTAATATTAAGGATGCTGCCCTTACGCTGACGCATCATGTGTTTATAAATGGGCTTTGTGACATAGTACAAACCATTCACATTCACATCAATAACAGAATGCCAGGACTTTTCAGTCGTAGTCGCAAACATATCCGCTTTATTGATCGCAGCATTATTGACCAGAATATCAATACACCCCAGCTTGCCGATAATATCGGTCACCATATGCTTAACGGCATGTTTGTCAGTGACAGAAACCTGGTAAGCCAAGCCTTTTACACCGTAGCTTTCAATACGACGAACTGTTTCTTCGGCACCTTGCACATTATTATTGTAGTTAAAGGCAACATCGGCGCCTTCACGCGCAAAAACTTCACATATGGCCTGGCCAATGCCACGTGAACCACCGGTAACAAATGCTTTTTTACCTTCTAAGAGCAAGCTCATGACGCGAGCAACCTTTCTGCAGTGAGTACAGCGGTTTTAGAAAACGCCTTTATACAACAATATGTCTCTCGGTTTGGCGTTTAAGGGCTTCCGTACTCCGCGCCACAACGGTTGAGAAAATGGGGATATTAAACTGAACCTAGTTCCTGCTCCAATCGGAGGGTTTAAGATAACGCAACACATCCCGAGCAATTCGATCAGAAGCACCAGGCATACCATGATTATCTGCCGCTGATAAAAGGGATTGATAACGATTGGGGGAACTCACTAGGGATTGTATCACGGACACAATCTGATCGGGGTGTCCAAGTTCAATCGCCGCCCCTGTCCGCGTTAACTCTCTAACCGTATCGAGTTCTTGAGGCATAGGGAGTGTTGTACCATCAGCAATAATGGGAAGACGGCAACTTAAGGCTTCAAAGCTCGTTAAACCACCCAATTTGGAAACAAGAACATCACTTGCCCTCATTAAAGTAGGCATTTTATCCGTACTACCCAAAACGCGAATATCAAACGGCGCACTTTGGGCCATCTGTTCAGCCTGGTATTTTAAAGCCTCATTACACCCGGCCAGAAAAATCACCTGAATCGGCAATTCGCTATTTTGGCTCCCTTGAATTAACGATTCATAAATGTTTGGAATATTACCACCGCCAACCCAGCCTGCATTTACAAAAACCGTGAATTTTTCGGGCGAAAGTTCCAATTCATGACGCAGAATCCGCTTTTCCAGGGGAGTAGCTGGATGAAAACTGGAGTGAACCGGCATACCTGAAATCTGAATTTTATGCTCAGCAACACCAAATTCCATCAGCTGTTGCCGAGCACTATTACTGGCAACATAGTACTGGCTCACATCGTCACAGGCCCAACCCTTCCAAAAACCACGGTAAGGATCGGTAACAACCGTCAACAAGGGAATCCGATCTTGCAAATTGAGCTTTCGCAATACGTGTGCAAAAAAGTGCTGCGTCATGGGATGAACCGACACAATAACGTTGGGCACCATTTTATCGAAAAGCTTTATCCCATACCCTAAGGCACTTTTAAACAAAAACTTGGACTCATGAAGCCTGACCTTGTTGATGAGCCAAAAATAGTACTTCATCAAATCCTGATGATCACGAAGCAAAAAGTTATAGAGGTCAGCCGCTTTACGTGAAAAAAGGTGGCTTTCTTCCAGGACTTGCGTCATCTTGATAAGCAATTCGCCAGCGGATTGAATTGTAAGGCTGTTTTCCAAAGCATTAGCAGCACTACGGTGACCACCACCGGTATTGGATGTGAGAATTAAAACGCTTTGAGACGACATATTGTAGTTGATTCCAAATCCCGGCAGTCAATTGATATGCTTATTGAAAAGATTAAAACCGAAGACAAAACTCTTGTGCATTATCCGTTTAAAACGGTATTCAACGCAACGAGTATTTTTTGAGTCCCCATCGTTGAAGCTGAAGAAATTAGGGTAGGCAGGATCCTGCAAACAATTATTCGGTTTTCCAGCCTTTAATAGGTATAATTTGAACGATCCTGAATCGTAATAACAAGTGAGCTAATTTCACTCTTATGGTGACCGTTTCCAAACCCCTCTCCGATAGCGCTAACCAGCCTGGCAACGGGCCTATCGCGCCTGAGAAAGAGAGACTTTCTTCTCTCAGCGTCGATTTAAGCCGCTATCCGTCTGTAGCCGAGCGTCATAACTTTGAACCCATCGAATCATTGATGAATCGAGATATTACTCGCCCGGTATTACTTGGTTTTGGAGATAAAATCCTCGGACGCGTACCGAATCCGGTTATGATGACGCACATTGTAACCACTCGCTGTAACTACAGCTGTTCCTTTTGCTCCTTCGCGGATACCCTCAACAATAAAAGCGATGAACTATCGCTCGAAGAGATTGAAAAAACCTACACCACCATTGGCGATCGACTCAATGTAATCGTATACTCGGGTGGGGAAACCACCATTCATAAAAATCTGCCGGAAATTATCGAAGCCGCCTACCGTTTAACACCGGTAAAATCGGTCTACATCATTTCCAATGCGTGGAAACCGGATCTCCTGTTCCAAATCACGCATCAGGTCATGCAACGCTGCCCCGGCTTGCACCTCACATGGAGCCTGAGCATCGAAGGCCCCAAACATGTTAACAACGAGATTCGCTACACCAAGGCGAATACCTGGGATGCTTGGCAAAATACCATTGACTCCTTGGAAGGCCTCAAGGCCATTCGCGAACGCTACGGCTATAAAGAGCTGGATGTCCAGCTCTGCACCGTATGCTCTCCCAGCAGTGTGAGTATTATGGATGAGTGGTATGCAACAGTGCGTGATGTCCTCAAGCCGGACAAATGGAATCTAAATTTAATGCGCCGCAGTGTGCAAATGACGCACTCGGATCTACCCACCTTTGAAGCGCGCCGCGCCAATGCTCAACTGGAGCCTTTTGAGCAAAAATATATGGAAATTACCGAACGCGTTCGAGCTGATGTCCTTGCCGGGAAATTAAAATTCCTCTATCACACGGAAAATCCTGAAGACGGTGCGTTGAAGTCCGCCGTAGATTTAATCAGCCAGGAAGAAAACCGCCGCACCCTGACCGGAGAAAAGTTACAAATCTGCTGCCAGGCGGGCGGCTTCGGTGCTTATATCGGCAGTAATGGCCTAGTGAGCGGTTGCGAAGAATTTGCCAATAATCCAGCCGATCCCAAGGTATTCGGCAGTTTAAGAGATACCAATTATGACTTTCAAGCTTTATGGCGTTCGGAAAAAGCGAGTGCCTATCGCAAATTGGTAAATAAGTCCTCCGAGTGCTATGGCTGCACATTGGAAAGCCAGCGGAATTACCCGGGTATTTTGATTTCCTTCCCAACACTCGTAAAAGCCGGACTTCTTGCTCGGAAAATCAAATAAAATATCGAATTAAGTCAGTATTTTTTTCTTCTGGAAAAAAGGGAGCTTCTCCAGCTCACTTTTCAAGCTTTGCATTTCATACGGTTTTTGCAGGGTAGGATATTCGCGGTAGGGTTTCAACAACTTCACAACGTCATAGCCCGTAGAGAAAATGAACGGAACCCGATGATCATCCAATTTATCAGCTACTTCGTAAGACTCAATTCCCCGAAGGTTAATATCCAGAATCGCAAGATCAAAGAACTCTTTATCAATAAAGCTTAAGGCATCGTGAATAGAGGCACAAATACCCACGACTTCATATCCGAGTTCTTGAAGCAAATGTTCGAGTAGAAGCGCCATAAGCGATTCATCTTCTACAATCAAAACCCGTTTCGGATTTGAATTCCCTCCACCGCGGGGAAAAGGAATCACGTTCATAGGGGAACCTCGATAAAACAACGAAAACCTGAATGGTTAAAATCGAATTCAACCTTTCCACTCAGTTCACCGGTTATGCTTTGCTGAATAAGACGAGTGCCGAACCCTTTGTTTAAAGGCTGTGTGACAGGCAAATCCGATCGCTCATGCCACTGAATGGTTAAGCGATTCTCATCCGTAAGATGCCATAATACGTCCAATTGTCCATCTTTAACAGATAAAGCTCCATATTTTGCTGCATTGGTCACAAGCTCATGAAAAGTCATATTTAAAGCAATTGCCTGTTGAGGGGTTAAAACGACCGACTCACCCTTGAATTGAATACGCAGATGGTTCTGATCATGAAACGGTGACAAGGCTTCCGCCAGAACATCTGACAACTGGACATTCTTCCAGCTTTTGCGAGTTAAAAGACTGTGAGCTCGGGATAAAGCAATAATACGAGCCGTAAAACTTTCAACAAAATCCGCTGGTTCAGGCTTGGAAAGAAGAGTCAGTTGCGCGATGCTTTGCACACTGGCAAGCGTATTTTTCACCCGATGGTTCAACTCACCGACTAATAATTCTCTGCGAGTTTCTTCCTGACGTTTTTCAGTCTGATCCCGAACAATTTTCAAAAATCCTTTATTACGTCCGTCTTTTTCTTTGAGGGGCATCATCAATCCGCTACCCCAAAAGCGAGAGCCATCAGCCCGCATATGCCAGCGCTCATCCTCGGCCATCCCATGCTTTAAAGCATTTTTTAATTCTTCCTCGAAACCGCCATTTTCCCGATCTTCCGGCGTAAAAAACAGAGAAGACGATTTCCCGATGATATCATCAGCTTTCCAGCCGGTAATTCTCTCAGCACCGACATTCCAACTCGATACATTCCCGTCCAGGTTAATCGTTAAAATCGCAAACCCCGTGGAACTTTCTACAATCAAACGATACTTCTCTTCCGCCTCATAAAAGGCCTCCTGCATGGAAGTACTATCGCTGATATCCGTCAGGAAACCATATAAGCTGGCCGAATTTTTCGTTGTACTAATCGTGTAATCGGCTTGGTAACGTACCCAGCTGGTTGTCCCGTCATTTAGCTGAAGGCGGCATTTCACATCGCAGGGCTTCTGAGATTGAATACTTTGTAAAAGGTCCGCTTCAAGCTGAGCTCGATCGTCGCTTGCGACACAATCCAGAAACATGGACAGAGTACCCTGGCCAAAGCCAAAAAGAAAAGAAAGTTGATCCAGGGATTTACCGTCCCAATCATCCAGCTTGATTTCCATCGGCATCATTTGAGCCGATTCCATCATTCTCAACATCCGCTTCGCCTGAGATTTCAAGGCATCGATATCGTCGAACATCTCGATAGAGTCTGATACAGCCTGCTCTTTAATGGCGGTAAAAATTTTATTCATGGCGGTCACAAACCTGCTAATTCCGGGTATAGTTTGACTATCGACATTCGGCAGCTGAATTGAAAGAGCAATCCAGTTCCAAACTAAACCATTAAACTAACATTGAAACCCATCCGTTCTAATTAGCTTGCAGTGTAATGTAACACGCTAATCATTATTAGTTTAAAGAGGAATATAAGCTAATACACCTTAGACGTAGTAAGAATCCGGCATAAGCTGATCAATTGCTCATATCAGCCTTCTCGATTATTTGCAATAGGACCCTTGCCTGTAGTTCCCCTGCCAAAATTACTATAAAATCGTACCCATTTCGTCTTCCAAAATTAGCTCTGCAATAAAATAGGGAACCCACATGCAAACCCTTGCCTCAAAAACGACAACAAACAAACCGGAATTAGCAAAAGCACCAACAGGCATTCATGGCCTTGATGAAATCACATTTGGTGGATTGCCTGCAGGTCGACCAACCCTGATTTGCGGCTCGGCGGGTTGCGGGAAAACCCTGTTTGGAATGACATTCCTGATCAACGGCATTATCAGCTACGATGAGCCGGGGGTCATTATGACGTTTGAGGAAAAAAGTGAAGACCTTGCTAAAAACGTTCAATCTCTTGGATACGATATTAATGAGCTGATTGCTCAAAACAAACTCATGATTGACTATGTCCGGGTAGAACGCAGCGAAATTGAGGAGAATGGCGAATACGATCTGGAAGGACTCTTTATCCGCCTGAGCTATGCCATTAAAAAGGTCGGTGCGAAACGCGTCCTGCTCGATACGCTTGAGGCCCTTTTTACCGGGCTGTCGAATCCCGGCATCCTGCGGGCTGAGCTGCGACGCCTTTTTGAATGGCTGAAAGAACAAGGCGTTTCTGCCGTGATTACCGGGGAACGTGGAGATGGAACTTTAACCCGACACGGTTTGGAAGAGTATATTTCCGATTGCGTTATTTTGCTCGACAATCGCGTTAACGATCAACTATCCACACGCCGCCTACGTGTCGTTAAATATCGGGGTTCCGCTCACGGTAGCAATGAATACCCTTTCCTGATCGACTCCGAAGGCATTAGCGTTCTTCCGATTACCTCCGTGGGTTTATCCCATCAAACAACAAATGACATTGTTTCAACCGGCATTTCGGATCTCGATATGATGTTTAGCAAAGGGGGGCTTTACCGAGGTACGAGTGTTTTATTATCCGGTTCCTCCGGAACAGGGAAAAGCATTTTTAGCGCGATGTTTGCCAACAGCGTTTGCCAGCGCGGCGAAAAGTGTTTGTACTTCGCTTTTGAAGAATCTCCGGATCAAATTATTCGTAACACTCGATCGGTAGGGATTGATCTGCAGCAATATATCGACAAAGGACTTCTGTGTATTGAATCAGCCCGACCCAGCTTGTACGGCCTTGAAATGCACCTGACGCTCATGAATCGCCAGATTCAAACGTTTCAACCGTCTGCTGTCATTATCGATCCCATTTCCGCATTTCGAGGCGTTGAAAGTGAAGTTCATATTGCACTCTTAAGGATTGTGGATATTCTAAAATCGCACGGGATCACGGGTCTTTTTACCAACTTGCTGAAATCGGGTGGCCTGGAGGTTGTTGACGAGTACGGGCATGGATTATCGTCGCTCATGGATACCTGGATTTACCTGACGAATATCGAGCATAACGGTGAGCGCAATCGCGGACTCTATGTTCTTAAATCTCGTGGAATGGCCCATTCCAATCAGGTTCGAGAATTTACAATCCGGAATGACGGGGTCCGTCTCATTGATGTCTATATCGGATTCGAAGGCGTTTTAACCGGTTCAGCCCGATTAGCCCAAGAGGCGAAAGAAAAAGAAGAATTGCTTCTTCAAAAACTACAACTGGAAAGACGTCAACGGGAACTCGAAATCCGAAAACGCTCACTGGAAAACCAAATGTCCGAGTTACAAGTTAAATTGGAGCATGAGGATGCCGAACTGTCCTTACTGAGTAAGGAAATCAAAGAACGGAGTTCAATGCGCGAACGCGAACAAGCCAACCTTGCCTTGAGCCGGGGTTTAAAAAGTAATAATAATCATGGATAACGAATCAATGGACAGCTCAACGATACGCCTGGGCAATGAAGGCGAGGCCGTTGAAGACGGCAGTTATAATTTCAGACTTTATGTAGCCGGACAAACTCCAAAATCTTTAGCCGCTATTACAAATCTAAAATCAGTTTGTGAAAAACACTTAAGGGATAAGTATCGGATTGAAATTGTCGATATTGCCAAAAATCCCGAGCGGGCAGTTGAAGATCAAATTATGGCTTTACCCACTTTAGTGCGACGTTTACCTGAACCTATTAAACGTGTTATTGGCACCTTGTCGGATATGGAAAAAGTTTTACTGGTTCTTGATTTAGAGACAGGACATTAGTATGACAGACTCCGTATACGGTGATATCGAAGCAGTTAATGACGAAAGCGGTCGGTACATTCTTCGACTTTACGTCGCCGGTAGTACGCCACGGTCCCGAAAAGCGATTGAAAACGTTCGTAAAATTTGCGAAACCCATCTGGACGGGCGATATGATCTGGAAGTCATCGATATCTATCAACAACCGGAATGCGCGAGTCGGGAACAAATTATTGCCGTCCCGACCCTGGTCAAATCCTTACCAGGGCCTCTAAGAAGAATTATCGGGGATTTGTCACAAACCGAGAAGGTATTACATAGCTTCGATTTAACCCCTTACATGCAAGAAGACTCATAGGCGATTATGAATCCTTCCTTAGACTTGAGTGCTGAACTCGAAAACACCAAACGCGAGCTTCAAGAATTAAAATACAAGCTTGAAGAAGCTGAAGATACGCTGGAAGCCATTCGCAGCGGTGATGTTGACGCAGTCGTAGTTACGGGACCGAATCCTAACCAGCAGCAGGTTTATACCCTGGACAATGCGGATCGTCCTTATCGGCTTTTAATCGAGAAAATGCAGGAAGGGGCGGTTACCTTAACCCATGACGGGTTGATTCTGTATTGCAATCAAGCCTTCGCCAACATCGTGAATACCCCCACCCAGCGGATTATTGGCTCCTCCTTTCAGCAATTTATTCCGGAAACACAAACGGAAGTTCTACACGATTTATTGTCCAATGTCGCGCGCGGGGAAATTCTTTTAAACGTTGGGCCGGAACAAACGGTTGAAACCTACATCAGTTTTAGCCAGCTTTTGGATGAAGAAAGTCAGATCATTTGTGGCGTCGTCACCGATATTTCGATCCATAAAAGTCGAATGCAGGAATTAGCCGATAAAAACGCTCAACTCGAAAAAGAAATTAAAGAAAGAGAAAAAACGGAAGAAAACCTCCGGCAAGCTCAGAAAATGGAAGCCGTAGGTCAGCTCACCGGCGGCTTAGCGCACGATTTCAATAATTTATTGATGGTCATTATCGGTAACTTACAACTTTTATCGGTTCGAGGAGTTGATGAACGCCTAAATAAATATATTCAAAATGCTCTCAGTGCAACGGAGCGTGGTGCAAGCCTTACGCAAAAAATGTTGGCTTTTTCGCGTCGGCAATCCCTGAAGACTGAAGCTTTAAATGTTAATAGTCTCATTCCGGGTGTTGTGATGCTTGCCCGCCAGGTTATCGGTGTCGATATTACCCTGGCTACAAAACTGGCAAGCGATCTTTGGGCATGCTTAACCGACACGAACCAGCTTGAAATTGCCATTTTAAATCTAATCATTAATGCTCGGGATGCCTTGCCCCAAGGAGGCGTCATTACCATCCAGACATGGAATGAAGACCTGGATCCAGACTGTGCCAAAGATATTCCGGATGCCAAGCCGGGTCAGTATGTGGTTATTTCTGTGACGGATACGGGTTCCGGCATTCCCCCTGAATTACTGAGTCGAGTTTTTGAACCCTTTTTCACGACCAAAGAAGTCGGTAAAGGATCGGGCCTGGGCCTGAGTATGGTGTATGGTTTTATCCGACAATCCAACGGATTTATTCGCATGGAAAGCCAAAAAAACGTTGGAACAACGGTTTTTCTTTATTTACCTTTCACTGCGGAAACGGTTGCGGAAGAAAAAACAGCGTCAAAACCCGATACCGTACTTTCGACAAAAGCCCGAATACTGGCCGTTGAAGATGATCCTGAAGTACTCGAAATTTTGCGTGAAATATTAAACCATATGGGTTATGAGGTATTAACCGCCACCAATGCCAACGAAGCGCTTGAGGTTTTAAAAACGAATTCCGGAATCGATTTACTGTTTAGCGATGTGATTATGCCGGGCGGGAAAAGCGGGATTGATTTAGCCAATGAATGCAAGCTTTCTTACCCCGATATTCCCATTATTTTAACCTCGGGCTATGTTTCCCAAAGCGGCGACTTTTCCAACGCATTGGATTCAGATATTCCGATTTTATACAAACCCTACAGCCAAACCAATTTAGCGTCGGCCGTTCAAAACGCTTTAAAACAAACTGCTAAATCAAGCTAGGATTTTAATAATGAATTCTACCCCGTTATCAAATACGGACAAACCATATCAGAAACCAACAAAACGGATTCTCATTGTTGAGGATGATCCCCTCATGGGCTTGTTACTCCAAGATATGCTGGAGTTATTCGGCTACGATGTTGCCCCTATTCCCACACTGGTCGAGGATGCGCTTGACCTAATCCGTTATGAACCCTTTGATGCCGCCATATTGGATGTTAACTTACGGGGATGGAACTCTTACGAACTGGCAGAAAAACTGAATACCATGAATAAACCTTTTTTGTTTGCCACAGCCTATCCGCAAAACAGCTTGCCACCGGCTTATCAAAAATGCAGGCTTCTGCAAAAACCGTATGATATCCATGAGCTTAAGGCAGAATTAGCGGCAATCTTTCAAACCGATCTGAAAAGTAAGTTAGACCTGATCGATTAAACTTTATGCCCTAACTTTTCTAGTGCTGTAAACAAGGCTTTATTACGAGGATCGCTTCTGAATTTTTCTAAATGCTCAACAGTCATAGTCTCTTCAGCATCATGTGCTAAGCCACGAATGTTGCTATAACCCGCTAAAACATTGATAGTCTCGCTGGAAAGCTTTTTACCTAATTTAAGCAAACCAGAAGCACTTTCGCCGTAAACTCTAATTCGATCAGCCATTCCTTGCAGAGCTGTCTCAGAACCATCTATCATTTTTTCAGCACGGGTAAGACGCGCTCGTTGAATAGGTGTCCAATAGTGAGGCAGATCGCCACTTACAGAAAAGGGAGACTGTTGAGACTTATCCGCTTTCATTCGATCTGTGGCAGTTGAACTGGTCGCTTTTTGAGGACCGCTATTGCTAGCGGCCGGAGGTGCAGATGTCGCTTGCGAGGGCTGAAGTGTGGTTGATATTACCGAAGAAGCGCCATGCCGTTCAGATCGCTCATTCTCTTTTACCAGTTCCGCTGCGACCTCCTGGTTTGCAATCTCTTTCGCATTATTTCGATTATGTGCCTCAAGACTCCTTATATATTGGGGAAGTAGATCACTATCCATCGGTGGAGGGCTTCCAAAGCGAGAAATAGTTGTACCGGTTTGCTTAAACTCAGTAAACTTTTGCGGAGCTCTTTTAAGAGCAAGCCCCAAAGCATTACTCCGAATCCCAAGTTCACGCGCAGCTATACGCGCTGAAATTTTGTCCATTTCTGTCTGCGTTTGGGTTGATTCCAGCGCATCCCTCCCTGCGGGAGAAGTGAGCTGTTGATTTCCCCTGGAGTGCCTATATCCAGGTCGTCTGCCTCTACCCCGATAAGCGCCTCGTGTTGATTCTAAACTCGGGTTTGCAGTCTGAACTTGCGAATCCGTGGCAGCCTGCGTTACTTGTATGGAAGGGGTTGATGGAGATACGGCCGTATCCGTATTTGCCGGGAGTGTGGGTTGTTGATTAAACGGTCTACCCGCTCGCGCATTTCTGTATCCCCGCCCTCCACGTCTTGGAAAAGTTCCGCCACGGTGACTATTTGGCTCAGAAGGATTAGCCGTTGCCGGTTGTGTCGGAGCCTGGGCAGGCGCGGATGACGGTGTATATGCATCGGAACCACGATGACGCCATCGGCCACGATTATTTGTCCCGCGACCTCTTCTCCATGGTTGAGTCGCTAAATCTGCTGCTGTCGGAAAAGAAGGAGGGATATTATTTGACATGAAATTCTCACAAGACGAATGAACAGATCCTGTTATATCGCATCCAAAACAGAGGTCAATTTGTGGAGCAATGAATAAAAATCCGACATTATAAATAATGATAGAAATACCAATGAGCATTCATCACAAAAGGGTTGTAGTGACAATAAAAGGAAGCGCTTCCACAATCATCCGGCTAAAAAAATCAAATGCTTCAATTGAGGCATTTGTTTTAAATATTGTTTTTTATGGTTTATAATCTATTGAATGGGCTGTCATGTTTGCCTGGGCAACATGCACAATCCCGGATCCAATTCCAAGTCTCGATTCCCCTGAAATACACCGCCAGCTTCAGTTTTAATGGGTATCGAGAAAAGCAAGAGCCGTCGTAAAGCGCTCAATGGTCTGAATAGGTGCAAGGTAAGGATGGTCACGGTGGATAGCTCTCCGATGCCGGAACTTGAAACGGATGGCGACTCTTTGGAGTCACCGTATGACGACTCGTTAAAGTCTTCAGACGAAGCGGTATTGAAAACGGAACTTTCACCGTTCGCTTCAGGCAAGCGCGCCCTTATCGATTGTGTCGATTATTGGGGAAGAGGATTACTCCCCACACTCAAAAAAACCGCTACCTGGCTCCAGCGTGTCGAAAGCTTTTCCGAACAGATCGGTAACACTTTAAAGTCTCCGCCCGCCAACCTGCTGAAAAACAATACGCCCGAAGTCACCTTACCCCGTTTAAGAGATGATCTTCGCCAGATTATCAGCAGCACCGCGTCTCTGGAAGAACTGTGGGACTTCCTCAATGCACGCTTAAAAGGCGGAGGCGCTCCCGAGTTTACCTGCTTCTCCATTCTGGATGAAAGCTCCCAACTCATCCGCGTTCGTTTTCTGTTTGATGCCAACCCGCCAGCCGCAACCCGACAGGCCGATGATCTCCCCGTCCTTTCCTTACAGGACACCTACAACCACCTGGTACAAGCCTACCAGCGAAAAGATACCACTTTTAGTCCCCATCTGTCCCGCCTGGGAAAAGAACTGCTGGGCAGTCTGCCATGGGCCCAGGAATTGAGCGCGCATGGCGACGATCATTTCAACCTGTTCAGTATTCCCTTTGTCGCTGGCAATCGTACCATCGCCTTATTCACATTGGGTTTTCAGGATCTGGATGCGTTCTCCCAAGCCAAGTTATCTTACGTGTACGGCCTGAAAGATCCCCTCTCGCAACTGATCTGGAATCTCACGCTTCAGGAGCGCATGAAAATTCAAACCCAGATGGATAATTTAACCGGCCTTCTCAGTTACACGTCCTTCCGGGACATGCTGGAGAGGGAACTGGACAGAGCCGATCGGTCCGCTCAATCCTTATCACTAATGATTATGGATGTGGATGAACTCCAGACCATTAATCGCGAACAAGGCCATGCCGTAGGAGATTCAGCGATTTGCTATGTGGCCTCTACCGTTAGACGGCTGGTTCGTGGCGTCGATACGGTTGCCCGGTACGGAGGCGATGAAATCGTCATTCTTTTGCCGGAAACCGACCGTATCCGCTCGTCTGAAATTGCCAGTATCTTGCTGGAAGGGATCCATGAACGACTCCCGATTAATTTGCAACAGCTGACGGTCAGCATTGGTCATGCCACCTACCCGGAAGATATTCGAAATCGTGCCAAACTGCTCAAACTAACCGAACAAGCCAAAAACCTGGCCCAGTATAAAAGCGGCTTACCCAAACCCGGCGCGGATGATCTCCTACCCGATCAAAATAATCTCGGCAAATCGACCAGTGTTGCGGCCAGCGAAATTGACGCACTGAACGATAAAACCGTGATCGAAATTTTCGCGTCCCAGGTCGCTAAAAAGTACGAAAGCATTCACATTTCCGGCGTGTATCAGTCCCTCGTACAAAAAATAGAAAAAAGGGATTTGCCCGCATCCACCGAGGGTGAATCAGCCAAAGTCACCAGCATCATTTATGGTGCAAGACCGGATCAGCTTATGTTAGAAACGATTACATCCTTAGCCGGTGCTTTGGACGCCAAAGACCGCTACACACGGGGACATTCGCAGGCGGTTGCCAATTATGCCGCAGCCCTGGGACATGCACTGGGCATGACGGCTTCCGAGGTTGAGGAAATACGCGCCGCAGGTATCCTGCACGACATCGGCAAAATCGGTATTCCTGAAACAATACTCGGCAAGACGGGACCACTGAACGAGAAAGAGTGGGAGATTATGAAGCAGCATTCCGTGATCGGGGCGCAGCAGATTTTGTATCCCGTGCCGTCGCTTCGTCCGTTAATTCCGGCAGTAGAGTGTCATCATGAGAATTGGGATGGCAGTGGGCACCCGCATGGCTACAGGGGGGAGAAGATTCCGATTGGCGCGCGGGTCATCGCGATTGTGGATGCCTTCCATGCCTTGACCTCGGATCGCTGCTACCGCAAGGCCCTGCCTGTCTCGGAAGCCAAGCGCATTTTAGAACTCAATTCGGGCAAAAACTGGGATCCCCATCTCCTTGAGATCTTCTTCGGCATGCTCGCCCAGGCCACCCCGAAACCCGCTTAGATCCTACAGCCATTTATGATTTGTAATTTGACAATCGCTGGCTTATTCATTGCGTCAACACTAAAACTTCAATGCCATTGCTATCCAATTTTCAGGCATAGCTCAAAAGGTTTCGCTGTAGCAAAATGTCATTCCCGCGAAAGCGGGAATCTTACTCTTTTAAGTACTATTTAAAAAATTGATGAGGTTGAGATAGATGTGAAGATTCCTGCCTGCGAAGGAATGACAGATACGTAAGCCTTGATCATACTGGCTCGGACACGTTAGTAGGTTCTTCTAAATGATGTAAATTCTCCATATACTTTTTCCGATACCACCTGGGAATGGATTCCAGTAAATAAACTGGAAGTGTTATGTTGGATAAGCTATAAGTTTGCCTTAACTGAGCCCAAGTTAAAGACCTTGCATCCGCTATATCGGCTTTATCGAATCTGGCATTTAGCAGGTTTGAACTACTAAAGTCAGCATCATCAAATGTACACCCGGTAAAATTAACATCCCCTAAATAGGCCTGGGTGAAGTCTGCACCGTCTAGATCAGCTTTTTCAAAACTAGCGTGACTTGCACTAGCATTTAGTAACCGAGCGAACCTTAGATCGGCATCATCAAAACTTGAATAGCGTAAACGAGCAGAGGAGAGATTTGCTTCTTTTAAATAAGTATCCTTAAATTTACCCCTTTCCATCCTCGCCTGAAAAAAACTTGCTCCTGCAAAATCGCTACCCTCAAAATCTGCACGATTAAGAATTGAAAATGACAGGTTGGAACCATCAAAGCAAGAGTCTTTTATAACAGAACCTTGCAGAATAACTCCTTGTAAGTTTGAATATTCAAAGTGACCACATATCACTAAACAATTTGAAAAATCCGACTCTTGAAGATCAGAGAATCTTAGAGTTCATCCCATAAGTTTTTTGAGTTCAATCCAGGCTAACCCAAGATACCAGTATTGTTTGTAGTTTTGGCAGTTTCTTTCAAGTCGAACAGTGAGCTTTCTAAATTGGTCCGTTCTCG
>Ga0105239_10003251_pt1 | contig 20061 bp, 25 predicted proteins | sample KBSC44metaG_FD_92761 | JGI IMG/M metagenome (GOLD analysis project Ga0105239, IMG submission 92761) | Corn rhizosphere microbial communities from Kellogg Biological Station, Michigan, USA - KBS C4-4 metaG | ecosystem: Host-associated > Plants > Roots > Rhizosphere > Soil | place: Michigan, USA... | reverse complement strand
GACGCTCGAGCGCATCGAGATCATCCGCGACCTGCGCCTCGGCGCGTTCGACGTGCTGATCGGCATCAACCTGCTGCGCGAGGGCCTCGACATCCCCGAATGCGCGCTGGTCGCGATCCTCGATGCCGACAAGGAAGGCTTCCTGCGGAGCGAGACCAGCCTGATCCAGACCATCGGCCGCGCCGCGCGCAATGTGGACAGCAACGTGATCCTCTATGCCGATCACATCACCGGCTCGATGGAGCGCGCGATGGCCGAGACCACGCGCCGCCGCGAGAAGCAGAAGGCCTACAACGAAGCCAACGGCATCACGCCGCAGAGCATCAAGAAGAACATCGGCGACATCATGGGCAGCATGTACGAGCGCGACCATGTGATCGTCGACACCGGCATGGCGGAAGAAGGCCGCGAGTTCATCGGCCACAACATCAAGTCCCATCTCGCCGATCTCGAAAAGCGCATGCGCGCCGCCGCCAGCGACCTCGAATTCGAGGAAGCCGGCCGCCTGCGCGACGAGATCAAACGCCTCCAGGCCGTCGAACTCACGATCGCCGACGACCCGTTCGCCCGCCAAAGCGAAGTCGACCGCGCCGTGGACGACGCGTTCCTGTCAGCGGTGCGGGATGGCGCGGAGGACAAAGCCTCGCCGAGCCGGGGACCGAAGCATCAGAAGACGAGCCGCGGGTCGCGGATGAAGCGAGCTGGGCGGCCGAATGTGCCGAAGACGTTTGGAAGTAGAAGCCGATAATGCCATGCGCATATTGCGATGGCGATGAACCAGCGACTCGTGAACATGTTTGGCCAAAGTGCCTTATAGATCGAGTTCGTTCGTATTCGCTTCGATACGTCGGGCGAGTTCATAGGATCGTCAACACTGATCTGACTGTTAGAGATGTTTGCCGAGACTGCAATAACGGCCCCCTGAGCCTGCTAGATGCATATCTTTGCAAGCTCTACGATGATTATCTCATTCACGAAGTTCAGGAAGGCCAGTCAATTGTTTTCAGATATGATTTTAACCTACTAGTGAAAGCCCTGCTCAAAATCTCATATAACTCGGCCCGTACTACGGACGTTGATGCGACTACATTGAGACGGTATGCACCGGTGCTACTTTCGCAAAGCGCGTCCCCTGTTGGTACATTTGTAAAAGTCGCCACAATACACACATCGCGTGTGTTGGACGATCGCGGAAATAGGAAAGTCATTCCCGCGCGCGCCTTTCGGACGGGCCCAATTGTCATCGCTAATCGAAATCGAAGAGGTTTGGCTGCGCGGATTGTCCAAATAGATGGCTATCGGTTCTATGTCATCACGACCGAAGACGTTCTCGACCGACAAGCAGCAGTACGATATTTGGCGAGCGAAAGAGGTACTTGGCTCAGCCGAGATGGCGAGATCGTTATCCACGAGCCGACTTTGTCAGCGTTGGCTGCCTTTGATGGAGTTCAGCATTGGCGGACCCCATAGTGTACCCTGATTCATCGAGCACTCGTTGGTTGTAGAGATATCCCATGAAACTTGGCTTCGAGGAAGCACAAGCTCCATACGAGAGCCCGTCGCAAAGCGCGCGCTATTGGACAGAGGCCTGGGTTCACAGGCAGGTTTATTGCCCGAACTGTGGACAAACTAGCATTGATAGATATGAGAACAATCGGCCAGTTGCGGATTTCTACTGCGGCTCGTGCCGGGAGGAATATGAACTAAAGAGTCAGAAAACTCCGTTCGGCGCTAAAGTGCTGGAGGCGCGTTTCGCACAATGTGCGAGCGCTTGGCTGCAAGCAATAATCCAAATCTCATGCTGATGAGTTATGATCGCAAATCGCTCAGCGTGAAGAATCTTTGCGTCGTTCCAAAGCACTTCTTCGTCCGCGAAATCATCGAAGAGCGCAAACCGCTTGCGGCAACGGCCCGCAGAGCCGGATGGATCGGCTGCAACATTCTTCTCAGTCAGGTGCCGGACTCTGGGAAGATATTTTTCGTCCGTGACGGCAAGCCGCTACCGAAAGAGTCCGTCCTTGATAAGTGGCAGCAGACATTGTTCCTGCGCAATGAGAGCACAGAGGGACGGGGTTGGCTGATAGAGGTGATGAAATGCGTCGATCTGCTGAGAAAGCAGGAATTCAACTTAGAGGACGTCTATGCGTTTGAATCACGGCTGAGCCAAATCTATCCAGGCAACAACAACGTCAAACCAAAGATACGACAGCAGCTCCAAGTCCTACGTGACAACGGTTATCTCAAATTCGTGTCACGCGGTCACTATCGCCTTAGCCGTTCTCCCTAGCTGGTCCTTGCACTGTTTGTGGCTCCGCTTCGGGCGCATCTTCGCTGTGGGAGGGCGATATATGCCGACAACCGCAATGCGGGCAATCATCGTCGCACATCGCATCCCAAGTATCCGTCCAGTCCTTTTCACAACGAGGGCAATGATAGTGGTTGATGAAGAGCATCGATGACCTCCACCGCTGGGCAGAGAAACATCCTATCGAACCGCTTTGTTCAGCATCAGTCGAAAGCGGATTCATTGGTGTGACATAGGATCTCGATAAATTGTCATATCACCTAGCCGACACGCGAGCCACTCAGGCCCAGCGCTGTGAAAAGCCGGTAGCACCGAGGGAAATCCGGCGCTAGGCTTCTGGTCCAAGCAGGGGTTGCTCCTGCGCACAATCCGGAAGAGAGGGCTCTCAAACAATGAAAGCAATACTTCTTGCCACAGTGGCGACGCTGGCTTTGACGGCCAGCGCTTATGCTGCCAACCCCGGCGCCGGGGCAGGCGCTCACGGCACGGCACAACGCATCGTCCATGCGCATGCGCCGGGCCTGGTGACGCTTTACGACCAGAACATCGGCGACGGTTCCTATGGCTGGTTTTCGCAAACCCTCAGCTCGTATCCGCAATACGATGAGTATCTGGCCGACGATTTCGTGGTTCCCGCAGGGCACACCTGGAAGGTCAAGGAAGTCGACACCACGGGCTTCTATTATATCGGTGGCGGCCCGGCTTCGTCCGTGAACGTCCTGTTCTGGAACGACAAAAAAGGGATCCCCGACAAGGATTCGAAAGTCGCCGAATGTGACAACCTCACGCCGGCGTCGGGTCTCGATACGGGCTCCTTTCAGATGAAACTGCCCAAGTCCTGCAAGGCGCATTTCAAAGGCGGTACGAAGGGCAAGCGGTATTGGGTAACGGTCCAGCCGAATCTGGCGGGCATCAACACCAGCGGCTACTGGGCGTGGTTGCAGAACACCACCGTCAACAACAACCAGGGCGCGGGCTATTATTATGGCGGCGGCAACAGCGTCTCCGACCCGCAATGCCTGCAACAGTTCGAGACGATCTCGGATTGCTGGAGCGTCGGGCCGGTCGATCTCGCCTTTGCGCTTCTGGGCAAGGACGTCAGCCGCTGACGTCAGGCGGCTGTTGACGTAACAAGAGGGCGGCGCGAGCCGCCCTCTTTGTTCCGAAGGACGCGATGAACGACACCGCCAAGATGGGCGCATTCGCGCGGGCCACGGCCGAGCTTGGGACAAAGCGGCCGCTGCGCGATCCACATCTGCGCCGGATCGTTGCGGACATGCGCGAAGGTAGCGCCCAGGCCGCCGGCAACGCGTTGCTGGCGCATCTCGCCAACAATCCGGACGACGCCGACGCGCTGTTCCTGTTGGGGCGCGCGCTCTATCGCCAGGACCGGCGCGAGGAAGCGCTGGAGAATCTCCAGCGCTGCCTCGAGGCCGCGCCGGATTTCACCGCCGCGCGATGCGAATACGCCAAGCAGCTCGCCGAGATGAACCGTTACGCCGCGGCGCTCGCCGAACTCGACATTCTGCTCGCCGAAGATCCGGCCAACCCGCTCTTCCGCCAGATGAAGGCGGGTGTGCTGGGAAACATCGGCGACAACGCGCAATCCACTGCACTCTACGAAGCGCTCGCGCAAGAGAACCCGGATCGCGCCGAGGGCTGGATAGCCTACGGCCATGGCTTGCGCGTTTCGGGCTCCAGCCAACAAAGCATCGCGGCGTACCGGCGGGCCATCGCCATTCGCGCGTCCTGCGGGCAGGCTTACTGGAGTCTCGCAAACTTAAAGACCTTCCGCTTCGATCCCGCCGATATCGCAGCCATGCACGAAGAGCTGGTGAAGGCCGATCTCTCGCCCAGCGACCGCGCCGGCTTTCAGTTTGCGCTCGGCAAGGCCTATGAGGATCAGGGCGACATCAAACGCGCGTGGGACCAGTACGCAGCGGTGAACGCGGCCATGCGCGTCAACTCCACCTACAATCCGGACGCGCTCACGGCGGCGGTGACGGCCAACAAGACGCTGTTCACGCCGGAATTCCTGCGCAGCCGCGAAGGATGGGGATGCCAGGCGCCCGACCCGATTTTCATTCTTGGCCGGCCGCGCTCGGGATCGACGCTCGTCGAGCAGATTCTCTCCAGCCACTCGGCCATCGAGGGCACGGCCGAACTCCCCTACATCGGCAATCTCGCCAAACGGCTGGCGCGGCGCCAGGGCCTCGGCGTGGTCCTGGACACCGATGCGCTGTCGGCGCTGGCGTCGCTGGACCGCGACGAGGTTGCCGCGCTGGGCGCGGAATATCTTGGCTATGCACGCGTGCACAGAAGACTGGGACGTCCGCTCTTTATCGACAAGAAGCCGGACAATTATCTGTTCACCGGCATGATCCATCTCATCCTGCCCAACGCGAAGATCATCGACGCAAGGCGCAACCCTGCGGACTCTTGTCTGTCCACTTTCAAACTGTACAGCGCCGCAGGGCGGCTTCGCATGACAGAGCTTGGCCGTTCCTGGCGCGAATACGCAGAACTGATGGCGCATTTTGACCGCGTGCTGCCGGGCAAGGTTCACCGCGTGATCTACGAGAACATGGTCGCCGATTCGGAGACCGAAATCCGCAGATTGTTCGACTATCTCGAACTGCCGTTCGAAGAGGGCGCGCTGCGGTTTTACGAAACGAAGCGCACCATTCTGACGCCGAGTTCCGAGCAGGTGCGCCGGCCCATCACGAAAGAGGCCGTCGATTATTGGCGGCGCTTCGAGCCGTGGCTCGGCCCCTTGATGAAAAGCCTCGGCTCCGTCTTGACCGAATATCCCAACGTGCCCGCGGAATTGCGCTGAAAAACCGTCACCCAGCGTCGTGAAGGTCGTTGCGATGAGCCAGAGCTGGATCGGGAGGTTCAGGGCGGCTAGGGCGTTTTGGGTTTAACGGAATCAACTCGAATTCGTCATGGCCGCCCTTGAGGCGGCCATCCATCTGGCGCGCGGACGCGCGCCACAAAAATATCCCTTCATCACGCGCGCGCAACGGAAGTTGGATGGCCGGGTCAAGCCCGGCCATGACGGTTAGGGGTGAACTCATCTAAATCGAAATGCTCAAGGCCCAGCACGAAGGTTACTGTGCCTCCTCACTGCACCGGTGTCAGCTTGAAGATCCGCGAGCCGAGCGCATCGTCGTTGAGCATTCCTATGATCTCGCCTTTGTCGTTGATGGCGGTGGCATACAGCAGCGTCACGTGACCGAATTTCGGATCCGACGGATCGATCAGGGTGTTGAGATCGGTGATCTTCATGTCCGGCCCATACAGGAATGCCCTTTGGACGGCGCCCCATGATGTGTATCCCACAACCTGTCCGCCATTGTTGATGCCAAACGCACGGGATTCCACATCGGGATAGCCCTCCATCTTCAGCACGCCGATGTCTTTCGGCTTGCCGCCACTGGTCCAGAGGGTCGCTTCCTGGCGAATTTGAAACGCACCGTCCTTGTTGCGATATTGGGCTCTGCTGGCGCCGGCGACCTCGCTCTTGTCGTTGATCGCGTACGCGATGCTGCAATCGTTGCATTGGAACGCGTGCTTGGTATCGAAACCTTCTAGCAGGATCGCGGTCATGGATGCGGTGTCGATGCGATAACCGTGATTGCACGATGTCACCGCCACAACGCCGGCAATGTTGATCTTGGGACGTGGCGAATACAGATAGCAGTGGTCCTCCACGAACGGCTTGAGATCCACCAGTGCTCCCCCATCCCACATGACCGGTCCAGGCTTGCCGTCGGCGTGATAGAGCCAGCCGGCGATCTGCCCGGACTTGTTTATCCCGGTCGCCTGATCGTAGGTGCTGTCGGGGACATGGTTGAGGATCGAGAGCAGCCGGGCGGGCTTTCCGGGCTTCAGCCAGTAGGCCGGCCGGGTGGAAATGTCATCGCCCGGAAACACATAGCCGACCACCTTGTCCTTGTCGGTGAAGTCCAAGGCCTTGTCCTGATCGATGCCCACGGCCTCCGTCGTGCCATCGGTCCATACGTAGCTCGGCCGCGCGCTGACCAGGACTTGCGACTTCTCATTGATCGCGACCGGCTCGGCAGGACTGCCGTTCCCGATGTCTGTGACTCGATAGAGCGGTGCGGCCGCTCCCATCGCGGGAGCCAAAACCAGGCAGAGCAAACCCAAAGTGGACAACGAACGCATGACGCCTCCCAGAAAACGAATTTGCGGGTTTTATAAACGGTCCGTCATGCGCCCGCGTCCCGCCATTTGGAGGGAGGGCGTCAGAAAAGTCCCGATGCGATCAGATGCGCCACCGCTTGCGCGCGGGTGCGGGCGCCGAGCTTTCGCTTGGCCTTCTCGACATAGAAATGCGCCGTCGATTGCGTGATCGAAAGCCGCTCCGCGATCTCGCTGTCGGAAAAACCTTGCGCCACATAGGCAAGACAATCGCGTTCGCGCGGCGAAAGCACCGGCACCTGTGAGCGCGATGCAGGCGACAAGGTCTGCAGCCGCGTGAGCAGCGCATAGCATGCGAGTTCGATGGCGTGCCGCTCGGCCGTCTCCAGTGCCGCGCGGTTGAACCCGACCGAGACGCGGCTGGTCATCCCGTTCGGCGCAAAACTGTGGACCGCAATCCCTTCGGCGTGTTCAAGCTCGCCGAGCGCGCTCCAATAATCGGCCCACTTCGGATCGCTGCGCGGCGACGCTTCGCTCCACAGAAACGCAGGCCGCGCCAGCCGCCGCGCCGCCTTCGGCAAGGGATCGAGCTTTTCGACATAGCGGGCCGCAGCACTCTCGCGCCAGCGGGGCGGCAGGATCTGGGCGTAGACAAGACCGGGAGCTCCGCTGTCGCTACCGCCCCCGTTTACATAGGCGCGGGCGCCAAAGCCGCGCGCGCCCAGCGGCACGAGCGCGTCGAAGAACGCGCGGCCGACCGTTGCGGGCGTCTTGGCCGCATCCAACCGCTCGACGATGCCAAGCGCCTGTTCGAGAGCACTTCTTCTGCGCATGTCAGCCCAGTGTGGTGAAGGTCGTGGCGATAAACCAGAGCTGGACCGCGAGGTTCAGGGCGGCGAAGGAAAGCTGAAACCGGCGGTTGCCGATCGCCATCGCGGCGAGCGCCAGCGCGAAGGTGCCGGCGTCCTGGGCCCAGTAGGTCCAGTGATACTGACTCGCGTGGTTGCCGCCCTTGATCAGCGTGTCGATCACGTCGAACACCTGCACGCTCGCGATCAGGCCGAAGAACCACGCCCGGCGCTTCAGGAAATAATCGCCGTAGCCGTCATACTCGGCGATGTTGTCGGGATAGAGCAGCGCCGCCAGCAGATAGAGCTGCAGCGCGAAGGCGAGCAGGAAGGCATAGAGCGCGAAGGTCCAGTGCGTGATCGCGCCGAGCCAGAACTCCCACCACCAGAAATGCACCAGCAGCACGAACACGCCGGCCGACCACAACAGGTGCACCGTGTCGACCTTGAGCGAGCCCGGATGCTGGATGAAGCGCGCGAGCCCGGTGAGCAGCCGCGCAATGGCAAGGCTGACGATGAATCCCATGATGATGCGGATATGGCCGAACGGATCGGGAAGATGGGCAGCGGATTGCTCCATGTCAGGACGCCGCCGCGCAATCGCGTTTTCGTGAACACTCTCGCGTCTCTCTCACGTTCACGTCACCTCACGTTCATGTCACTGGCCCATGCGCGCGGGCCGCGTTGAGATCGCATCACCGCAATTCGTTGGGGAACGAGCGCGCCGTCATGCAGCTTCACGACAGAACACGCATCCGCGAAGCGTGGACGGCATTCTGGCAGGATCCCGCGTCGGGACAACAGTGCATCCGCGGCGCGCCGGACGTGACGCACGCGCTGCGGAGCCACTGGTCTTCCTTTGCCGCGCAACTTGGCATGCGCGCCCGCATTCTCGATCTCGGCTGCGGCGCGGGCGCAGCCGCCACGGCGATCGTGACGGCGCGCCGCGATCTGCAAGTGACGGGCGTCGATTTCGCCATGGTGCCGGTCAGCACCGAGGCCTCGATCCGGCTGCTTTCAGATACGCCGATGGAGCAGTTGCCGTTCGCGGACGAAAGCTTCGATGCCGCCATCAGCCAGTTCGGTTACGAATATGGCCGCACGCACAAGACCGCACGGCAGCTCGCCCGGGTGCTTAAGCCGGGAGCACGATTCTCGTTCATTGTGCATCATGCCGGAAGTTCCGTCGTCGCCACCAATCGCGCGCGCCTGGATGCGATCCGCAGATTCCACGCGCCGGACATGCGCGCGGCGTTTCGGGCCGGGAACGCGTTTGTCCTGAATGCGCGGCTGGCGTCTTTGCAGCGGGCGCATCCACACGACACGCTCGTAGCCGCGCTCGCGAAGCACCTTCCGGTCCGCGCAACACGGAGCAGCCAGGAGAGAGATGCTGCCTGGTCCGCGGTGGAGGAGGCGCTGTGGCCGGAGCGCACGGTGCTGGAGGCGCTCGACGCCTGCTGCGTGGCGCCGGAAGAACTCGACGGCTGGCTGGGACCGCTGCGCCAGTTCTGCGCGGTCACATCCGTTTCCATCCTGCGCAAACCGAACGACGATACCATCGCCTGGTGCATCGAGGGGACGCGGTTGTCAGAAGCAGGTTCGTAGGAACGCGGCGGCCGCGTCCGAGATGCCACCGATCTTGTTCGTGGCCTGGCGGTAGAACTTGAAGTCGAGTTCGGCCTGCGCGCTGCCGTCTTTCACGTTGCGCCAGGCTTTGAGCTGCTCGCGGCCGAGGGCGCGCTTGGCGAGCGCGGTGCGCTTGACCTCGATGCTGCCGCGCGGCGTCCAGCGAACCACGCCGTGCGGCTTCCTCACGGCCTCCGCCTTCGTCACCAAGCCGCGCGCGACGAGGCCTTGTCCGCCTTCCGTCTCGCTCGCGAACACGAACACCTGATCGCCCACGGCGATCTTCCTGCCGCCATACATCGTCTTCATGCACGCGAACACGAACATCTTCGCATGCGGATCGCGCAATTCGGCCTTCACAACGTAGGAGGGCATACCCGATTCTTCCCCGTGATTACGCGAGCCTATCCCACATCCCGCACGGTCATGAACGCCGCCACATTCGAGACACTTTTTGCCAAATTTGAGGGACCCGGGAATCAGGATGTGGGGTGCATGAACGACTGGACCCGCATATGTGGGCTCGGACGTTGTCATTCCCCGTAATAAATTTTGTCAAATTGTGGGCCGATATCTTCTAGGCGCTCCGCTTGAATGTTAGAGTTTTCTTACCTCTCGCGTCCTGCGGGAGCCAAAAAACGGGGTTATCTAATGTCAAAAATCATTGTTGCGTTAGCCGCCATTGGACTCATGACCAGCGCCGCGCATGCGGGTTCAAGCGGCAGCCCGCTTAAGGGCAGGACCATCCATAAGCCTGTCATGACCCTCAAAACGAGAAACGAAGCCTATGTGACGGGCAATGGCTTCAGCACAGCCCTTCCGCAGTTTGCGTTCACCCCCATCGATTCGGGCACGACGTTGAACTGCAAGAAGGCATGCACCCTTGCGGCAGAGTCCATGAATCAGATGCAAACCGGCGGAGCCGACTGGGCCATCTGTCTTGTGATCGATGGTGCGGACGTGGAATGCCAATATCAGGGCGTGCAGTCCGGCCCCAGCAGCTTTGTGGTGGGCAATGCCTCCGCGTCGACGACCGGTGGCATCGGTGCCCACACCTTCCAGACCCAGCTCTACACCGAGAGCGCGTCTGCGACGTATCAGTTCTTCAACATGCACTACTCCGTGCATTATTGACGGTTGTTCCGATCAAGGGGGTGGCGGGCAACCGCCACCCTTTTTTCTTTGTGCGCGCTAGTATGGGCGCATGAGTCTTTCCGATCTCGCTTCCATCGCCAGCCTCGTCAGCACCTTCGCGGTGCTGATCTCGCTCATCTATCTCGCGCTGCAGGTGCGGCAGGCTGAGAAGAACCAGCAGGCCGCAATCCGTCAGGGCCGCGCGACCCGCGCCGTCGATATCATCTTGGCCGCGGGCGACCCCGCGCTTGCCGAGGCGCTGCCGAAAGGCACGGCTGGAGCGGCGGATATCACGCCGGTCGAGTTCGGCCAATTCAACGCGATTTATGGCGCGTTCCTGGCGAGCGCCGAAGACACCTATCTCCAATACAAGGAAGGTCTGCTCGGCGAGGGGGTGTTCGCGAGCTTCTCCGCAAGCTGGCGCCAGACGCTGGCGCAGCCGGGCGTGCGCGCGCTGTGGACGATGCGCCGCCATGCGTTCGAAGCGGGGTTTGCCAAGTTCATGGACCGGCTGATGGCCGAAGCGCCGAAAGGCGCGCCCGCCGATTTCCTCACCGCCTGGAAAGCCGAAGCCGCGAAGGAAGTTGCGGCATTGCACGATACTTCGAAACCGAAGTAATTTGCCGGCAGATCCAAAGAGACAAGCAAATGGTGGATGACGGTTTTGGCGGCATGACGCTCGCGTCGGAGCCGCTTTGCGTCGCGGAATTCCGGGTCGAAGGCGGCATCATCTCGGTGGGGCGCGCGCCGTTCGGCGAACAGCGTGTGGGCTATGTCTCGGGCGGATCGTTCGAAGGCCCGCGTCTGAAAGGCGACATCCTACCGGGCGGCGGCAACTGGCCGCGCAACGGTACGCTCTCGAACGGGGCCGCGGCCGGCACCTTCGATGCGCGCGCGGTGTGGCGCACTGAGGACGGCGCCACGATCTATCTGACCTATACCGGCCGCAGCATGGTGCCCGCCGATGTCGCCGCCGCGTTCCGCGATCCGAACGCGCCGCCGGTCGATCCCGCGCGCTATCTGCTGCGCGTGGCGATGGTGTTCGAGACGGGCGATGCGCGCTACGAATGGCTCAACACCGTGCTCGCGATCGGCGTCGGCGAGCGCATGCCGTGGGGCGTGCGGCACCGGGTGTTTGAAATTCGGTAGATAGAGCGTTTCGGCCTAGATGCTTTTCCTTTACACCGTCATGGCCGGGCTCGTCCCGGCCATCCAACTTCCCTCGAGACACGCGTGAAGAAAGGATACCTCTACATTCTGGCAAGCAAGCCATACGGAACGCTCTATGCTGGCGTGACGTCGAATTTGCCCGAGCGACTGCACCAACACCGCACCGGAATCGCCTCGGCGTTCACGAAGAGACACGGCGTAACGCGCTTGGTCTACTATGAGATTCACGACCGCGTGACGACGCGATCCAACGCGAAACAAGCATCAAGCGCTGGAAGCGCGACTGGAAGATAGCATTGATCGAGAAAATGAATCCGGAATGGAAAGAGCTCGATTACACGCTCGTCTAGCTTTTATGGCGCGCGGACGCGCGCCAGATGGATGGCCGCCTCGAGGGCGGCCATGACGGGTTGGTAGGCCAAAAACCGCCCTACGCCGCCTTGCCGAAGCGTTTCGCGCTGCGGGCTTTTGCTTTTGCGGCTTCGGTCTCGCGGTTCTTTGGTGGGGCGCTGACCACCAAATCCTCCAGCAGATGCTGGGCGGCGTGCATCACGTCATGCACTGCGCGGTTGAAGACTTTCTCGTTCTGCTTCGAGGGTTTGTTGAGGCCGGAGATCTTGCGCACGAACTGCAACGCGCTCGCATGAATCTCCGCCTCCGTCGCCGGCGGCGCGAAGTTGTGAAGCGTGCGGATATTGCGGCACATGGCGGGTTCCTCGCGGTGACGCGCGATCCTACACCGGTTCCCTTCTTGAGGAAATTTCACACGGGAACTCGGGGAACACCTGAGCCCCAATCGCATTTGGTTTTTGGGCGAACACTCAACGCAATTGAGGAGACTTAGCCATGACCAACAAGCTTATCTTGAAAAGCGTTCTCGGCGCCGCCGCTGGCGCAGCGGCCCTGATCGCGCTGACGTCGAACGCATCGGCCTACATCGCGTGTAACGACCGCGGCGATTGCTGGCATACCAGCGTGAAGGTCGACTACCGCGAATATCCCACCGTGAAGGTCGTCTACTATGACGACAAATGGGACTGGAAGGCCCACAGCTATCGCTGGCACGACGTGACCGGCGATTACGGCTACTGGGACAGCGACAAGAACGCCTGGGTGACGGTGCATCCGGCCCAGCCCGGTGAAGCGACCCCGGATAACGATCACTAACAGTCTTTGACGGACAAACCCCGGCGCAACCCGCCGGGGTTTGTGTGTTTGACCAGCGATTGGAACGAGTTCCCTCTTCGACAGTTATAGGACGGGACCCTTCAGGAACACGCCATGTCTTCGTTCATGCTCTATGTGCTTGGCTTTATCGTCCTGTTGGGCGGGGTCGGTTATGGCGCCTATCTGCTGCATGTTCCGCAGACCTGGATCGTCGTGGGCGGGCTCGTGATCATCGGCCTCGGCATCATGTCGGCCGTGACGCGCACCAAAATGCGCGACCCCTCCAATGAGGCGCCTCCGCCGCCGACCTCCTGAGCGGCATTTACAAGACTGACTCTTTGCTGTGGTAATCCCGGCGCGAAAAGGGCGTGGGGCAGATCATGGCGTTCGGTAAAATCGCGGGCACGGCCCTTTGCGGCGTGCTGACTGCAACGCTGGCTGCGAGCCCCGCGGCGGCGAGGATGCCCCGGCCCGCGCACGTCATCATCGTGATGGAGGAGAACCACTCTTACACCGACATCGTCGGTTCGCAGCAGGCGCCCTATATCAATGGGCTTGCGCAATCGGGCGCGCTGTTCACGGACTCGCACGCGACCACCCATCCGAGCCAGCCGAACTATCTGGAGCTGTTCTCCGGCTCGACACAGGGCGTGAAGAACGATGCCTGTCCCCACAGCTTCGCGGTGGACAATGAAGGGAGCGAACTGATCGCCGCGGGCTTCAGCTTCGTGGGCTATTCGGAAGGCTTGCCCGCCGAAGGCTCGCTCGTCTGCACCTACGGCAAATATGCGCGCAAACATGCGCCGTGGACGAACTTCACCAACCTGCCCGCGACCACCAACGAGCCCTACACGGCGTTTCCGAAGAAGCTGAGCAAACTTCCCACCGTGTCGTGGGTGATCCCCAATCTCAACGACGACATGCACGACGGCACGATCGCGCAAGGCGACACCTGGCTGAAGAACAACCTCTCCGATTATGTGACCTGGGCGAACACGCACAACAGCCTGCTCATCGTCACCTGGGACGAGGACGAAGGCTCAAAGGACAACCACATCGCAACGATCTTCGTGGGCCCAATGGTGAAGCAAGGCCAATACAGCGAGCACATCACCCACGACACCCTGCTCGCCACCATCGAAGCGATGTACGGGCTGACGCCGCTGGGCAACTCCGCCAACGCGAAGCCGATCAAGGATGTTTGGCAGTAGGCAAATACAACCCATGCCAAACACCACCGGCAACTCCCGACTGGCAAATTCCTGCTTTGTTCCAACCACCTGACGGTGGAAGCTGATCTCTGGGCTAGCTTCGCCCTCATTCTCTGCTAAGTTGTATTGAATGGGGGCTGGAATCACATATATGGGCACCAAGCAAGCCTTGGTCGCCAATGTCGTTGAGGTTGCACGTTCCGCGCAGCACGGAACTCTTTTAGACGTGTTCTCTGGGATGTGCGCTGTAGGGAGCGCCGTCTCAAAAGATCGGCAAGTCTGGAACAACGACATCCAACGCTTCGCAGCTGAAGTTGCGCGAGCGCTATTCCTATCTCGGACAGATCCGCTAACAGCGCTCAACTTAGCCGACATCTGCTACAAAACATACGCACAGCAATGTGAGCGTCTAAAAGCAGCCTTTGAACTTTCGCTCAAATGCGAAGCTCAACTTCTCCAGAGTAAATCGTTTTCAGCTTTTGCGAGAAATCAGATCGAATTCTTGAAGAGGTACAGGGGTGAAGCGGGGCACTGCAGACTTAGATCTCATTCACTTTTTGCTCGAACCTACTCAGGAACCTACTTTGGGCTTCAGCAAGCGATCGAAATTGACTCGATCGTGAGAGCCTTAGATTTCTCTTTTTCGCTTGGCACGATAAGTAAGGATGAACAAAGGTGGGCTCTAGTATCACTGGGTCGCGCGCTGCTGAAGACCTCAAACTCTACCGGTCATTTCGCGCAATACCTCAAACCCAACGAGAGAACTTTTCGGCGCTATATAAAATTGCGCTCAAGGTCCGTCTGGTCTGAGTGGCTAAATTCGGAAGCCGTCGTCAGCCCAATACGAGACCTTGCTTGGCGAAAAGGAAACCGCGTTTACAACAATGATTCTCTAGTTCTGCTGAAGAACCTATCAAAGAAAAACACCGAGGTATCCGCGATATATGCCGATCCTCCGTATACGGACGATCAGTATTCGAGATATTACCATCTTTTCGAGACGTTGCTGCTTTACGACTATCCAAGTGTCTCTGGTGCGGGATTGTATCGCTCCGGTAGATTTCAAACTCCATTCTCCCTCCGCTCCAAAGTAGGCGAGGCAATGACTTCGCTGGTTCGCTATTCAGCGAAAACTGGCGCGGACCTAATTTTGAGCTATCCGGCAAATGGCCTTGCTGTTTTGGCAGGTCTGGACGTACGCGCCCTTCTTAAGCGCCACTACCGGTGTGTGGAAATTTCGAAATCAGTGTCACACCAGCATTCGACCTTTGGCGCATCCAAAGGAGCAGCCAAAACACACGCGACAGAACTTATATATCTTGCGCGAGCCTAAAATGACCAATGAACTTAAGCAGCTGGCACCCGATCGTATTAAGCGCAACCCCGACAATCCGCGAATTTTCTTCCGTTCGGAAGAGATGGACACGCTGACAGCGTCGATCAAGCGATATGGAATCCAGGTTCCAATAACGGTCTATCAAGACGGCAGACACTACGTTTTGATCGACGGTGAACGCCGTTGGCGCTGTGCACTTAAGCTCAATCTTCCGAGTATCCCCGCACTCATCCAAGAGAAGCCATCTCCTCTAAGAAACTTGCTTCTCATGTTCAATATTCATGCGCTTCGTGAACAGTGGGACTATTTCACAATAGCTCGGAAACTCCCTGACGTTATCGGGCTCTTCAAAAAGGAAAACAGAGGTAGAGAGCCAACAGAAATAGAACTGAGTGAACTTACGGGTCTAACCCGTGGCCAGATTCGTCGTTGCCGCTTCCTTCTCGATTTGCCCGAAAAATATCACGAGATATTAGCAAGAGAACTTTCGCTCCCCAAAAATCTTCAGACGCTATCCGAAGACTTTTTTATCGAAATGGAACGGGCATTAAAGACGGTCAATACTCGGCTTCCAACCGCTATCCGTAACATGGACACCGCTCGAGACGTCCTGATTCAGAAGTTTCGCTCTAAGACGATCAAGAACATCACCGACTTTCGCATGCTGTCAAAGATGGCGACATCAATCGGTCGGGTTGGCATGCAGGAGGAAAAGGCTCTCGAAGCGATCAAGCAAATCCTAAATCCTCAGCGAAAGGTCGGTATCCAAGAGATTTTCGCTGAACATTTTGAGATGAGGTTTGACGAGCGCAAGGTGCTCCTTAGCGTTGACTCGATTTACGAGTATTTGGAAATTTCAATAGATGCAGAAGACGCGGACGAGATAAGCGAAGAGCTGCGCGGTCGGCTCGTGAAGTTACGAACATTAATAACAAGAGTGTTGGGCCGGTAACATGCCGTTCGACACGCTAAGCCCCCGGCTCAAAGCTGTTGCTACCGCGAGCCTCTCGCTTTGCCGCAACCGATGGGGGCACCAAGGATTGCGAAAGGAAGAGCCCATCGACGGCTCGATAAGCTGGAGGCCAACCTATTTTCTTAAGCCCAGTCGATTTGAGATCATAGCAGTCGAGGTCGATGACAAAATCTACACGGAGGTACTAAAGAGCGCCGCGCACGATATCGGTAATTTTGATCATCCAATTACAGTATACCAAGCGTCTCCTCTCGACGTCTTTCAGAATGATCCCAGAATGGCTCGCATCGGCCTGCTTCGAGATCATGGCTTCGGAATAATTACAGTTGATGACGAAGGAAACGCACGGATCCAGCATACAGCTCAGCCATTGGCTCAGAACATTCTTCCAACGCGCTTTGAGAGTGATTTGAGCGGCCTGACCCAATCTCTAAAAATTGCATTCCGTGCGGCATATGTGACCTTTCAAACCAATGTCGGACAAGGATTGCAGCAAGCAGGGCAAATCGTGGAAGGTATGATTGGTTCAATTTGCTCCCAAGCAGAGGCCAATGGCACAATTGCTACCAGCGCGGGCTCTTTGGCCGATAAAATTGATCTTCTCTATCAGTCTAATCACTTCAGGCAATACAGAGGAACTCTTGGCGGCGTGCGCAGCTTCGTACGCGAATTTCGTAATACAGCGAGCCATGCACCGAGAAGTGCTAAAGAAGCAGCGGAAAAAATAAGAAATTGCAAAGACGGATTTCTCACTGGCTTGCGCTTGGCAAAACAATTGAGGGAAGACATGCAGCGAGCGGGCTACATCATTAGACAGTTTGTGCCTTAGGGCTAGTTTGGCGAAATCGTATGTCCCGCGCCTTCGTAAAAGAATCCTCTGAATCCGCCGCCCCGCCGGAACGCATGGTGTCGGAGGGGCCCAATCCGGTGACGGCGGAAGGGCTTGCGCAGATCGAGGGGCATGTCGCGCGGCTCGAGGCGGCGCTCATGACGGAGAAGAACGTGCTGTTGCGCGAGACGATCGAGCGCGATCTGCGCTACTGGCGCGTCGCGCGCGAGCGCGCGGTCGTGGCGCCGAAGCCGGAGGGTTTAGCCGTTGCGTTCGGAAGCGCGGTCACCTTCACGCGCGCGGGCCGCAAACAAACGCTGCGCATCGTGGGCGAGGACGAGGCCGATCCGAAGCGCGGGCTTCTGTCGTGGCGCGCGCCGCTCGCGCAGGCGCTGATGGGCGGTGAAGCGGGCGACGCGATAGGATTCCAGGACCGCGAGATCGAGATCCTGTCGGTCGAGAATTAGGGCATTTACGGTTTCACCAACCCGTCATGGCCGCCCCTCGAGGCGGCCATCCATCTGGCGCGCGTCTGCGCGCCATAAAGACTAGATCAGCGTGCAACCACGTCTGGATGGAAGTTGGGTGGCCGGGTCAGGCCCGGCCATGACGGATTGGGATTGATTCTGATAAACCCAAAACGCTCCAGCAGAGGCGCACGCGGATTCCGTCATGGCGGTCCAGCCATGACGGAGCGCGTTGCGAGGTCTATCCGCGCGCAGCCGGCGGCGGTGCAACTGGCGCCGGAGCCGGTGCGGATGCCGCCGGTGGCGGCGCGTATCCGTCGCCGCCGTAGCCTGGGTCGTAGTTGTAGCCAGGGTCGTAGCTGTAGGCCGGATAGGGCGGGTAGTAATACGGGTACGGATAGGGGTAGCCGTAATAGCCGTAATATGGCCAGCCTATGCCGACGTAGAGACCGCCGCGCCAGCAGCAGCCGCGCCAGCCCCAGCCGCCGTGCCAATGGCCCCAGCCACCATGCCAGTGACCCCAGCCGCCGTGCCATCCGCCGCCATGCCATCCACCGCCGTGCCAGCCGCCACCATGCCAGCCACCACCGTGGAAACCGCCACCGTGGAAACCGCCGCCTCCCATTCCGCCGCCGCCATGGGCCGCCTCGGCGGGTGAGGACAGCGCGAGCGCCGCTACGGCCGCAGCCGCGACGGCGCCATTCCGCAAGACATTCATGAACCTGATCAAGACAACCTCCGTGTCCGCCGCCTCCTGGCGTTCACCCGGCACTCCAACCCGCCAGCCATAACGCCGGCTGCGCGGACCGGTTCCGTGAACACGCGGTAAGATACATCCAAACCTGTGTTCGGTGGAGAACCAACGCGAAGATGAACGGGCACACAACCGGTGAGAACACGCCGCCCGCTTTGGACGGCAGCTCCAGCGATACCGTTCAGATGTGCTCGTGCGCGGTTTCCAGGAACGCGCGCAGGCGCTGGTCGTCGACGGCCCACACTTCGCCGGCCTTGTCCTTGGGGCGGAAGAAGGGGCGCGTCTCGTTCTCGCGCGGGGGATCGGTGATGCAGTATTCGCGGAACAGATACTCGACCTGGTCCTCGAATTTGGGCGTGATTTCGTGACCCGTGCGCGCGCGGCGCGTGCGCATAGCGCGCATCACCGACCAGCGGCGCAGGCCGGCCTTGTTCTCCTGCAACACCGCGATCAGATCGTTCAGCAGCGAGCGGTCGAACCGCGCGCGCGTGCGGTTGCGCACGGCGTTGCGCGCCGGCTCTTCGAGGACATCGTCGCTGTGTGTGGGAAAGGCGTGTTTTTCAGACATGGGTGAGCATAGGCCGCAAGCCGGACCATTGCGAGAAAGAAAGCGCAGTTGCGTCCATTTGCTCGCAATTAAGCGCGGAATCGCTCGATTTTTCGCGCCTTCATTGTAAATTGACGCCGGAACGCCTATATACGGCGCCACGTGGTTCTACGTCCCGTCAGACGAAGCGCTTCTGTTGAGACGACCCGCAGCCAAGCGCGCCGAACCAGCCGGAAAACTTCCTGAACTGATGTCTCGTTCTTTCACGTCCGTACGGCGCGTGTCGCGCCGCGCGGCACTCAAGTCGTTCAAGGAAAATCAATGACGATCGGTACCGTAAAGTTCTTCAACACGGCCAAAGGTTTTGGGTTCATCGCTCCGGAAGGCGGCGCAAAAGACGTGTTCGTTCACGCCTCCGCGCTCGAAGCTGCCGGCATCCGCAGCCTGAATGAGGGCCAGAAAGTGTCGTTCGACATCCAGCCGGATGCGCGCGGCTCCAAGGCCGCGAACATCAAGCTCGTTTGACGAATTGCAGCCCGGGCGGCACCACGCCGTCCGGGCCGCACACCCTTTTGGTAAGGAACCCCTAAATGGCCGACACCACCACCAAAAACGCCGCGCATGCACGCGCGCAAAATCATTTCACCGCGTCCGAACAGCGCGACTCGACGGTGAAGCAGATGATCGCCAGCGAACGTGCCGCGACAGAAGCCAAGACCGCGAAATTGCGCGCGCTGCGCCTCGCCAAGGAAGAACTCGACCGCGAAGCTGCTGCGGAGGCCGCGCTGAACGCACCGCCTGCGCCCGTGAAGAAAAAGCGCGCAACCGCGAAGAAGGCCGCCGCGAAATAGCGCCGCAAAAAAGCGGCACAAAAAGCGCCGTGTACGGAATATTCTGATCCCGCCTGCAGAGCCCGAACATATTCTCGTAAGCGCCGCGGTACCGGGGGGGGCCGACGAAAGTTTTTGCAAAGTCGATTTCAAATCTCACGATGATGCAGTCGCACGCGCGCGGCATACAATATGCGGATGGCGCAGTGCACAATCGCCAATAAACCCCGAAATATTTGATCGAATCCGGCAACGCGCGCGCAGTTTTTTACACGCGCTTGTGTTGCAACTCCGAAATGATTACATAGCGTCAACGCGATGGTGTCACGTCAAGTTGAAGCGCATCTGTTTTTGAACTCCCGACCCGCTTAATGCGCGCCTGGACGAGACAGCTAACCTTCCGATGATCGTTCTCCATCGCACCCGCCCGTGCATGTCGCCCGGACGGATCACTACTAGGAAACTGTAAATGACCATCGGAACCGTAAAGTTCTTCAACACCTCCAAGGGTTTTGGATTCATCCAGCCGGAAGGCGGCGGCAAGGACGTGTTCGTCCATGCGACGGCTGTCGAACAGGCGGGCATGCGCTCCCTGCAGGAAGGCCAGAAAGTGTCGTTCGACGTCGTTCCCGACGCGCGCGGCGCCAAGGCGGCGAATCTGAAGGCCGTCTAATTCCGGCTTGAAGACTTTGGCGAACGG
>Ga0105239_10003249_pt1 | contig 20074 bp, 9 predicted proteins | sample KBSC44metaG_FD_92761 | JGI IMG/M metagenome (GOLD analysis project Ga0105239, IMG submission 92761) | Corn rhizosphere microbial communities from Kellogg Biological Station, Michigan, USA - KBS C4-4 metaG | ecosystem: Host-associated > Plants > Roots > Rhizosphere > Soil | place: Michigan, USA... | reverse complement strand
AGCCGAATAATGCGACTACTACAAAACAGAACAGTGGTACTGCATAGCCGTATTGAATATTACCGGTCAAATCGCTGATGTAACCAAATACCCTGGGTAAAATTGCCCCTCCTACAATAGACATGATAATCAGGCTGCTGCCGAATTCTGTGTCACCCCGTAATTCTTTTATACCCAATGCAAAAATTGTTGGGAACATGATAGACATAAAAAAGCACATCGCAATTATGGTATAAATAGTTATCATGCCATGTCCCCAAATGGCGATAGTACAAAGTAAAATATTGATACCTGCGTAGGCGGCCAGCAACCTTGTTGAACTGTAATATCGCATAAGGAAAGTGCCGATGAACCTGCCAATCAGAAATGCCAGCCCGCATGCGCCGAGGTAGTATGCCGCCTTCTCCTCTGACAGATCCGCTGCTTTTGCTGCATACAGGATAAACAGGCTGAAAACACAGACTTGTCCCCCCACATAAAAAAACTGCGCGACAACGCTCCAGGCCAAATGGCGATGTTTAAGCGCGTGGAAAATATTTTTACTCGCGGCGTGACCTTCATGATGCTGAATTTTAGGCAGACGGGTAAATGCAAAAAGAACCGCTATTAATACCAGCACGCTTCCAAGTATAAAATAAGGCAATTTTACAGACGATGCTTCGGCGGCTAGCGCTAACTTGCGCGCACCTGTTGTCATGCTATCTAACTGTGCCTGGGTAAAACCTTTGGTAAGAATTACTTTTGCACCTACTACAGGCGCCAGCGTTGTAGCCAGGCCGTTAAATGACTGTGCGAAATTTAGTCTTTGTGTAGCTGTGTCAGGGCTGCCTAATGAGGAGGCATAAGGATTCGCCGCTGTTTCCAGGATGGTTAATCCGCAGGCAATAATAAACAAGGCAACCAGGAAAAATGTGTATTGCTGCGTATTGGCAGCGGGTATAAACAAATATGAACCAAATGCAAAAACCAACAGCCCGGTTATAATACCAGTTTTATAACCATACCTCTTCATGATAAATCCGGCCGGTAACGCCATCAAAAAATAGGCTATGAATACAGCTGAATCTACCAGGGTAGCTTCAACCGTGGTGAGTGTAAACGACTTTTTTAAGTGGGGGATCAATATAGGGTCAAGGTTATGAGCAAATCCCCATAAAAAGAATAAACTGGTAATCAATATAAATGGGAAAAGCGCTTTATTTTTTGTCATGATCGATTGTTTTCTGTGATGAAGGATGGCTAATAGTTAACCTGTTACCGGGAATAGTGTGTTGAAACCGGTTATCGTTAGCTATCTCCACAACAGTTTTTTTATCCGGCGATGCCAGATTAAAGGTTTGAGCAAAGGTAGGTGCAGCCAATGAAAGGGTAGTACCCGGAGCATAACAAAGTTTCAAATTCATGATATGAATTAAACAGCCCCTTCTATTTTTAAAACGAATGCATCTTTACCAGGAGCCTGTTCCGGCAATTTCACTTTAAGGCCTGCTGTGGTTTGCTCAAAGGTCAAATCCCCGTTTCCAAGCATGCTTACTTTGCTTATTTTACCCGCATCATCACCTGTGGTTAGTTTTTTGATAAGAGTTTCGTTCCCCGCAGGCCAACCCAGCAATGTGGCGTAAAGCATTTTTCCTTTTACGGTAAACCGGATGTCTTCGGCCCCGAATGGTTTACCTTTACCCTCATTAAATCCCTGCGCGCTAATTGGTGCTGCCGAGTCTGTTGCCGGGCCTTCCCCAAATACCTTCCATGGGCGGGTGCCGTAAATCGCTTCGCCATTAACCTGCATCCACGCACCAACATTTTCAACTATGCTACGTTCTTCACTGTCAATGGTGCCATCGCCGCGTACCGGGATGTTCAACAGCAGGTTGCCATTTTTGCTTACTATGTCGACCAGTGTATGTACCACTGTTTTGGTGCTTTTATAGCCTTTATTGTCAAATATGCGGCGATCATAGTGCCAGCCGCCAATACAGGTATCCGTTTGCCACGGCAAAGGTTCTATCTGGTTGCTTTGTCCGCGTTCAATATCCCATATCATGCATTTACGCTGCTGTTCATTTAGTACTTTACCAAACAATGCCGCTTGTAGTTTACCATGTTTTTTAATGCTGGTGTTGTACATATGCGCTGCTATTTTTAAGCCCGCATCGCTTACAGGCCAAAGGGGTAAGGCGGTATCGTCAAAATAAATCAGTTCCGGGCCGTATTTGTCAATCAATTCTATGGTGCGGTACAAAAATTTATCGCAGTACGACTTATCAGGTACACTGGCCCCATTTCCCCAATCCCAGTGGCGACCCATGCTGTTGTCATCCAGGCTATCCTGGCTTAGGGCGTGGCTTTGTGCATACAGTTCCTGCGGGTCGTAACCGTCCCACCATTTGCCGCTGCCGTCCGCTTTACTGAGTTTACCATCGTAAGGGATACCGGCATAGGGCCCGGTTTTATCTGCCCGTTGTGCAACTTCATACCATGTCCAGGGATGCGAGGCATGCACCGTTACACCAAAAGGTAAGCCGTTTTCACGGGCAGCTTTTGCCCAACCGCCAACAAGGTCTTTTTTAGGCCCCAGCCGGGTCGAGTTCCAGCTTTGGTATTTGCTGTCGTAAAGGTCAAAATTGTCATGGTGGTTGGCCAGTGCCATAAAATATTTGGCCCCTGCACGCTTGTATAAGCCAATTAATTCGCCAGGGTCCCAGTTCTCGGCTTTCCATTCATTTATCACATCCTTAAAGCCGAATTTTGAGGGATGCCCATATTTTTGAATGTGATATTTATATTGATCGCTGCCTTCCTGGTACATACCGCGGGCATACCAGTCGCCGCGCTCCGGCTGACATTGCGGCCCCCAGTGCGCCCACATTCCAAACTTGGCATCACGAAACCAATCAGGTACCTGGTACTGCGCTAATGAATCCCAGTTCGGCTGAAATGGCCCGGATGCAAGACGCGGTTCCACGGTTGGCTGGAAGAGGCCTCTTCCAAGTGTTCTTTGCAGATATAGCGCTGGAATTGTAGATAGCGCCCCCTTAATTAGTGTTCTTCTTTTCATTAGTTTCCAGGTTTTCGATAAATTCTTCATTTGCCATTTGTTTCTTTAACAGACATAGCAAATCTTGACATAAACTAGCAATGGCGTTTTAACAATTGGTTCTCACAACACCCTTAAGAAGCGTTGATGATTGGTAAATCAAATTTAGTTTACAGAATGTCAGGATGTTTAATTTAAAGGGACTTTTTTTTATACAAAACCGACATTTTGTTTATTATTGTAACAAGGAGTTTAAAAGGGTGCTTATGATTAAAAGGGTGCTAAGGCATACATTTACATTACTGAACGTAGATCATGTCCATCTTGGGCGCAAATGGAATTACAGGAATGTGATCAGTCCCTATTTCAGGATTTATTATATTGATTCCGGTGCGGGCGAAATTTCGGACGTCTCCACCACGTTAAAACTGGAGTCCGGGTTTCTTTATATAATACCCAGTTTTACTTTTTGTAACCTGAGCTGCCAGGATGCTCTGAGCCAGTATTTCGTACAGTTTTTTGAAGATTCGCCGGACGGCATTTCGCTTTTTTTAAATAATCGTAAGATCTTTAAAATCGAAGCAAAGGAAGTAGATACCCTGAATTTTAAACGGCTATTGGAAATAAACCCGGGCAGGGGCATCAATCGCTCCGACAATCCGATTGTGTATGAGAAAAATATTTATTACCAGGAATACCAGGAATTAAATAATCATCAGAGTATGTCTGCCTTTACCGAAACACAAGGAATTCTTTTACAATTGGTTTCCCGTTTCCTGGCGCCCGGAATATTTAAATACCACGAAACAGGCCGTATCCCCGTTAAAATTCTCGATGCCATGAGTTATATACAGTTAAACCTGCATCGGGACCTGACGGTAAATAGCCTGGCTGAAATAGCTAACCAGCACCCTGATTACTTTTCCCGCTTATTTCTGGAACACACGGGTGAACGGCCTTTACAATACATCCATGAAAAAAGAATCGAACGGGCCCAATATTTAATGGTCACTACGCAAACGCCACTTTCTGACGTCGCTGCGCAAGTGGGCTTTGAGAATGTATTTTATTTTTCGAAAATATTTAAAAAGGTTACCGGGATGCCGCCGGGTAAATACAAGAGGCAAACAGACCTTATAAATGGCATTATTTGAAGACATTTATTTATTGTTTTGACGGCTGTTGAACACAATTGGACCTTTAAACGTAAATAACGTCATAAAAATATGATAACGTATAAACGACCTCAAATGGAAGTAAATTAAATATTTAAAGATAGGGCATGTACGGGGGTTGTTTCTACACGCGTCAATGCCAGAATGATCGGTGCTGTTTCATTCGTTAAAAGTAATACGGCGATCTGGCTAACAAGAGGGAGAAATGATTGACAACCTATTAAATCAATGGATGAAATTTAGCTACAAAGATCATAAGATAATGGCTTACAGAATTTATTATTCCAAATTAAAAAAACAAAAAGGGTTACTGTTTAACAAATACCGTATCCTGGCAATCTTGCGGATATACTACAGATTTGTGAGCGGGTGGATTTAATTGACCTGTTCTCCTTTTGGTACAAAGAAAGAAATCAATTCTCATAGAAGGAATCCCTAAGTACTCATGTTAAAATCAGCACTTCAAAGCATCATTAATGGTGCCCGGTGACATAAATGTCAACTGATACTTTGCGATCAAATTCAATGATTATTGGCAGTGTAAAATTATCAGTCTGTAAAACAGTATTTTAACTTTAAAGAAACAATAAATCACTTAAAAAATTTGCTTTTCTATTATATATCCCGATATTGCCTCAACTAATTAACCTTTGCCACAAATATGAAACAATCAAAAAAAGCTTATTTCTTAACTGTTTTGAGGGTTTTCTGTTCCTGTCTTTGAATGTCATCGTACGGTCGTTTAACAAAAAGGGCAGTCCTTTTTCAATACAGGTAGGGTAAGTTTACCGGTAAATAATATTTTATTAATAACAGACAGTTAAGTTTGGCTGATACCAATCGAGACTTGCCAGGCTACCCCTATTAGTCGGCCCTGAACTTTATTTTATTACAATAATAGACCAATATATGGATTTAAGCGGCTTATCATCGGTCACCAATAAAGACCAACTTACTGCCTGGCTGACGGACAATTTAGTCACACCGGTATCGCCTGCGATATCGGCCTCAGACCTAGGAGCCATACTGGAAAAAACGGCCACTGTGTTGGGCACTGGTGATGGCGGTATAAGTGAAGCGGACAACGGTTTAAGTATAGTACAACTTGGATCGGGGGCGACGGCCAAAAATACTATCGAATTGGGAGGTGAGTTGCGGGCAGATACCACTATCAGTTTGGGAGGTCATCGTCTAATTTTGAGCGGCACACAAAATAATACGACCAGTCTTGTTTTAAGTGATCAGGCTGGCGATCCTATCATCGTACTTTCTGTAACAGATACTACTGATTTAAAGTCGGCATTGACAATGGCTGCCGGATTAACAAAGCTGCAACTTAAAGACAGAGCTATAGTGTTTGATGATATCAGAATGGCTATAGCGGACGATACTTTAGGGAAAGGGTTGGAAAACGCAGGTGACTTCGAAGCTAACTTTACTGCACGTTCACTGGTAACAAAACAGTATGTGGATAGCAGCGGTGCATTAAAAGCCCCTTTGCAATCTCCCGTGTTCACAGGCTCGCCTGGTATAATCCAGGCAAACCAGCCCACGGTAACAACCGGTTCAGGCGCGAGTGCATCGGCTGCTTTTACGGTTCACGGCGGAGCGGGCGGGGCCACATCGTCTTCTGGTAGTTTGGCAGCAGGTGGCAATGGTTCCGAGGTAAATATTTCTTCGGGAAATGGTGGTGGCAGTACCGGCGCTGCCGGAACCGCTATTGGCGGAAACGGCGGTGATATAATATTAGCCGCCGGGATTGGCGGAAGTGTTACCGGCCAGCACACCAACGGATTTCCCGGCACCGGGGGTAGCGTTCACATTTCAGCAGGGGGTGGGGGAACGCATGTCAATACTTCAGGGCCAGGAGGATCGGTTTATGTGTCAGGAGGATCGGGGGGCACGGGTAATGGCCAAGGCGGCAATATCTACTTTGTTCCGGGCAGGGGCACTGGCTCGGGGACCCCGGGCACGGTATTTTTAGCCGTCAATGATGGGGTTACGCAACAAGGGAACGTTGTAATCGGAAGTGGAATTGACGATTATACCCATGTACTACAGGTAACCGGCCCGGCAATTTTCTCGTCGCTTACCGCAAAGATAAACCGGCGGGTATTAACCCTATCGGCCAATTCAGCAACGCCGGCTGTAAATACTGACGATTATGATGTGGTACATATAACAGCTCAAACTGCCGCAATAACAGGTTTTACTTTAACAGGAACGCCTGTAGACGGCGATACGCTTCGCATCAGTATTACAGGAACAGTGTCGGTCCCATTTACGTTAGGCGGCTCGTTTGAGCCGAGCGGGGGCGTGGCATTGAGCACGACTACGCAGGGGACGCAGAGGTTAGACATGGGCTTTGTGTGGAACACCGAAACATCCAAATGGAGACAAATAGCTGTGGCGTAAATTATGAATCAAATACTAACACCGTCCGGATATATTGATATTCACAGCGTCAATGTTGGAGATGAAGTTTTGGCATACGACCTTATAAATCGGGAACGCGTCATTAATACCATTAAGGATATCGACTATCCGGCAGTAGATGAACAGGATTTTATATTAGTTAATAACACCTGGAACCTTTATAAAAACCAATCTGTCTGGGTGAATGGAAACGTGAGCCATGCCGGTGATTTAAAACCAGGAGATGTTATCTACGATGAATACTGTAATAACATTACAGTTACTTCATTGACTCCGGCAACCAATACTAAATGGGTTCGGTTTCAGATTTCAAATGACCACTCTTTTATCGCTGATGGGTTATCCTTTCACAATTCTACACGGTATTGGGTCGGAGGAACCGGAACCTGGGACACTACGACAACAACCCACTGGGCCTCAGCAAGCGGAGGTGCAGGTGGTGCATCTGTACCCGGGGCCTCTGACGCAGTCATATTTGACGCAGGTAGCGGCGGCGGAACTGTTACACCAAATTATGACTTTGCCGTTACTTCAATAACTATGGGTGCTTTCATGGGCACATTAGACTTTAGTGCTAATAACAACAGTCCAACTATTGTCTCATTTAGCGGTACAGGTACCGGAACACGTACATTAAATATGGGAAATGGCACCTGGTCGGTTACAGGTAATAACAATAATGTCTGGAACCTGAGCGTAGTCACGAACCTTACTTTAAACTGTAATGGCTCGACCCTGAAATTTACCTATTCAGGTTCTACCGGTACAAGGGGCATCTCAACCGGTGCAAGCGGTATTATATACAAAAACATTCTGATAACGGCGGGTTCCGATATCATTAGCCAATCCGGTAATTTTACCATAACCGGTAACTTTTCTACTTCCGGCTTCACCGGAACTTACAGTAAAACAACAAACAGCCTTACTGTCGGCGGAGATTTTACATTGGGCGCAGGCTCAACGTGGTCATCGATATCGGGTACGGTAACATTAACCTCAGCAGGATCTGTAAATATCAATACCAACGGGGTCAATATCAACCAGGCATTTACCATAAACGGAACTGGTTCGTTTGCATTACAAAACGACCTTGATTGCTCCGGAAGTAACTCAACCACGTTTACTGTTACCCAGGGAACGTTTAACGCAAATAATTTTAATATCACAGTTGCCATATTCAATTCGTCAAATTCCAACCTGAGAACGATAAATATGGGTAGCGGCACGTGGACGATTACGGGCAATGGCACCACAGTCTGGACGCTCAACACCTCTGCCAATCTAACTTTTAACTGCAATACCTCCACACTAAAGTTCACTTATTCAGGTTCAACCGGGACCCGGACAATAGGAACCGGCTCAACCCTGGTATATTTTAATTTTTATATCACGGGAGGGTCCGATACCATTGTGATTGCCTCGGTATTTTGCAACAACTTCAACACCACTGGTTTTACAGGTATTTACAGTAAGACCACCGCTACCGTGTCTGCATCGGGCAATTTTATAGTCGGGGCTGGTTCAACATGGTCTTCTACTTCAGGCACAATCACATTAACCTCATCAGGATCTGTAAATATCAACACCAACGGCGTCAATATCAACCAGTCATTTACCATAAATGGTACTGGTTCGTTTACACTGCAAAGTGATTTGGACTGCTCGGGAAGCAACTCAACCGCATTAATTGTTACCCAGGGGACGTTTAATGCCAATAATTTTAATATAACAGTTGCCATATTCAATTCGTCAAATTCCAATGTAAGAACGATAAATATGGGGAGCGGCATCTGGACAATTACAGGCAATGGTACCACGGTCTGGACCCTTAATATAGCTACCAATCTTACCTTTAACTGCAATATATCCACGCTGAAGTTCGCGTATCCAGGTTCAACTGGTAGCCGGACAATAGGAACCGGTACAAACGCGGTATATTATAATTTTTATATAACCGCTGGATCGGATACCGTTTCTATAGGCCTGCTATCCTGCAAAAACTTCAATACCACCGGTTTTGCCGGCATTTACAGTAAGACCACTACTAATATTGTTACGTCCGGTGATTTTATACTTGGGGCCGGCTCAACCTGGAGCTCCACATCCGGCACGATAACATTAAATACTGCAGGTGTGGCTGTGCTTAACACTAATGGCGTAAATATCAACCAGTCGATTACTGTTGCAGCGACGGGAACAGTAACCTTAATGTCAGACCTTGACATGACGGGTTCGGTAGCTACGCCATTCACTTTGACATCGGGAACGTTTAATGCCAATAACTTTAATATCACCGCGTTTTCTTTTCTTGGCAGCGGGACAGGTGTCAGAAGTTTGAATATGGGAAATGGTATATGGAGTATTTTTGGGAACGGCACGACGGTATGGACTATGGCCACAATTACCAACCTTACCTTTAACGCCAGCGGTTCAACGCTGAAATTTACCTATTCCGGTTCCACAGGAACCAGGACTGTGTCTTTTAATGGCAATCTCACCTATAACAAGGTAATGATAACAGCCGGCAGCGATACATTTGCCATAGCTAATTTATTAGCCACAAGCGGCGATTTTTCTTGCGGCGGATTTACAGGAACGATGAGCAAAACCGCCCAGACAATGAACATTGGCGGGAATTTTACGGTAGGGGCAGGATGTGTTTGGAGCTCAACCGGCGGAACAATAAATTTAACATCGTCGGGATCTGTCGATATTAACACCCATGGCATTAATGTCAACCAATCATTTAATGTTAATGGCAGCGGTACTTTCACACTTCAAAATAACCTTGATATATCGGGAGCGGTTAGCACCACACTGACGGTTACGGCTGGTACATTCGTTGCAAATAATTTCGACGTAAAGGCCGGCTTTTTCTCAAGCAACAACAGCAATATCCGCACAGTTAACATGGGGGCAGGCACCTGGACACTTACCGGGTCCGGAGGAGCGGCCTGGAATTTAACCACGATAACAAACCTGAACATGGTTATCGGCACCTCTTCTATTTTGTTTATTAACACCGATTCGGGAGTGGTTACCATGAACACCGGTGGCGGCACTATTTTATATAATATAATCGCATTTAACCGGGGCGCAGGCGGCGGTTCAAATGCGATAGCGGGCAATCTGAACTGTAACAACTTTAGCGATACCGGCACCGCAGCGCATACATTAACGGTGAATAACGGAAATACCATAACAGTAAATAATAGCTGGAATGTAACAGGCGCGGCCGGCAACCTGATAACGCTTACAAGTTCGGCGCCGGCAACAGGTACTTTTAATTTGATAAACATGAGCGGGACGCCCTACAGCAGCGATTACCTGAATATACAGCATAGTATAGCCACGCCGGGCAATTATTGGCTGGCAGGTTTAAATAGCGTGAATAACCAATATGTGCCCGCGTTGGGGGCTGGCTGGGCTTTTTCAAGCCAGCCGGTTATGCATGCGGGTTTTCTTTCATTTATGTGATATAGTATAAAACATTTCAATATAATTATGGCCAACACCAGTTGTTTAACTACCACTCCATTTTCGCTTACCGGCGGGACGGCTTTCGACGACCAACAGGTCACTTTCCAGCTGGCTTTTGAAAGCCAGGCCGATCAGGATGCCGTCAAAGCATTTGAGTGGTACGTGGACGGGAATATTGTTGTGGACCAAAATACCCCCAATTTGGAAGGGGCAATCGCCTGCGGCAGTCATACGGTGGCAGCAAGAATTCTGACAGACGAAGGCTGGAGCGGCTTAAAAAACCTGGCTTTTACGACATGCTTTGTGGATGTTGGCATCGATTACGTTTTGGCTGAGCAGGCTGTCCCTTTCGTGGATGTAAATATGCAGATCAAGGACCAGGTGACGGGAACAATCATCAGGGACCTTTATTCTGCCGGAAGCGGCTCCGCCAGCCTAAATACTTTACACAGGTTCAGCGTGGAAGTTTACGCCGTTTATACGTCGGCATTGCCCGGCGCGGTGATGTACTTCCGCGTGACAAAGAACGGTGTGCTGGTTTTCGAGGATACGAAACCGGCAGTTGCCCTTAGCTCCGATCCTGATTCATCGATCTTATATGTCGACACACCAGCGTCAACAGATCATTACGAATTGTTTGCGGCCAGCTACTGTGACGCCACCATGAATTACGCGCTGGCGGAACAACTGGATCCGTTTGTAGATGCAGATCTGCAAATAAAGAGCGGAGAAGAGGTGCTGGCGAATATGATTTTCAGCGGTTCGGGCACTTTAAATGTCACCAATGGCGAGCCGGTAACATTCATCGGCAGCGTTGGGGTTGAATCAATAGCTCTTAACCCGACTATGAATCTGACGGTAAAGAAAAACGGAACTGAAATTTACAACCAAACCCGCGCGGCGCACGTTGGGGATACGCTGACCTATGATACAACGATAGAATCCGGGGCGGTATATGAGGTGGTGGTGAGTACGCATTCGGATTAGAAATTGATTTTTTTAGCATGTAAATAGTTTTAAAATACAATATGCCAAAACAATATAGCCCAGCTACAAGATTTTTTGCTGATGAATCAAAACTTAAGATCGCGATTCCCGCAAATCAAACCACTGATTCTTTTGGTCCAGTCGTTGGAAATGAGAATACCCAATATCGTATAACGTCTAAGGTAAGGACTGACGCAACCTCTTGTAAAGTCTATGCGATTTGCTCGGGAGTCACACTCATTCAACCCGCTACCGACGATAATACAAAGGTTAATATTATTCTTAAGCCTGATGATTCAATCTCTTTGCTTAAGATCAAATATTTTGTTTATCGCGGCGTAAACAAGTCTGACTTGATCGACAATTTACTATTGAAGGCAAAAAATATAAACGATCAAAATCAACCGATCTTTCTTCAAAACATTTGGGACGAATATTTAAGTATTAATGTGCCGCTTTATGAAGCTGGATTGATTCCAGATTACCCTGATTTATTTCCAGCTTTTTTGATTGGTTACGACCCCGAAAATCAACCAACAACCGATTTAATCGATTCATATTTTAAAAACGCTATTCCCTCAACTTCTCAAATAGCGTATCAATTACCCAAGTGTAAAAAAGGAGATCATATAGGCAATTTTACGAACGTGTTAGGATTAGATATCATACTAGACGATGGAAATTACCAAAATGAAAAAGATACCGATTTGTTCCATCTCGACCTCGCTTTTGCCCGGCAATCAAGTGAGTATGTCTTTAAGATTAATTCAACAGATTCGCCAGCGAAAATAAAGCGGTACAGGGAATATATTCTTCGTTTTTTAGATGCAGCCGCTTTTTGGGGATCTCATATAATATGTGGACAGATTGATCTAACCTCCACAACAAGCGCAATCAGTTCAAATTTTGATATTAACGATAAAATACTTAATAAATTTCAAACCAAAAACAATCTGTATATATATATCCAGGGGGAAAGAGAGCGTTCTTATAACTATTTCGACTTGGCAAGAAAAATACGAGGGTTTAATGCAACTGGCGACGACTCAAGCTTAACAAATGAATGGCCTATTCTTATCAAAACTGACGCAGTAGGATCGACCGCGGGGGATAAGGTCACGATTCCCTTTCAATTATTCTACTCGATTGATGCTTCGATTTGGAAAACCGATCGTTTTTCAATGATTGATCTTTTGCTGCCAAATACAGATCTGGCGTCATTTCCGAGAAGCTACATAGTTAGTCCATTAGCAAGTCCAGATCCAAGTAATGTATCTCAGTGGCCATTAAGATCGATTTCTTTAGATTTTCAAGTCATCGCCGTCCAGAACGCCGGCACTAAGTATTGTTCGTCTTTCATTTTCGTGTCATGTAACTTAAAACAAGATTTTCCTTTAACGCCTTATTATAAAAATCTATGGCCGTCAAATATTCAAAGCCCAATAACGAATACCCAAACGAATAATGCCATAGCCATAGCGATATATGATAAGAATTCTATGAAGAATCTACTTCCAATTGTAGGTTTTGGCGCAAATGTGCTCCATAAACTCGTAGTCGACCGTGGAATTGACAAGGCTAACCCAGCTAACCCTCCAATACAGCGAAGACTTTATTTAACGGTTGTAAAAAAAAATACATTGACAGATTTTGATCAAAACAAATTGAACAGTTCAAAAGATGTCGCTAGGTATGGAGAGATTAATTCCTTTTCAGAGTATATTGACCTTGTATATTCAGACAGTACGTTTTCCGTTTTTAAGGGATTACTTAATGACGCAGGCAATAAAAACACTTTGTCACTTTGTAATTATGATGACTTCCAAAAAAAACGCACCTACTTCCAATTGGGAATAACCGAAGATGAATTTCAGGTTCTAAATAGTTTACTTCCATCCGATGCTGATAAGTCATTCTTTTTTCTGCAGGAAATTAATACTAGTCGCGGTTATGGAAAGTATAATCTTGGACTCTGCTTTGAAGATAATTTAGGCGGTGAATCCACTGTTTTTCCTGCGACCAGTCCCGTTAATAAAAGCATCACCGTTTATACCGTTGATGGACTGTATTTTTTTTCAGCTACATTTTCAAAATATCAAAATTACTACGAAGAGCTTTCAAATTGCACAGCTGATTTTCGACCTAAGTCTTTAAGTTCCAACTCGCCCGATAATTGGCAAGGCGAATACGGAATAGACTGGATTAGACAAAGTGATACAGATCTATTGTTCGATCAAAACTCGAATTCTTATAAAGACATTATTGGGCATTATTACAGAGGCAATGGTGTTAAAAATGAATTGGTGCCAGCCGTAGCAGGTAGTGCGAGATTTAATCCGGAGAAGTCCGAGTTTATCAAGTACAAGAACACGTTTCCTTCATATATCCAAAATGATATAGATAACCTTTTATACACTGGAGCAGTTTTAATGCTATATCCCGAAAAAGATAAAAACGGAAATTTAACGGGTTTTCCAAAACAGAGAAGTGACAGTCAACCTAAGTGTTTAATCGAGGCAGAGATTGATTTAAAATTACAAATACCCTCGGCCCCGTCTACTTTACAAATAAAATTTGAAACTTCTTTTTTTTCTTTGACAGCGACTAATCCCGTAGATATAAGCAACAGTTCTATAAATGGTTTATATACATATCTAGACATTGCCAACAAATCTACGACTGGTGCAACGCCGAGAAATTTAAGGATAAAAGTAAAATCAATTAAAGAATTTGATATTGCCAAACAAATCTATGTACTGGCCGATGGAAAGATTGCAGGCGAAATTCAAATATTAGCGAATTCAAAGCAATTTAGGCGAGAAACACGTGTAATTTTGGTAAGCTGCTCAACCAAAATCGATGGAAGCACCCTCAATATGGGCATTGATTTTCAAAACAGTACCGATGATGAGGTTATAGAGGGAAAAATAGTCCGACTACTCAACCAAGGACTAATTGACGTTAATACAATTGAAAAATTGACCTTAGATCTTACAATTGAGATACCGCTTCCAGGGGGGCAGAAATTTAACTTTAATACAAGCTATGTTGACAATCCAAATTCATCATCTGCTGTCTTCAAACATAAGAAAAACGACGCAAATATACATGCTGATTTATTCGCTGCCTTAAAAGCAGTTTATAATACAAGGTCATTTGATGATTATTTTATTATATTTTATATAAATGAAGAGTCTCAGGAGTTAGACCCGCAGGGAAATGTGGTGGGCAAGCTCGCTGGTGAAGCCGAGGCGCTAAATGGCAAGATTACCTGTGTTTACAGAACAGGCATTTCAGACGACTCCATTTCACCTCGTCAAGTAAATGATACATCCACCCATGAACTTCTTCACACAGCAGGCTTAAATCATATGTTTAGTAACTTCAGTCCATTCTTATTTAAGATCTACTTGACCTCAAATATTATGGACTATGTGCGTGATGGCGTTCCATCAAAACGTGATACATTGTCAAAATTTCAATCTGATGTTATTAAAAAACATTCATTAATTAAACCGGAAGTATGAAAATTAGCGCTTGCATTATAATTGTTTTTATGCACTCACCCTTATTGATGAAAAACATGCAGATTAAACGGGACACTGCTGTAACTCAACTGGATTTAAAGGCTGTTATAAAAAATATTTTCAGGCTGTCTGACGGTAACAGTTTTGTGAACAATTTGAATATAAATGACACAATATTCACGTTTTCACCTTATTTACCACAAGAATCGCTGGACTATGCCATAACGAATTTAAAAACAGGATTAACTAAGCGTATTACGGGTAATAAAACTATTGGATATACGGTGGAAATAAAGGCTAAAGGAAGCCCAATCATAGAGCGTCAAGACTATTACCCAAGTGGATCAATAAAAATATTTGCTAAACGATATGTAAAAAAATCGTCCAATCCTGTCGAGATAAATTATCCAGTCGGAATCACTAAATATTATGATAGCGACGGACGTATACTTAAAGCCATTGATGAAGATGACCGATTCAAATTCAGCTATCAAAAGATAATGAAATATCTTATGAAAATGGATTGCAAAACGATTGTATCTTCTATTATCGGTAAAGATGACGGTCGATCTTTTGCATTTTGGGATGTAGAATTTCGGTCGCCGAGTAGCGGCCTTTCAATCATTCGCTTTGATGGAAAGTCGGGGCGAATCCTGCGCAAAAGTAAACATGTCAAAATTATCGAAAATTAAATTTGATGGCAAATAACGAGCAGACCTCCAAATATTATCCGGCGCTTTCAAATATAATTTCAATTAGCGACTTACCGGACACTTTTAGATTTATCTCAGATGAGATAAATGATTTATTCTCAAAAATATTTTATAAGGATTACCAAAAATTTCTTAGTGTTGATGGTAGTGCTGCGTTTTATAGTTTATCAATTGTCAGCCTTAAAAAATTAAAAGTTGAAATACCTGGAACAAATATATTTTTTGTTCTCAACGATGACATCGATGACAATACCATTTCAACGTTTCCTGTCACTGTCTTTTGGCAATGGGAAATTATTAAATTAGTAAATAGCTTTGATGTAACCAAGTTTTCATTTGAGCCGATTGAACTTTTAAAGCTTGCGCTAAATTTATTTAATATAAAAGAAACTCAACTCCTGGAGTTAGTTACAAATAGCTTGTCTTTTCCAAGCGAGCAAGACATCTCAAAATTTGAGCAGGTTGTTCATGATATCAACAATTATTTAGGCATCGAAATCGAGGTCCCAGTAGATGTTTATACGTTAGATGATTCATACCCTTCTCACAATGACGACAATGACATCGAGGCGGACGACAATATTATAGCTGATGATATTCGTAACAAATACACGCTTTCAAACGATAAATTTTCACAATTAAAAGATGAAATTGACCAAATAGGGGAAGACATTACTTCAATAGTGTTTGCTATTTACATTTCGCAAACTGATTTAACACAATCTTTAGCAAAGCTAAATACGCTTCTTTCGTCGCTAGTGCCAAACGATGTTTTAGATTATTTTCGTCAGTTAATAACTCCCAAAGCTCGGGCTACCCTTGAATTAACCGCCGCAATAGAATTTCCTAGAAACGTATTACTGCCCATGATTCAAGGACCAAACGGCTTTTCCCCAGATAATGCCCTAGATACATCCGGAAATCTGAAAAAATCCCGCATACAATTTGCTGATGCTCGGCTTGACGTCGATACCTCCACAGGTTTCGGCTACCAAACTGATCTTGACGGTACTTTAATACCTCAATATGCTCAAATAGCGAATACATTTTTAATCATCAGCTTTAGCAATGTTAAACTCGACCTGAGCCAGACCACCAATATCCCGGAAGCCGATGCAGCTGGCTATCCCGTTGATTTTGTCGGCGCCTATGTCCAGGAGGCTTCAATCACCTTTAATGGTTTTGGTACCGTGAGCACGGCACATGAAAGCGCCACCCTTTCCGTTCAGAATTTTCTGGTGGGTACGGGCGGCATCACCGGGACGGTTAGTTTAGCAAGTAATGGCGTTCTTTACCGCGACTTTGGCAACTTTGCCGTAGAACTAAAAATATTTTCGGTAACCTTCCGGCAAAATGTGATTACCAACTCCTCCATCAGTGGCACAATCACTTTACCGGACGGCTTCGACGATGACGGCGAGCCATCCATTATTAAAATTGATGGCAGTATCAGAGACAACGGGGATTTTAAATTAACCGGGACGTTTCTCGGAGAGCTTCCTGTTTTCGGGTTTCCGAACGTTTTTGAATTTACGCTTAACAGCGCGGAAGTTGGCGAAAAGGGCGGCCGTTTTTACCTGACGGTATCCGGCACGCTGGATTTTATAGCTGATATTCCAATTCTGGGGGATGTGTTGCCGAAAGACATTGTCATCCGCAAGTTGATCATCTGGGACAATGGGGACCTTGAGTTTGAACACGGCGGCTTAACGGTGGATAAAGCTTTCCCGCTGCACGTAGGACCGGTTAAGCTGGAAGTGTCCCACCTGGAACTGGGCTCCTACACGAGGAAGCATAATGGCATCGACCGGGAGTATTATTACTTCGGGTTCGATGGGATGGTCAATGCCGGTACCGCCGGCCTGGAAGCCCGGGGCGACGGGATTAAATATTATTTTACGCACGATGATAACAAAACGGATAAGCCTTTTGACCAGTTTTTAAGTATCGACGGAATTTTTATTGATATTTCTGTACCTGCAGATGATCCTGCATTTATCCTGAATGGTTACCTGTCCATGAAAAATCCGGACCCCAATATTGTAGGGTCAAATGCAGGCGTAGAATATACTGGCCGGATATCAGTAGCGTTGCCGAAGCTGAGGATAATGGGGAGCGCCGCCATGCGGCTGAACCCGAGTGTACCATCGTTTGTGGTGGATCTCGGTCTTGACCTGCCCATTTCAATACCATTAGGCGCAACTGGATTGGGGATTTATGGGATAAGGGGTCTGATCGGGCAGCACTACCTGCCGTCGAAACGCGCTACTAAACCACCCTTGCCGGACGACGCCACTTGGTGGGATTATTACAAGGCGAAGAGTTCCGCCACCGGGCGTGAGGGGATTGAAATCGATAAATTTGAGAGCAGACCGGGCTTTTCAGTAGGAGCCGGGATTTCGATAGCAACGGAATTTTTCTCGGGATTTATTTTCTCCAGCAAGCTTTTTCTTTTGCTGGGATTGCCGGATGTATTCCTGATACAAGGTCAGGCGGCTATTCTCAGAGACCGGATCGGCCTCCAGGATGATGTGGACCCTCCGTTCAGCGCGCTGATTGTATTTGGTGACCATTCAATTCAAGGTGCATTGGGTGTGGATTTCTTTTTACCGGGCAGCGGCTCGGCGAAAGGTAGTATCCTGGGCATAAAGGCCGAACTGGAAATGGCCTTTTTCTTTAATAATGCCTCGGGTTGGTTCCTTAACATCGGGAAGGACTCACCGAAGGAAGCCCAGGTAATGGCGAAACCTATCCTGGATATTTTTACAGGCCACGCTTACCTGATGATCTCTTCTCACGGGATTAAGGCTGGCGCCGGTATCAGCTATGATTTTAACCGGAAGTTCGGTCCGGTGCAGGTTGGCTTCGGCGCGGCGCTTGACATGGGAGGCTTTATCAGCTTTAAACCTGTGCAGATTGGCGCGTTCATCCAGGTAAGCGGGTACGCTTATCTCAAAGTATGGAAATTTAAGTTCGGGCTGAGCATCGCTATCGCGCTTGCTGTTGAAGCGCCTCATCCGTTCAACATCACAGGGAGTCTCAGAGTGAAACTCAACCTGCCATGGCCAATACCGGACATTAAGTTTAAGCTGGATGTAAGCTGGCACTTTAATGACGACGTGGACCTGACCCAGGTACCTGTTTTAGGACTGCCTGACCCGGAAGCAGGGTACCTGCCCGTGGCTGCGGTCAATATCCTGTCAAACGAAACTTTCCAGGTGAATTATGTAACTGTGGAAGATTTGACGGACATTCCTTCGCCCGGTGACCCTGCGTGGAAGTATAATTTTACAAATCCTGTTGACGCGGCCAATGTGGTTATCCCCCTGGATAGCTTTGTGGACATCGGGCTTCTTAAGCCGGTCATGCCTGGCAATACCGTAATTGGTGGAACATCCAGCCAACTGGCTGATGGCTATACTGAGCTGATCCCTCCCGTAAAGGGGGTCAAAGCGCAGGTAAAGCATCAATACGAATTGAAAGATTTGGGTATTTTTACGTGGGACGGAGCAGGAGCGGCTTGGGTGCCGTATAATGTTTATGAAGCCGTAACTGCTATTGTTGATTCCAATACCGGCGACAATGCGGTTGACCTGAGCAAGCTGAAAGCAGGGTACTGGCAATTCGTCGAAAAAGACAAATACAACAAGATACGGTTGCTTTCGCAGAATATGTTCAGCTATGGCAACGGTACCATAACCGACCAACTGGATATGGATGGCCGGGGATTCAGGGCCGGGGACGTATTCTGTTTTGACGAAGTAATGAAAACCAGCATTGTCAACTGGAAAAATGTCGCCGCAGATACCAGCTACCCCGATGATTCGCCGGTACCTGTTCAGGCGCTTACCTTTACTTTTACAGGAATTTCGGCAAGCGTAAAAAACGAGGCCGGCTTTAATGCAAACAGCCTGTTCCTGGACGGCGGAGCGGGTGAAGTTATCATCGCGTTTCCGGAATCGGTCGCCAACGTCAAACTTGAATTCGGAGATAATTCAAACAATGTTACCATCAACTTTATCCAGCCTGTTTTTAAGCCGGGCGATTTCGGGCAGACTGTTTTCTCGGAGGCTGTTATTGGTACATCATCCCTGGGTTCGGGCCAGCAAAATGGTGTGGTCACCTATGACAACGCAGGCCAGCCCATCAGCAAAATTAGGCTGACATTTGCGAAAGCTGATGTTTCCGCATATACCGGCGACCTTATCCTGGGCGGCCACCTGCAGCTTCCCGCCGGTGATATCCCGGCAGGGTTAAACGATGGCCTGGAGATGGACAGGTCGCTGCTGTTTTCTGCCCTGTACAACCGGAGTTTTACATCCGCTGAAGTGCTGGGCCTTGAACACACAGGGCAGCCCGGTATAGCGGCCCAATGGTCAATGGATGGCCTGACAGGGGATACCGGTGGCTTGAACGGCATTTTGGCGGGAAGCCCGGGTATCGCAGACGGGTTCTACAAAAAAGATGCTTCGTCGCAGGAATTGTTCCATAATGTTTACCGCTTTACAGCAAATGATGATGCCGTAATTATCCCGAACGCGCCCGAAATCAATCTCGAAAATGAAAGCTTTGCCGTAGAAATATCTGCAGCATTCAATCCTTTTGCCGCGGGAATCAGCACGCTGCTGTATAAGGTTGCAAAAAATCAGCAGGACGGGGGACTGAAAGGATATGCTATCCACCTGGTGCAGGCAACGCCAGCCCATGCCTACACAAGGT
>Ga0105239_10003247_pt1 | contig 20083 bp, 27 predicted proteins | sample KBSC44metaG_FD_92761 | JGI IMG/M metagenome (GOLD analysis project Ga0105239, IMG submission 92761) | Corn rhizosphere microbial communities from Kellogg Biological Station, Michigan, USA - KBS C4-4 metaG | ecosystem: Host-associated > Plants > Roots > Rhizosphere > Soil | place: Michigan, USA... | reverse complement strand
GGCCAAGTTAAAGGACGGATTGCCCGATAGTATAATGGTAGTACGACAGATTTTGGTTCTGTTTGTCTTGGTTCGAATCCAGGTCGGGCAACATTAAGTTAACAATGGCTAGAATGCAGTAGCAATACAGGTTCTAGCCGTTTTTTTGCTCTTTGCTTTACGTGCATTTTTCTAAAACGCCCGGTTAGACGCCCGGTTACAAGGGTGTCGCTGGGCATTAAATGCACTAAAATGGCTAAAAAAGAGACCAAAAAACAAGACCGCTCCACAGCGTACACCACCCTTTCCAACGGCTGCAAATTCACTCAACCGTACATTAATCCTTCAAATTGGGAATCCTCAAAAGCAAGTGTTAAACGGGACTGGTTCATAAAATTTACGTTCCATCACCCCGTACGGGGCGTAATGGAAGTTAAATGGCGGGCAGGAAACAAGTATAAAACGCTTCATGCAAGGCAGGACGCCGCCCGGCAGCTTCTAATTGATACTATAGATGATTTGAAAAACGGCCTAAATCCTTTTACGGGCAAAATTGAACCGATAGCCTCCGATCCTATTGAAGTTGACAGTAATACAGACAATAGTACCAGGATTGCCGGAAAAGAGGATGAGACTATAACCCGCAAGAGTGATCTTCTTTTTTCATTGGAATGGGCCTATAAAAAAGCTACATGGGTTCATAAAGCCAAAATTGATATAGGAGGGTACATGACCCGGGTTTATCCAGCAATAAGAATCCTTAAATACCATGATTTATCCATTGAGGACATAACCCCTCAGCATATAGATACCATACTCGAAAAGACATATACTATAGCTAAAGGTTTTCACCCTATAACAAAAAAAGAGACAGTTTTTAAATGGTCAAATTACCAAAAGAATAGAGCCAAAGATTATTTATCCATGCACTTCAATATTTTCAAAAAGAAAAAGATACTCTTGACTAATCCCTGTCATGGTTTGGAAGATTTGCCTTGGAAAACAGCCGATCCCATTGGCTTTACTCAGGAACAACGTGAAATTATTGACACGCATTTATGGAAACGCGACCCTGATTTTGCAACCTTCATAAACATATTCTTTCATTCTTCAGCCCGCGAAACCGAATTACTTTTAGTCCAGGACATTGGTGTACATCTTGAAAATAATATAGTCGAAAATACGGTACTCAAAGGAGGGCAAAATGCCCCCGTCACAATAACTATAAAGGAAATAGCCAAGCAATTTTGGGAACGCGCTTTAAAGGAATGCAAACCGGGGCAATATCTTTTTAGCCGTGGGTTCCGGCCAGGAGATAAGCCGATACGTCCAGATAACATTAATAAGCGTTGGCGTAAATATGTGGTAGAAGAGCTTGGAATTAATGTTCGCCCGTATGAATTGAAACACACTAACCTAACGGATTTGGTTGACAAATTCGGATCAGAAGCCGCCGCTGCTGCTGCCAACCATACTACCGAAGAAATGGTGAAAAGGATTTATGATTTACGTAAACGTCAAAGGAGTCATGAAACAATTAAAACAGCAGATAATCATTTTGGAGCTGCTCCAAGGCAATTAAGCCTACCACATTCCAGTCCTTGCGTCCCACCTCTCTCCGCATTTATGATTGTTTGCATTCAGCGTGTACCGTGTTTTCCCTGCAAGGCAGAACGCATGGTACCCACCGGACAACATCTAACAATGTTGGCAGCATAACGTCAGGTAATAGGCATCTAAAGCGCATCTAAATGGTGCGCTTTTTTTGTGTCAGGAAATAGTGTTATAAGTATTTTCACTTATATTATTATAAATATAAAATCTATGGTTCATACGAGATTTTTGGTCCAATCCAAAAAACCCCGTATTATAGTAGCCTAATAGGATAAGGTTTAATGGTTATGGTATTTGATTAGTGCATCCCCGAATGTAGGCGCAACTTATACTCGGGGATTTTTTATGGAGGTTATATACCTGCCTAAATATTAACGACCTGCCTCGTGGCAGGTCATCGCTTTTTTACCCTGTTCTGTTTCCTTTACCAGGGGATAAGTTGATATAGTTCGAACACTTCACTTATTAACTTTTATTGACCGCTTTGCGACGTATTTGTTTTCTAGTTGCCGTATCTACTTTATGTAAAGGGCAGTATTCACATAGAGGGTGCATTCTTGGAACCGGAACCCGGTTTTTGTGAATCTTGAAAACGAAAATAATGTTTTCTTTTTTGGTCGCCGTTGCTACTCGTTTGCCCACGTCGTTAACTACCAACCAGTTTCCTTCTTGATGATCAAACAAGGCTTTGCCAACCACTTCCTGACCATCCATAATAAAGTAGGACGGGTGGCGGAAGAATTTTTTGAGGGTGTATGTCTTTTCCATACATCAAACCTCAAATCCAGGTGTTAGCAAAATTTAGTAAAAGAATATATGTTAGTGGAAAAGGGACGCGTGGTGAATATCTTGCTCCGTCATTTGCTGTAAGTTACTCCCGATTTGTCAGTTTGTTTGCAGGAAAGTAGTAGCAGAGAAAACAAAAAGGTATGTAATGCCTTACTTCAAAAAATGATGATAGCATTATCCATGCTGGAAAAGCTACCTGATAAAAACTAATCTAACATATTATACGCAATGGCTAAATTAATCAACTCTGCCACATTTTTAGTCTCTGTTTTCTCATGGATGTTCCCTCTATAAACTGATACAGTATTTTTGGCTAAACCCAGTGCAGCCGCAATCTCATTCCCACTTTTGCCTTCAATAAGATATGAAAATACTTCCAATTCTCTAGGTGAAAGTTTCGAAAAAGGGTTTTCAGTTGATTCAACTAAGCGCATTGGATGATTGCTGAAAAAACTACGTAACCCGCTATTTGTTGCCTCTATTTCTTCCTCCTTCGATAAATAATGCTGTATTCCATACTTAGCAAATGCTTTCTTATATGCGGCGGCAGGTTTAGCCGAATAAACCATGATATGCAAGGAGGGGTACAATTTTCTTATGTTAGGAAGGATTTCCATTGCAGACCCATCCGACAAGCCAATATCTAATATTAAGTGTGTATATTCATGAGACTTCAGTTCTTCCATTATTTTACTGCAACTCCTAACACTTTCAATATTAGTATATCCAAAATAACTCTCAATTAGTCCTTTAAGGCCAAATGCAACGGTTAGATGATCATCTGCAATCAAGATCTTATTAATATTTATTTCCGTTTTAATCATGTAATTTAATTTCTTCTGTGTGATTGCTATATATATGTGGATACCTGTCTGTCTCTGTGGTTGACCATTCAATATTCGCTATCATCTGTATCTGTAACGCCCGAATATATTTTGCCAGGGTTTTATTAGTGTTTTCATCAAAAACATAGGCTTGTGGCGTTAGACCAATGAACTTGCGAACAAGATCGTCATGGAGGTCAGCGGCTTTCTTAATGGCTTCCTCCCATGAAAGATTAAATTTGCGTTTCATTACGCCTACAAGATTATATTCGCCGGAGTTTTGTGACTCGTCTTTTTCCTTACTCAGGGAAAACAGATCATTAGCAAAGCAAACGCAGTTTCTGCTAATTTCAGTCAATCTGCGTACAGTTGAATTTCGATAAACCGTTTCTGACAAATATATTTTGCCAGTTAATTCTAAACTGTCGGTAGAGAGGTGCGACGCCCCCAAATATTGCCTTATTTCCAAGTAATCTTCATAGGCCGGATAAATTCCAAGACTTATATTTTTAAATTGCCAATAGAGCCCTTCAAACATTTTCTTTATACAACCTATGAATTTAGATTGCCATTTTGAAGAAGACCTTAAACAAAGTCGTTCCCAAATATCGCTAAATGCAACAAATATTGGCCCATCCTCAATTGCAAAATTTTTATGGTAAAGGAGAATTTCCATAATTTTTCCTTGAAACTGTTTAAACGATTGCTTGTCTTTTATTACATGGTTTGCATCAAAGAAATCATCAACGATAAAAAGCAAACTATTCAGATCACACCAAGTACAAATATCTATAAAATCGCCCTCTGGAAATGTCCGTGCAATGAATTGCGGAAATTTGTTTCGCTTATATTTAATAAATGTATTGTGATTGTCAACCAGCTTAAAATCCAACAGCCATTGCAGTGTATGTTCTTCGATTTCATTTACCTGTGGATGAATTGCACCATCGAATGGGCAATATAGAACGGGGATTCTATAGAGATGCATATAGGAAAGGTTTAATTACCCCGAATCTAAAGATTTATCTGGACATAACCCATAAACGTTCACATTTAAGAGCATTACTCTTTGTCTAACTTAGGTTACTCTGAGGTAAAACTGCAGATTTATTACATTTAATTGGATGCAACGGGATAGACACTGTAAAAATAGTCCCGTTTTCATCACTTTCTACAGCAATTTTACCCTCAAGATTAGTAACCAATTCCTTTACTAGAAAAAGTCCTATTCCCAACCCATCAGGATTCTGGCTTACGTACGCACCAAAAATATCTACCGACTTGGGTATCCCTTCTCCGCTGTCTTTAACACTGAAGACTAATATGTCATTCTTTATCTTACATGTCACTAAGACGACCGAATTGTTCGGCGCATATTTAATAGCATTATGCAACAAATTAGACAAGATATGTCGGATCATCACATCGTCGCTTCGGATATGTTTTGGCATATCCAGGATGACGCATTCTATCTCAATTTTATTTCGTATCGCGACATATTTATAGAGGTCTACAATGCTTTCGAATAAGATTTTAGGATTGAAAAGTTGATCTCTCGGTATGGTTGGTATACCTGCGTTATATTTTTCAAACTGCATGATATTGTCATTAATACTTTGAGAAATTTTACACGCAGCTTTCAAATCGTTAATAACCTTAATTGTCTTATTAATGTCTCCATTTCTTTTCAGATCATTTTCCAAGATACTTATGATCGCAAAGATACTATGAAAAGATACTTTTATTTCATGACCAGCATTTGTTATAAATTTATCTTTATTCTTATGCTCACGAGTTTCCTTTTCTAAATTTTCCTTTACCTGATCTGCATATTTTTGCAACTCTTTTCGCAAGGCTCGATCATTTTTCCAATATAGATGAAAAGTAATAATTACTAAGATAATTATTGCAAGATATGCTGACCACCTCACAGCAACCTGAGTGAAAACATTCATCCTAATAGGAGCAATAACCTCATATTTCGAATTAAGCTCTAAACAAATTAAGATAAGAAAAGACGAAAGAATGCAGACCGCTTTGTAGATTCTTCGCGAAAACATAAATAGTGAAACCCCAATCAAATAGGTTATCATTAGCTGCGATTCAATTGCCTTTCCTAGCGCACAGCCAAAATAGAGCGTTGCAACAGACATAGTTAAATAAATCGACATTGCCGCACCATTGTACTTTCGATATCGATTAAGTACAAGAGGTAACGCCAAAGCCGAGGTTTCTACTGTCACCCCAAATAATATGCTTATTTTTCCTGTGACCAGCCAGACAAAAGTTCCCACAGTAACGTTAAGAAGGATCACTGTAAGCGACATTCGATTGACGCCGATAATTACGCGCTTCTGAGGATCATGGCTAGAAAGACTTTCCGTGCCGGAACGCACCATCGAAAGCCACCAATTTTTTAAACTTTTCATAGTTAGAAATACCTCTTCCATTAATACGGTAAAATGCAATATCTAACTTAATATGTGGAAAAATAAGCGTGAAAACACCTATTTTGCCTTGGCCCTCTCGCTTTTTGCGGGGTTCTCCAATTGGTAATGAATCATTTGGCTTATCTGCTCCGCTTGAACATTAAGAATTTTGGAAACTTTGTATATCTCCCTCACCCTCATTGGGAATGGATTCTTTATTAATGCACGGAACCGGGACCGATTAATATGCAATTGATCGGCCATGTCGTTACTAGAAACAATATAAAAAATATCTTGAAACCGCTTCAGGCTCTTTTTTTCTATTCCATCTTTTGCAAGTTTGAGTTCCTTCGAATCCATTCGGCCAAAATAACACAACTTGCGGATAATCAAACAAATAAGCCTATAATAGGCTTACTCATACCTAATATAGGATTCAAATAAGCCTATTATGAGCTTTTTTAGACCTAAAATATAGAACTTTCTTTATATCCTCTTTTAAAGCACTTCGTATCTTTACGGTCTAATAGGATAAGGTTTAATGGTTATGGTATTTGATTAGTGCTCCCCCAGCAAACCCTGGGGGATTTTGTGAGATTCACTACACGCTTGCGGTTAGTAGCCCGTGAGCGGACTTCTATATAACAGCGACCCGGTAGATGCTCAGTACCGCGATTACGTTTCCATATTGGTTAGCGCTCTATTAATGTGATTGCCTCTAAAGCAATTACCCAAATGTTATTAAATAGTATATTGTTCCTCTATTCCAGGAGGTTTAGAATATTTTTTGCCCAAGACCATAATTTGTACTCAAACCTTATTATTACCATGAAAGCCTTATTTCCTTTGTTCGGTCTATTATTTATATCTAGTACCTTATGTGGGCAAGTGAATTGGTCCTTACATAGGAGAGCTAATATTGCCAGTACCTTAGCACAAGGTAAAATTGTAAACGATGCAATTGCTATCCCTAATAAAAAGGAGGTTGATGGAAAATTATATTTTCAATTCACGTTCCGTCGTGACTTTTTTAGCAGAAACGCTAATCGGAGCGAAAAACTTGTCGTCCATCTCGCCAACTTTTTGGGCGGCTTTCTTTCCTCGGTAGATTCAGCTGGTTTTTTATATTACGTAAATTTTTTCGAGCAGGACGACAGTTTGCAGCCGAAAATCCTACACCATGATTGGACAGGAGGAATTGGGTCATGGCGTAAAACTACTATGTCAAAACGTGAGAATAGTTTATTTCAGATTTTGCCTTTTCCGATCAAATCTATCAATCGCTTTTACGCCAACGGATGTTATTGTCTGGTCCTTAATGAAGAATCAAATGGAATTATTCGGGTGGAAAATAGACATTATTACGGCATTCTTGCGGCAGTAATACACTACTATATCACAGACGGAAAGTTAGACGTAAAGATATATCATACGACCGCATCTAAATCAGATGTGTACACTTTTAATAAAGATTCTGACTACGAATTAGCATTACGGCACATACCTGCATATCCAAAAACGTATTATTCAAACAAGTAGCTTTCTAAAAAGGAAACTGCAGTTATCTGTAATACAATGACGGACGAACATATTCTATTAGAGAAGCTGAAGAAAAAAGACATTCGAGCATTCAAGGAATTTTGTCTATTTTTTTTGGAGCCATTGGAGGAATATGCTTACTCAATATTAAAAGACTCCAATAGGGCCAGGGACATGACAAACTACACAGTAGGACGCTTGTGGGCCACTACTGGCTTTGCAAACGCATTTCTTCCTTTACTGACATTTATAAAAGAAGAACTTAATAAAAATATTGAGGATAGTAATTCAATTTGACCTTTTAGGACCAAACTCCTTGCCATGATTAAACTTTATCTCGTATTTATCTTATGTACTATTTTATCCATAGAAAGCGCATTTCCACAAAAACTAGAGTGGCCGATCCGCGTTAGGGCCAGCATAGCAGCCATATTGATCCAAGGTGACACTTCTGTTTATTTAGCGCCTACTAATATTTCGGGCAATAGGTACTTGAAATTTAATTTCAATTTTGACAGATACCGCCTTATGGGTGCGACGATGTATGAAACAATGAAAGACAGGATGAAACTATTCTTAAACGCCTATCTTTTTCCTGAAACAAAACGCTACCCGATAAACGGTTTTGCTTTATCCTTAGACTCATTTAGAAATGTTCCAATGGATTATGATGTAGTTCAAAGAAATAGTATGGTTTTACTTGGAAAAAGCCGACGTGATAAATTGAAATTGCTTCTTACCAATTTGCCGTACGACGCTGATGGAAATTGCTACGGGAAAGACAGCATTTTCGTATCAATTCATTTTGATAAGCCTCTTAAAGATGCCTTAGACGGGAATTATTACAATATGCTGGTTTTTTCCATTTATAACTTTGTTGCCGACGAAAAACTAAAGAGACTGACTATAAAATTTGAAAGCGGAAAGGAATATTTAGGTAAGAATCTGATTATCGATAATAATTTCCGAAAACATTACAAAAGATATATTGCTAATTGGACTTACAATGTGTCCCATAACGCAAAGATCAAATAGCTTACACCACAGGTAGCACCTTCTTTCACTTTTATTATTTACTAAATTAATTGCTTCCAACATGAACACAAATCTAAGCTCTTACTTTCTTGTTCTAATGGCTAGTGTATGCGCCGTCAGCAAAAACTTAGAGGCTCAAAGCACAGTTTCCACCTATAGTGGGCTGCCTTCTCCTGCTCCTGACCTCGACTATCATATCGTAATAAGTGGAGATTCTTCCTGCTTATCAATACAATTGCCCGACGAAAGCCAAGTTGTCCTCGATTATGAAACGTCCTTGTGGTTTCCTACCTGTAAACAAGGAGAACCGAACGACTTATGGGTCAACGGCCATATCAGTTTTACCGTTTCGTCAAAGCGAGACAAGGCGTTCCGGATACACTGCGCATACTACGATCTAATTGTTGACCCCGGTAGTGAATTAGACATTGAATCAATACCGTGGAATCCGCCAACGCCAAAAGAAAAATATGTTCTTAGCTCTTTCAACTTTCTAAAAGGCAGCTTCAGGCTGGTTACCCCCACCATCGACAGAAAATTCGTTGCTCCCACTAGTGTCGATATATTGGGAAATGATTCGGTCGTTACCGATACTTCCATTGATTGGCCTACCACCACCCGATGGCGAACAGATAAAACTAGCTGGCATTTCGATCGTGTTTCATTGCGCACGGCAATCGCCAGTGTAAATAGATGGTATCACGTTAACATCACCTATGATTATGCAGATGAAAACAAAAAACTGTACGCTATACTCCCTAAGTCTCTTTCATTGACGGATATGTTAAACACTATTAAAGATTCATGGTTCGATGGAAAATCGATATATAAAGTACGAAAAAGTGAAATCTACTTTCATCATAGAGATTAATAGCCAAACAGAACGCATTCTCGCAAAAGAGTGCGATAAATGGCCCCATCGGAAATAATTTCATTATGCCAGATATAAAAGAAAATAGTAAAAAAACGGCTCCGAGAAGGGGCAAAAGCAATTCCAAACTTTTGAAAAAGGAAAAAGTGGTTCCGTCCATTCAACCCATAGAAATTGCATATAAACCCATCCCCGCAGAGATCAATTTTGACGATTTAAATTTCGAACTTCGGGAAATACCCAAAGGAAAGTTTTTTTCGTACGACTTGCAGGCAACTATTCGAATCGATGCTAGTCACACCATTCACGAATTGAATACAGGTTTGTATTTTAAACGGAATGGCATCGAAATAGAAACTATTGCACTAACCGATGGTATCGTTACTCTATTGAATGGAACGGAGAGAAAAACACGGGGCCTTCTCCTATTCGTAAATCCAAGATCGCGCCAAATTCGAAAGGGAGAAATGCGGGTAAATCAATCCCAGTATGGAACCTATCGAGTTAACCGAAAGGCTTTATTGGAGAAAATCTTTGCATTTTATTCGATTAAAACGATTCCCCAAAAAAAAGACGAAATGATAAAAATTTGGTTCAACGTCATTCCGCTTCAAACCAATCAAAAAGAAATGATCTTTGGGTTAAAGCACTATAAGACGATTACAAATATAAAGGGCGCCAAAAGGAAAGTACGCAATTCGCATTAAGATTCCTGGCGTGTTTGTTCATTAAAATAACATACAAAATTCATAAACACCGACGTAAGATTGCTAATACGTTATTATTCGTTAAACTATGCGCAAACTCACCTTTCCTTTATTCTTTGCATTGCTTATTGTATCGTGTGAGAAAACCATTACCGATTTTACGACCTTCCCTGACTATTCTTCTCCACCACCGATAACTGATACGATCAACACTGTTGTTCTAATACCTTTTGATTGGAATGTAGACTATTATTCCGATCCATTTAATCAAATTCAAAATGTGCTATTTGGTCGTATAGCGTCGATTCCTGGTCCTTTTACCACGAGTGATACAGTTTTGAACGAGTATGAAGGACTACCTCCTATGTCTACCGGGATGCGTGTATTCTACTTAGGTGCTATCCCTCTAATTAACCCAGATAGCGTCAAAGGACATGGAAAGTATTCAATAACTTTTGCCGCAGATTCTCAACTTTATAACAAACCATTATTTGAAGTAGTGTACCACCCCCCATTAGCTGTGTGGGACACTACTTATCATAAAATCTTTGTAATGAAAGGTCCGGCTGAAATTAATGTCGGTATTACTTCCGCCGATTCAAGACCCAGTGACGCACAAGCCGCAGAATGCTACAATAACATGATACTACGAGGCGATACCGCCCCCGCAGAACTTTGGGGTACATTTCAATTAAAACATTAAATCAAAAACGTTTATTCACTCAAATAACATGATATGACTCGTTTAATTTCTCTTATTTCGATCTGCATTTTTACAGCCGCATGGCTTCCCATCCAACGCGATGGGCGTGGTGAAATTATTTACAACGGTCCACATAGCATCAAATGGAAGATTAACCGTGCAAAGTTTGATCACAATTATATCTCATTTGATAAAAGGTCTGTCCAGGATGTTATGTTCCAAGTAGCTATTGCGTATGGAAAGGAATATCTATATTTTATTAAACCTGTTGACACAGCGAATATAGGCGCGTTGGGTGGCGGACATATCGGAACAGATGCCCCACTAAATGAATTGTTAAAGGAACTAACAGACGGGTCGACCTACCGTTTCAGTTTCGTGAAAGACACGATATTTGTTAGATCGAAACCAAAACCGGTGTCGAAGAAAACAAAATGAAAATAGAAGCATTAGGACCGTCAAAATACTTACAATAAGAAAGGGGGCCGCTTAGGCCCCCTGCTGTTGATTCGTGTCGATTAAGTACGGATTCAACGGGCGAATTTATGGCAATGGCCTCACGGCTGTCAATTCTCCTATAAGCAACTCTATTTTCGCGATTCCCAAAAGAGTTGCAACAGGGCACGATTTACCCAAAATATCCCTTTCGGCAACTAAGGCAGTTTGCGCATTTTTTAGCAACTCTAATGAAAATTGACGGCAGATACTTTCGCGGGAGGAAAGTTGCTCTATAGGGAACGGTCTCCCGCTTATTTTTAAAGCAATTCCTTGGCTCTCCTGGTTTATGTTCTTTTTCATGGTGGTGATTTTATTACGGATTATTTTGTTATTTCAATTTGTTTGGTCATTCGAAAATTGTGCTTTAATAGTCGCACCTGGAAGTCTCCATATTCTTCAGGGTCGCAAATCGAAATCCCTTTAAACTTTTCGGGATCTGCTGCTATTTTTTCATTCTGTCTTTTCATCTTCTTAACCATCTTATCGCGAAACTTATGTATTGCCGCGTCATCATAGGTGTACTTACCTTCAGCATCCCTGATAAATTCAATTTTATAAACTTTTACAGTATTCATATGCTGGGATTGAGGCGGCCCCAAGTTTGGAGCCGACGGGTTAGGAAGATTATCGGCCCATCGTACCAAAAGACGTATAAAGACCCGTCACCTTAGTAAATATGTCTTGCAACATGTCACAATACACCCCATCGTATTTTGCTACTTCGACAAGTTCATTTTTCTTAACAGCCGAAAAGGTCATGGTATAGCTGTCGTATTCTTCATCTAATGTTATTTGCAAGTATCTTGCCTTTGCAAGATTAGGTGTTAAATGCATAGTCAAAGTCCTTCCATTGTTGGAATGAGTGAAATTCTTGCTTCCGGTCATAGCTATGAATTGCCGACCTCCAAGTTGTTGTAAAATGATTTCTGCGGGTAACATGATTATGTGTTTTTGATAAATCAAAGGTACAAGTTTCTTGGATATATCCAAGCATCTTGGATAGTTTTTTTTACCCTTTTTTCATTCTACATTTGCACCTATGATATATATAGGCGGCAACATTGCCATATTAAGGGCGGTATTTGACTTATCGCAAAATCAACTTGCTGTAAAGATGGATGTGACCGCAAAAGCCATTAGTAATTATGAGAATAATGTGTCCTTTCCTGATCTAAATCGTATTGAACAATTGAGGGATATTTTCAATGTATCGGCTGAAATTTTGATATATTACGATCTTAGCACCCTACTTACTGACAACATTAAAGCGTTTATAGACCAACATTCTCCGGTTAAACCCCCAAAGAAAAAGGGGGCAAAATAGCCCCCATTAAATAATTGTGCTGCCTTATCTTGTATTCTAAAGCCCCTTATAGATATTCCTAAAAGCCCAAACAGCCTTTACGTAATCTCGCCCCGCCGTCCTTGTGTCAACATCCTGCCCCCCAATTATGGTCTTCCCTACATTCCCCTCCCCGCAATTATAGGCGGCGGTTATGGCACATTCCAAGTTATTCCCGGTAAGGGTTGGAAAATGCGCCTGTAAGTATTTACGCTTATCTTCAAGGACAGCCAGGGCCATTTTATAGGCTTTATTTGCGTCCTTCCAATTACCCGATCTTATGAACGCCGGGAAGCTGGCAATGTCGATCTGCATAAACCCGTACCCGTGATATTGCGGCGTCATATCTCCGGACCTACGGCCATAATCCCCCCGCATTAGCGGGGCCAAAGTCTCAACCTCTTTTCCTGCTGGCAGCCCACGACTAACATACCGCGCTATCAGCTCCCCGGTCTCCCGCATAGTAATCCCTGCTATCCATTCCTCGGTATACAGCAGGTCCGGCGTCTTTTCCTTCGCCTCTTGAAGGGCCTGACGGATAACCGGCCCTAAATGCGCCTTTATCCATTCTAAGGTACTCTCTGTATTCATCTATAGTTATTTAAAGAATGTTCGAATATCCTTAACCACCAAAAGAACCACAACCCCACACGCACCAATGAAGGCCCATAACCAGGTATTGCGGCTTTTCTTGGTAGTAGCAATCAGACCGACGGTATTTTGTCCTTCCTGTATTCCTTCCAGCATCGCAATACGTTCCGTTTTTTCCCTGAGTGAATCATACAGCAGCTCTACAGTCCTGGTATCCTGGTAAGGAACCAAAATACGACGGATCAAAGGAGGACGTTCCCTTACTACTGTATCGTGCTGTATAGTATCTTCAGGCTGCATATCAAAGGCGAAGTCTTTAAGGCTGCAAAGACTGTCCAGATTTATTGGGGGGAGTTGGGGACACGGGTGATCCTTAACCCATTCAGGTATCCACTTAGCTTTTAGTCCGCTAATGTCCTGATCTTCCTTTTGCACTTGTCTTGCCGGATGACAGGAGATAAAGAGAGCGACGACGATTGCCGCCGCCGCTCTTGTTACATGGTTCTTCATTGATTAACTTTTGGTGTTAACTGCGTCCTGAGCTGCCGCACCTGCACCAAATGTGCCAACAGCCGACAATACTAACCCTATCACATGCAAGACGGCGTTAGTCTGCGCTGTAAAAAATACGCCCAATGCTGCAATAGCTCCAAACAATGTGGTCTTCCAACTTTTCATTTTCTGTTCTTCTTTATTGTTAATAAATAATTGACAATTGCCATTGTGGATGCGATAGACGACAATACCAATGGAATAATTGAGGGATTAAACGTCAACGCAATTCCTGTCCACATACATAAATGTGCTATACCTTCTTTCTCCATGTGTCTTTATTTAATTATGTAAGTGAATTGAAAAATGACCGCAGTGCTTGAAACAGCCCCAGGCTGAAATATCACAACGGCTAAATTTGTGCCTTCTTCTCCATCAATAGCACCGCCATTATATCCGGGAGTCGAGAGGGTGCCAATAGTGCCACTACAATCGTCCTCTGATGTAAAAGAAGATGGAAAGGGTAGAGACAAGGCAAATGCCGCCTGATTTCCATCATTGACTGTCACCACTATTTTGCCTGCAACATGTACGATATTTCCAATCCTCATTACCGTGCATTCTAAAACCTGATTAATATCGATATTACCGGATTCAACGGTCACGACAGGAGTGTATGTCCCAGAATACACCGTTGGCGGTAGCTTTCTCTTTACCCACGCCGTAGTCGCAACCCTATTGCTACTGTCCGTAATGCCCATAGTTGTAGCGGTCAGCGTATCCGTAAAAACTCCCGATCCACTAAATGTATTTTTGGCACTTGGAGTCGTGGTATTGAACATTACATTGCCGGACTTATCTATATTGACTCGTCTATTTCCCTGTCCATCGGCGATAATTATATTGTTTGATAAACTAGCGGATAATCCTGTTACATTCGCGCCAAGAATAGTATTATAGCTTCCGCCTACGATACCTCTTCCGGTATTTGTGCCAATAAAGGTGTTACTCTTTCCAGAATTAAGCGTTCCACCAGATACAGCACCCACTGAAAGGTTACTATCCGACCCGAATTGATATTGTGCGGCTCCGTAACCGACAGCAGTGTTTAAATTGCCGTCAGTGTATTGTAAAGCGGCCTGCCCAACTCCTGTATTATTGGACCCGGCTTCATTATAAACTTGGCTGAATGATCCTATAGCAGTATTGCCACCGCCCGTTAGGTTGTTTACTAATGTCTGCATGCCAAGTGCCACATTATTAAAGCCGGTAGTATTAAACAATAATGCATTATATCCTACCGCCGTGTTTTGGAATCCGTCCGTATTATTTCGCAACGTCTGGAATCCAAAACCTGAATTACCGGAACTATTATTAAATTGGAGAGATTGATAACCAAATGCAGTGTTAAACCCACTTGTTACCTGCGTTGGATTTCCTGCCTGATAGCCAAATGCAGTTATGTCACCATGAGACGAAACGAAGGCGGCATTTTGGTTGTTTGCCTTAAACAGTAAAGGAACATCATCAATTGTACCTATGAAATTCTGACTGGCATTTAACCCGCTGTTGCCTGTAGTTGTCCACGTATTCGTTCCAGCAAGCAAAGTATAAAAGGCGGCTTTCCCTCTTTTGTAATAATACAATGTATCATACTGTCCACCTTTTGATAAGGCAATTGAATCATTAGGCCATAGGTTTAAATATGCGTTGAGAATATCGTTCAGATTTAGAGCAGTAATAGAACGATTGCCATTAGTAACTATCCGTGAGTTAATATACGACCTTAACCCAGCCGTATCTATAATCTGTGCCTTTACAAATGAAGATAGGAACAACGCCAAACAGACCAAACTTCTTTTCATGTCAATATTTTATAAGTGGGATTTTACCAATGTTCTTAACGATTTGTTGCGAACCTGCGTTTTGCTTACTGTCAAAAGATACCATACCAAAAGGCTCGTGCGCTTCCCCGCCTCCGGTGAAATATCCTGTACCGTTTTGACCTTGTGACGTCGCTTCCGGCGGTGTTACGATAGGGTGCGTGTGCTTCCCTACTTGCTCGTCCTCAAATGCACCGGGTACGCTTGATATTCTGTATAGATCGATACCACGTCCCAGGTCCAAATACCTATCAAACATCGCGCGCTCGTCAGGTACGCGCATAGTTGACGTACCATCGCCGTTGCTAAAACAACCTTTGTACAAGTCGCCACCGGCGATCCAACTAAATTCCGTCTTTACGGACGACCCGCCGCCCGAAACGATCAAAGCGATACGGGGCATGTCGGCGCGGTTGTAGGTCGTACCGTTACATATCACGGTATTACCTCGCTGAATACGCGCACCGAACGTGTCGCCGTAGGTGTAGAAATTTCCTACGGCGTCTTCTACTAGCCAGTGATCACCGGCAGCAACTAAAACAAGTTTTTCGGAGTCGTGCATGTAGATACCCGGCGCGCCCGTATCCCATTTTGTCCAGGTAATTGAACCGTCTACAATTGCTTGTGACGCCTGAGATTGAACGGTAAGCGCTTTTATGCCAGTTATAGCGGTTAGGATTTTTATACGGGTGCCTACCAAGAAGTTGCCCGCGTTCGGTAGAGTAAGGGTCTTATTCGCGTTTATCTGTACAAAAAGAAGGTATCCCAAGTCAGCTACCGCGTCGACCGTGTAGTTATCAGTAATCGTCTTTATACCTTCCCAACGGCGCAAGCGATTACGCAAATAGTTACTTTGGTCCGCCAGGGCCTTTAATGGTGTGTTCGCGTCGCCGCTGTAGCCGCCCTGTACGAGGTCGGATAGATCATAAATTTGGGACGGGGTAAAAACGTCACCTGCTATATAGTTCGTCAAGATAATTTTATTTTATAACCAAGTGAATAAACAACTCCCGTAGTCGTAGTGACAGCGGTAATTACTTGCCGGTAACACAAAACGCCGTCAGCATTAAGGAGGCCCATTTCTCGTGTAGTTATTCCCACATCCGTAGGATCAATCTGTGCGTTAAACTGTATGTACCCACCACCGAGATAGTTGACGCTTAAAATATTTTTCGCTACCTGCCCTGTAAGCGAAGACTCTGACCCTGTAACCGGTGCGCCGCTAGTACCTATCGCGACATGGGTATACGGTTTTCCGGCGGGATCACCCGCCTGCAATCGTTGCTCATTTAATATCCCTGCTGCCGTTATCATGACTTTATATGTATTGTAGCTACGTCCCCCTCCCCACTGAAATTATGTGTACCGTCAAACTCACCCGACCCGTCATATTTAAGCGACTCGGATAGTGTGAGTCGGTCAACGGCAAGTATTTGGATATTTACGTATGCTGTGTCGTCACTGGTGAGCGAGTCGGTTGCAATTATCGTGATCCGTATTTCCTCTAATACGCAAACCGCACGCTTATACTCCTTCACCATAGCGGTAATGTCATCAAATGCCGCCGGTGTTAGTGTTAGATTCTCGCTTGTAATCAGTAGGCCGAACTTAGCCCAATGATCATAACCTTTTATAAGCTCTGCATTCGAAAAACCGATACTTTGTAACGCCTGCAATATGGCCCACTCGGTCCCCTTGAATTTATGTAGCTCGATTGCACGCTTCAATATCTCGCGTTGTCCTGCCTCGTCTTGTGCCATCTTAAAGCCTTTGTACCCTAGTACGTCGAATTGAGCGCCCAAGTGCGGCAGAGCTGAGACGTCTACGCTATCTATCAAATAAACCAGGAGCTTAGAAAGGTCTATTTCTCCTAACTCCGCTTTCAGCGTCGTGAACCACGCTTGCGGCTCGGGTAGATAGCCGATACTATCAGCCATTGGTAAATTAGCCACCTGTAGCCCCTCCTATATTTACTGTTATGCCGGTGCATTTCGTATAGGTGCTTTCGTTTGCTACTATGTTCGCTGTCGGCGAGTTTACGACTACGTTGTATACCTGTCCAGGTATAACGCATTGGGCAATAATCTGAGCTATTACAACATCGAGGCCGAGCGTATTTAATCGCGCTTGTTTGAAGGCTGCGAGGTTTGCGTTAACCTGAGCGGTTACCGCCGCCGGGTCCGCATCGTTATAGGTTGTAAGTGTTACATCTATCCCATATGGCACTACGGCCGCGTCGCTGACTAAAACGGTATCGTTTTGCGGTCGTACTTTGTCGGCGTTGCAAATGGCTAAAACCTTATCCTTAATCGCTGTCGACGCCAGGACGCCGCCGTTACACAGCACGTAGAGCGTAACTTCTCCCGGTGCGGTTGTGACGCAAGCAACATCGACTATTGAGGGGTCCGCCCCTTTTGCAAAGAACTTGTAAGCCTCGGTAGGTCCCGCGACGCTGAAGGCGGACGGGGCCAGCTTCACACGCGCCCGTAGTTGGTCGTCCGTTTCTGCGTCCGATCCGCCGCTAGTCACGTCGAGATTAGCGGCGCTGGAAATGAAAGGTTGCGGGTCCAGGATCACAGAGATATTACCTATCGCGTATCCGTTCGCGGCCTTTCCTGACGTTTGACAAATCGCGTCGACAGAAACCGACGCGGTACCCGCCGACACATTAAGCGCCTCGACAGTCTCGAAAATAGCTTGCCCGTCTATCGACTGCACACGGATACCAGCAGGTAAGAGAACAGCGGCGGCACCGCTTACGAAATTGAATTGCATTGTACAAGTCGAACCGGCTGCAGGTTGTCGAACAACACCGACCAGGGCAGCAAGGTAATCGAGCATAGGGGCCACCGCGAAATCTACAAGGTTTTGCCGAAACACATTGTTAGCGGCCATCCGCTGTAGTTGGATTTCATAGGCAAACGCGTTTAATATTAAAACCTCTACGTCACCGGGAGCAAGTGCCCGGCCTAAGCCCTTTTCTAGGCTTGACTGTAACCGCGCTTGTACTTGCGCTACGTCCTCGGTAAATATTATCGGTAATTCTGCCACTAGAAACCCGTTATAGTAATTTCAATATCTTGTACGCTTCCTGTAGTCAATTCAAGTGTTTGCGCGTAAGTGATAAAGTCGTCAGAAAAATCATCGTTAAAATCAGCGGGCGCAACTCGTACAGTCCAAGTACCGAGTTGAGCCAAAACATCGTCGTTTTGCAAGTAAGCCAGGATAGCGCCCGATGTTGTAATACCGCTTGTCGTGTAAATCGTACCGTCTACTGTAACCGTAACTGTGTAGTTAAATGCTCCTGGTATGTCAGCGAATACCCTTCGGACGGTCAGCACTTCAATTGCCACGCTGCCGGTTAGAAAGGCCGGTTTTAAGTAGCCTACAATTGCGTCAGCAGTTCGGTACCACTGCCCGTAAATAGTCCAATTGTCAACTACCCAGGCGTATAACGCGTCTACTGTAGCAAACCCGCCAACGGGTGCCGCCGGCACAATGTCGGCCCCGTTGACTTGGCCGGTAATTCCGTATTGTAGGTTACTCGGGTTACTTGGGAACTCTGCGCGGATAACTAGCCTTGTACGCTTTACTCCTGTATTGGCTCCGCCGCTGCCGACAGAAACCGTAAGCGAGTCGCTAACTGAACCGCCCGAAAGTTGGTACCCGAGATAAAAGATAATCTCACCGTCGCCCAAGGTGTGCGTAATGCGTACAATCTTAACCCGTGGCTCCCAACGTGCAACGGCGTCGAGCATGGCTTTTTTCATGTTAGGAATCGCGACATTTTCCGGTTGATCTACGAACCGATATAGCCCACAACCAAACTCAGGACGCAAAGGATCAGTACCCGGCGTCGTCCTAACAATGAGATTAAGGCATTGCTTAATAGCGTCGACTCCCTCGGCGATTGCTCCGCCGCCGTCAATTGAAAGCGTCCATACGGGGGAAAGAATGTCGTCCAGTGTCGCCACGGGGTAAAATTCGCATACTGAGAGCGTTTCCTATAGGCTCGCTATAGTGTATATACCGTCACACTATACGGCGGGTCCCGTTACCCCGCCGCCGGTTGTTACGCCAGTATGCTTATGAGTCAGGAGCGATACGGTACCAGCCTTCACGTCCGGCGCTTGCAGCGTCGACCCATCGAATGAAATGGTTGCCGCGCCGCTCCCGCCGCTGAGTGATCCGCCGAAAGCCAGGTTTCCCGAAATTGCAACGTTCCCGGTAAGCGTAATATTTGCCGCCTCGATCTCGGCCGTTAATGCGCCGGTAATCTTAACCGTTTGCGCCTCGATCTCGGCCGATCCGTTTATAGTGCCTTTAAAGCTGTGCGCAGTCTTGTCGTACTCGATAACAGTACCGTCCTCGAACACCTTCCGAAACTTTCCCGTCCCTGCACCCGTGTCGGGTGTATCCTGGCTGTTGTGAATAGCGCCCACTATCGCACCTTCCTCTAATCGCGCGTCTGCAATACAAACGACATGTTCGTTTACATTGAGCGGGTAGCTTACTTTATCCTTCAGCGTGTACGGTAAGACAACCGGCCACCAATCTGTTACTATGTCATCTTCCTCAAAATATACCTTTGCGTACCCTGGCTTTGCGTTGCTGATAATCCCAAATTTTAGAATCATTTTTTAACTCGGTATATATTCGCACTCGATTTGTACGAGCCGTCTTTACTAATGTTGTGGTGTGCGGCTTCGATCATGTACGTACCCGAAAACTTACCGATATCTTGGAGCTTAATAGTGTTGCCGCTCACTAAAAGCAAATTTCCAAGG
>Ga0105239_10003243_pt1 | contig 20094 bp, 12 predicted proteins | sample KBSC44metaG_FD_92761 | JGI IMG/M metagenome (GOLD analysis project Ga0105239, IMG submission 92761) | Corn rhizosphere microbial communities from Kellogg Biological Station, Michigan, USA - KBS C4-4 metaG | ecosystem: Host-associated > Plants > Roots > Rhizosphere > Soil | place: Michigan, USA... | reverse complement strand
TATGATATTGTCTGGGCCAGGCAATGGATAGAAAATAACAACGGGACGATAATTGTAATAAGTAACCTTTTCATGATTTATTTTTTTTTTTAATGTTTAGTTCTTTTACCAATAGTTTCATTTGCGATTTTAGTTCGCTCACCTCGGTCTGCAGTGTTTCATTCGCTTTATGTTCGTTAATTAGGTACAGAGTGAGCTCTTCCACCTTTTTCAAAAGCAGCGCGTTTATTTCGCCCAAATTTTGGCCGTTTTTTGCAACCTCTGCGGCTGAGGGCATTTCGGGCAGGTGATGGTTTAAATCGATATAGGCTTTTATCGCTGATAGTAATGGGAGCGAATAGTTTGGTTTAAACACAAAGTCGGGCCAGGTAGCATAAGTTTTCACGACTACTGAAGTACCTATAATGCTGCCGTTGACGGCAAGTTTGTAGCCCTTGGTATCAATTGTTCCAATCCCGACGTTTCCAGATGTGGAATTTTGAGGGGAGGCTAAAATGACATCGCCGTTCGACTTGAAAGATAATGGTGCAGTATACCCACCACCTTTGATCGTTGCATAAAACTCAAGCGATGATTCTCCTGTAGTGGTACCAGAAAAATAACCGTCCTTCCGGTGGCTTACTATCCAAGCTGTAGGCTTACCAGTAGCGATGGCGGTAGTTGTGGCTATAGAATATACCAAATCTGTGTATACAGACGCGTTTCCATCACTTAAAAAAGTCAAGCCTTTACGGTTTGCACCTGAATTTATAGTTAACAAGTCAGCAGGGGTAGTTGTTCCAATTCCAACGTTGCCACCATTAGGGTTTAACGCCAAGGGGTAGGTTTGCGAAAGGTCGTTTTGTGCAGTTGCCTGCAGCGCAGCCCCTGAGCTGCCGTTTACGCTAAAATCGAGCACGCCGTTACTACCTGTTCCCTGTAAGCGTAATACCCCGGATTGAGTTGAGCCTGTAGTTACCGGGAAACCCAAAGTCCCTATTATATGAGCCTTAAGCCCGGGTGTAATTGTGCCTAAACCGAAATTATTGGTAAGTGTTGTAGGATATATCGCTGTGGTGCCAGTGCCGCCGCCCGACCATTGCGCGCGGCCGGTAACGGTAAATAATAAAATTGCGATGATGGTTGTCAAAAACGTTTTCATATCGTTGTGTTTTAGTTTTTTACTATTTTTAATCTATTTCCCCGGAAATGCGGTAACGCCGGCAGGTTCATCAGACATTTTTTGAGCAGCAAGCCCCAAAAAATGTCAATACCTACCGTTCATATTTTGCAAAAAAGCATACAGATAACCCCATGATTATCATGCGTTTTTGCAAAAAATTAGACCTTATAAAGTTTCACGATTTTCGATTTGCGGAGTGATGCCGGAAAATACGATAGCAGTGTTTGTTTGTGATAAGGAATCCGCAATGAGCAACTATCAGCCCATTAAATTGTAAGCAAAATATTAATATTTTTTTAATTCGCAAAATATAAAACCATTTGGCATTAGCTTTAATTTTCTCCTACGTTATTAGCCTTAAAAGCGAAAGCGTTTAAATGCAGGTTAAATACATATATAACTGATAATTAAAATTTTGGATAAAAACTTTATGGCAATCTAACCGTCAATGTCCTTTTACGCTCCGTTGTGGATGTTTTTTAATATCAACGTATTTGCCGTTGTTCCAGATGAGTAATAGTTTTCAGTAAGAGATGACAAAGGACATGATTTACGCACAAACAATCAAGCATCAAAACAAATAATATGTTTTTAATTGCCCATAGGTTCAATAATGCCATATTTGCTTAATGAAAAAGGTTTTACTTTTTGTTTTGGCGGGAATGTTTTTTGCGGGTTGTAAAAAGGACGACGGCAAGCCACGTAAGCAACCAGATACGTTAATAACAAAGTCATCGCAGTTTCAAAAAGGTTATATCGCGAAGATATCCGCTGTGAATGTTAGGAATTCGGAAGGCGACATAGTGGTGTTAAAAAACGGAAGATATTTATGTGCTTACACTAAATTTAATAGTTCGGGAACGGATGCCTCCTCCGCGCAGATTGTTGGAAAAATCAGTACCGACACAACCGGCGCTACGTGGGGACCTGAATTTGTAATATCACCCGATATTGGCAAAAATACGGTGATAAGCGCTTCGCTGTTGCGTACCGGAACTTTTACCATTCAATGCTACTTTGCGGTTAAAAACAGCCTGAAGGACTTGCAATATTACCGGTCGGTTTCTGCTGATGATGGTTTGACCTGGGCGGCAGCTGCGCCTGTTATAAACCAGGGTGATTACTGCATTGTACTGAATGCAGTTGTACGCCGGGTAAATAACAACAGAATTGTAATACCTGCTTCGTCGGCGCTTGATGCGTCAGTGCCAACGGCTACGTTTGGCACTTTTGACTATTATTCGGATGATGACGGCGGTACATTTACAAAAAGCAATACCATCATCCCTGCTGTGCCAAATGGGGCGCTTGAACCTTCGGTTGTTCAATTATCCGGCAACAGCCTGTTGATGCGGATGCGCACATCTTCCGGCCCTCAGTATTTTTCAACCAGCAGCGACAATGGCACCACCTGGACAGCGCCATTTTTAAGCACGCTCGAAAGCAGTTCGTCGCCCGCGCAAATTGTTAATATACGCGGCACGCTTATCGCCTTTCATAACCCTGTTGTTTGGCCGGGTAAGCCACGAAATCCTTTAAGAATCAGTAAATCCTTAGATAACGGGACCACATGGATAAAAATTGCGGACATGGAAGATGCTGACCCTAACGTATACAATTATGCTTACCCGTCGGTAACCATTAGTAATAGTTTTTTACTGGTTAGTTATTGGGAAACAATAGGTGCGAGCGGAATTAATTTAAAGTTTTCTAAAATTAGTATTCCAGCCTTGGGAGTTAAGTAGCTCTTTAAACCCTGTCGGCTATAAATAAAAAAAGCCGCTTTACACACGCTAAAAGCGTTCCATTTTTGCACGCGGAATATCCGGAGCGCCATGAAACACACTGATTATCAGATCATTCTATTTTTGCACAGACGTAAGTAGTTGATGATAACCTATTCACAAATACATCAACCCCAAAATACCGTGGCGAACTTATAAAATATATCCGCTCCGGATTATGAAATTTATGGTTGCGGCTCATGTTTTAAAACTACAAATTTTGTATATAAAAATAGCCCGCTTTATTGTAAAGCGGGCTAACTTGATGCTATTAAAAACGCGGGCTACCACGCGGGGGTATTTATTTCATCTATTATTCTTACGCCATATACCTTTGCCGACAGGATTAGTCTTGCCACTTTTGCTCCAAGGTTATCGAATCCCTCATTTTGCCTTCTTTTAGGCACCCTCTCTATATTTAAATTTTCTCTTTGCCTATCCGGCAGCTGCCCCAATTATTACTCCAATGCCTTACCGACAGTATTTATAAACTTTTCTTCAGGTTGCAAAATTGCCTTGTAATAGAGTCTTTCGGGAACGCCTTTACTAGTAATTGAGACTATTCCTAATTTTAAATTCACCTCAACATCGAAAGAATGATGAATTCGCTGGATTATTTTAGATGCCGAATCATATTCAAATTCTCTTATGCGATAGTGATAGAAGGTTTCGTTTCCTATCTTATTAGTGCCCTTCCGTTGAACGGAATCACCATAAAGTATGGGACCGCTTTTTCTATAATATAAGGCCCAGTGGTCGTTGGTATCTGCTTTAAAATTAAAGAGTTGGTATTCTTTAAAATGGCCAAATGGAACATTGCTGTCTGTTGGAACATACCAAATAATGTCGCCTTCTTTTCGCAAATATCCCGACAGAAAAAAATAAGAGCCTGAATCGGAATTGAGCTTCCAATAATAATTGCCATTACGGTAAACCCCTGTTTTTGAAAGGCCAAAAGATTTAATAAAATATAAGCGATCGTCAATTTGTATGTCGCCGTATCTTTCTTTCATTTCCGGAAAAAAATTACGCGGGGGTGCATTGTTACAACTGAAATTTGCGAGAAAACAAAGAGATAAGACGCTAATGATTTTGATGTGCCCTTTGTTCGATTTCTGCTTTTCGTTTCTTGTCAGCTTCCAGCATTTTCTTGAGGTCTGACTTGTCTTGTGCTGTTCCATTACCTTCTTGTATTTTTAATTGAATAAGCTGCTCGGCTATCATCCACGCAAGGCCACCTTCAATGACATTTGGGATTTCACTACCCTCGGTATAAATTCCATTAGTCGGAACATAACCTGCACCATAATTTTGGTGTTCTTTTACAGGATCAAAATCGGTCAATTCGCCCTCTATGTGCGCAATAATTTCGTGAAAAATTGCGGCAGCGATATCATACTTGGTTATTTTATTTTCTTGAGTCGTATTTATAGCCGTGACGGCGCTAACGTGTTTCGGCTTCACTTTATGACCTTCGAGACCTTTAAAAATTTTTTTGTTTTCTGGTGACTTCAACTCAATTTTACCATCGACAACGTCTCCCCGCCGCTCGATATTCGCAAAGGTGTTAAATACAGCTCTGCTATCTTCTGCACTTTTGGTTACGTATATATCGAATGTGTTGCTGCTAATATACTTATCCAAAAATATTTTACCCAACGGGGTCTTTGCCAGCGTGTGGAAAGAATCCCAAAGTTTCTTATCGTCCCGAGCATTGACTGTGACTATGATAGAATCGCCTGCTACATCGAGATTCCTGATAGGATCATTGGCTCCATATTGATATGGACTAATAACCGCATACTTTTCAGCAAACCTGTCTATCATGTTAAAGCGCCCCACTACCGGATCATAAAATCGCGAACCGTAATCATACTGCCCCAGTTCCTCCTGCAACTCTTTATTATTGTAAAGGTACTTGTTTTGGGGGCTGGTTACAAAGCTATTTGCATCGAGGCCAAACGGGTAGTAATCATCAACCTGCAGTTTTACCGCAGCGCCGGTTTTTGTGCCAAATGTCACCCGGTTATTGCCAAGGTGGTCACTAAGGACATATTGGTATTCATAGCCACCCGTAATTGGCACCGCACGCCCATCTTCTGTTTGGATAAAATCGATTGTTGCAGCGTCGGGTTTGTACTGAATACCGCCGATGTAGTCTGTCGATACGCCATTGCTCACTTTTCTTAGCTTGGTTCCGCCTGCATCGTAAGTATAGGTAATATTTATTGCCACAGGTGTCGTCGCAGTTACCGTTTGCGGGAGATTAAGCATGTTATAACCTATGGTGGCGTTGTTCCTGCCCTCGTGGCTTACGTTGCCGTTTGGATCATAACCATAATTGCTTGTTGTAATACCGGTTACCGAAGTTAGCTGGTTGCCGTTATAGGCATATAGGCCGGTATTGGTCCCGCGAATCAATTGTTTGATATTGCCCAGGTTGTCGTATTGGATCCCCGTTTCGCTCCATCCTGCACTGTTAGTGCCAGCGGTTAAACGGCTTAAAGGATCGTACTCGTAAACCACATGCTGCCGGGCGCCGCCGTTTGTAAAATAGTCCTGTTCAGCAATATTGCCATTGAACATTGCCAGTGTGGGTGCCGAATATTTTAGCGAGTCGTAATTGAGCTGTTCAGCAAATAAGCGCGTCGTGGTTGGCGTCATCGCCGGGTCGTTTATCCTCTTCAGCCAGCCGCGCTCGTTGTATTTGTAACTTATATCCTGCAAAAACGGCGCAGCCCCGGTTGCGCTATGCAGGTGTTTGGCCATTAGTTGCCCTATTTCGTTAAAGTCGCTTTGGGCCAGCAATACATTGGTGCCGGTATTTATTTTCTCGAAGGTTTGGGTTTTGCGGCCTGCGTGGTCGTACCCGTAAGTATTGGCTACGGTTACGCTCAACGAGGCTGCATTGCTTACATTTCTATAATGTTGCCGCATTGTGCTGGTGTCCTGGTTACTAAAGTTGTACCCATTGGTAATCACATCATAGTTGTATTGACTTAACGCCGTAGCTCCGCCTAAATAATGCTGTTGATACGTCCTTATATTACGCCCAAGGTCGTCGTAATAATGTGCGGCATACAATACGTCGGGGGTGGTATTGCCCAGGCTATTCAACACCGATGTGCGGGTTGCAGTAAGCAGGCCCCTGGTATTGGCGCTATAACCGCTAACCACAAAAGCAGTCGGCATACCCGGAATGTTATTATAATCGTCGTAATAATTTATGGTGAGTATCTTGTTCGGTGCAGCGTAGCTGACTATATTGTAACCAGTAGTATTATTGGAATAATCGCGCACATCCCATTGTGCCCCGGCGTATATATTAGATTGCAATGTGCTCTGGTCTTGTCCCGTCGATGGCCAGGTCCCTGTGAGTATCACCCTGCCCTGCGCATCGTATTTTGTTACCGTCCAAACATTTGTTGCCCGCTGTATTGAATCCTGTGACAACACTATTTGGTCCAGCCTGTTGTACACCATATATTCCCAGCCTTTGCCAGGTATCTTTTTCCGTATCAGCCTGTTCCGTTCGTCGTAACGGTAGCTATAAATATAGTTTTTAAAAGTTGCATCAGTTTCTAAAATAGTGGCCGGGTACGCTGCGCCCGAAGGATTTGGTGGTATAACGTAACTAAGGTTACCCAAATCGTTATAAACATAACACGTGGATATATAACTCCCGACGGTGGTGGTCGACTGTACCTTTTTACACACCATGCGGCCTTGCTTATCTTTATACTCAATACTATTATAACCGTTTTCATCGGTAGTGGTAACGGCGACGAGAGCATTGGGCGAGTATGTTTTATCGCCTCCCGTAAGGCCATTACCAGCAGTATTTACCATCCACAAAGTAACCTCACCAACGCCGTTTGCGCCGTAGGACTTTTTTACCGTATGCCCGCTACCAGGTTGCCATGTGGCCCCCGGGGCGCCCTGTTCGGTTACACGACTTAAAGGCGATGCCTCTAAAACGTTCGCGGCAAAGGGATATGCGGTATTGACCACGCCGCTTGCCTGCTGGGTAGCGCCGCTGCCACCGCGGTTGTAAAACTGGCTTTGCCCTGCGCCAGGGGTGAGGGCGTCAGTTTTATAACTGCCGTCGCTTGTACCTGCAGATAAAGCGTAGGGCAGGTATTTGGTCACCTCGCGCCCAAAAGCGTCGTAGACTATGGGCTGAACTACATCATACCCAAATGGGGAGCCTTTAACCTGTACCGTTTGCACTGGTCTGCCGATACCATCGAAATATTGCACGGTTTGCATAAGCTGGCAGGTCCCCTGCCCGGTTAGTTGCCCGGCATTAGTGTATCCCGCCACCTTTGCCGTTGTAACCAATATAAAATTCTGGCTTTGAGAAAAATTGTTTGTATAAGGAATACAATCGATCAATTTTATTGATGCGCTGAAAGGTGCCGTGCTTGTAAAGTTAGTAGCCAGTGTTACACTTACATTGCTGGTGTAATTCCCGGTGGTTCCAGGCGACGATAGAATCAGCGGCCCGTTTGTTTGGGCGCGGCAATAATTACTAGCTTGGCTGAGCAAAATAATTATGCACGGAAGTAAGGCGAGGCGGGTAATTTTTCCCCTGGCCGATTCTTTGGTATGACTATTTGGTGAAATTTTCATGGCTAGAAGGATTAGGGGTTTTGTATAATTAGCGGCGTTTCTGTTCCGGTTGAACCAACTGTTACCCCGGTAAACGTCGTACCTGGAGCGGTTACCGGCGAGCGGGTGCCCAATAAAAACTTTCGGTTTGTCGGCGCATTTACCGGGTTAACGGTTACCGAATAGCTGCCCGCCGGTAACTGTACGGTTTTGCTGCCCGAGGTTAGAAAACTGAAATTAAAACTGCCCGCGCTCCCTGTAAAATATGCATTAAAGCCCGCTACACCGGTACTGTTTGTTAAGGTAAATGAATAGGTATTTGCCGGTGGTGGTGGTAGTGGATTTACACTGCAGCCGGTGGCCTGCCCGGCGTAGTTGTAGCAAAAGCTTTTTACAATATTGCCATCTTTATCCTTTATATTCAGCAGGCGCTCAAACTGGTCATACTCGTATAAGGTAATCTGGTTTTTTGCATCGGTAGCGCTCGTAACCCCAACCCCCGGGTTATAGGTATAGGTTGTCATTTGTGCCGATGCCGGGTAAAACCTGATGTCGTCAACCTGCGTGCTTATGCTGATAGTATAGCTACCGCCACTAACAGTTACAGGGCTGGAAACGAATGACCAGGCCGAGCCTGTGTTTTGCCAGTAGGTTAGCAGGTATGCGCCGTTGTCCAGCCCTGACAGGGTTTTCGAATAAGTTCCGGTATGGCTGTAATACCCGCTTTTAGCATTGCCGCCGGTGCTGTTCCCGTTGCCGTCCTCAAAACTCTCGTAAAATATGTTTTTCGCCAGGGCGTTCTTCGCTTCTGCAACCGGGTATTGTCCACCATAGCCCCAAATGTAACTGATCGGCGGCCCGCTTTGCTGCGATACCGTGAGCAGGTTGCCATTATTACTATCATATAACTGATAGTTAAGTCGCGTTTCGGCCGCGTTTGCCATCACCTTCATCGTAACTGTTGACGGGTTGATTTTACCACCGGTGCTGGCATAGTTCGTTACTGACTGCATCAACTGCGTACTGTTCTTTAAATCGGTAAACTGCACTACCGGGCTTACAATATTGGCAGTAACCATCGCCGCGTAAATACCTGTGGGGTCGAGTGCGGCGGTAACCATATCCTGCGGGTACTTAACCTGTTTAAGCAGCGTGTTACCCTTTCCATCGTAGCTCTGTATACGGGTCGGCAGCATGTGGTTTGAGTTATCGTAATAATAGTTAACCGTATCCTGGACCAATTTTGTAATGCCGTCACTGGCGTAATTTGTAGTAATTGTTTGGGAAGGAAGCCTGCTTCCGGCGGAAATGGGGTAATCATAAATCATAAAGGCGTTTATGTTTGTAAAACTTCCGAAATCGGTAGGTGGCTCCAATATGTATTGAACAAATAAGCCACGACCCGCGCCCCTATAGAACAAATTGTAGGCCGTGCTTTTTGACTGTACCGGCAGGTATTGCCCACTTCCGTTGTTGCGATAGTGGGTTTCCAGGGTTGGCTCACCATTTTTCCAAAGTGTAGGAATTGGCTTTATTCCCTGCGACGGGTTGTAGTTTTCGGTGTGGGTAAAATATTGATATTGATGCGTGGATGAGTTATACCCTACAATCAACGGTACGCTTACCTGGTTGTCCGAATAGGTTTTGATACTGTCGGCCGTCACTGTGTACTGGTATATACTTTTCCCGATATTTTGCACGGTGTCGCCGTGGTAAACGGAAACCTGCTCATAGGCAACCGGACTACCGCTTAATGAAGATAACGGATATACCGAAGAATTGCTGTACGTTTCAATCAAGCCAGTAGAAGAGCCAGGGGCCCCACTGCTTGGATAATTGTATAGATGGACGCTATGGTTAACCATCAGCGAGGAGTTAGTGAGAAATTTTCCCATTCCTGATTCGGCCCCATAAAGATAATCACCATATTTATAGGTTTCGGTAGAAATCACAGCCCCGTTATTATCATAGTTCTTGATTGATTTCACCCGCAGGCCGCCTACGTTTGTAGCCACGTCTGCACCTAAAAGTTGGTAACTGGTAACTATTGAAGCTTGCGGCAATGACCCACTGGGTGTGCTTGCATTTCCGCCTATTGAAACTGCCGTTAGCACATAGGTGGTACCCGCCGTAAGATTTATTGCAACATTCAGATCTATGTCAGCTGTTGCGCTGGCGTTACTGCTGTATAATGTTGTTGCTCCCTGGGTAAGTGTTACATAAGAACTGGAGGTTGTATAAAGGCTCCCCGTACTCTTAATATGCACGTGGAATGCCACAAGGCCCGTTACAAGCGGAGTAAAATGCGCAGTGTCCGTATCATGATAGTACCCGCCAGACCCAGCGGCCACCATAATGGTTGAGATGGCGGCAGTGGAGTATTGGTTGCATTCATAATTAAACGTGGTATAGCCTTTGGTTGGATAGGTGATTTTTTGCAGTATGCCAGCCTGCATATAGGTTGAAGACACGCTCCTGTCTGCACCCTGGCCACTGCCAATTGTATAAACGCCGGGCGCTGCGTTTGGGGGAACGTAGGATACCACTTGCTTGGCTTCCAGAAGGCTTTGATTGGTATAAACACCGTTGTAATAACCCCATTTGTCCTGCCCGAAATTATGTACCGGAGGTAGCATGGTGCTATTGTATTCAAACAAATGTGTCTTTACCGCTGAGTTATTTTGGTCGTTTTCTGACACGCCCGTAAGAATCAGGCGGTACTTGCTCGCTTCGTCGGTATTAAACCCGGTTTGATTGAGTAGGGTGCTGTAAGTATAGTCAGTGAGCAATTTGATGCTTTTCAGCGGGTTATATTTTTTTAAATTAAAGTCGTAATTACTTACAATTATTGAATCGAGTAATACTTTACCCAGATCCGATCGTCCTGTTTTAGTTTTGAAATCAACTCGCCCGCCATTATACACTATGCTTGTGAGGTGAATCTGTTGCACATTCGATGTATTTGTCGTGTGCTCCATGGGCCAAAGGCCGCCGCCGCCACCCACAGTGAAATCTCCGAGATTTTGCGTAAATGAGAAGGTGTTGTCAATAAACTGCGTCGGGTCTTGGGTATAGGTAAATTTCACGGTATCCGATTTATCCGCCGATACCATCTGGGTTAGGTACCAGCTAGATGTACCCGTCATGTTAAAATTAGTATTACTGGTGGACAACTCGCGGTCATTAAACCAATAAGAATCTCCCTGTTCGTCTAAGATGGTGAACGACCGCGGCGTTGTCGCATTAAAGGTTATGCTTAGCGGTTTATATGGAATTATGATCGGCTTCTTGTCCTCGCCAAACGTAAAGGCGCCGGATTGATTGGCAAAGTTATAGAAGTAATTATCGGGTTGGGAATCCTGGAGGTTTTGCGCAACATTTTCCAGGTATGCACTGTCAGCGTGAAAATTTGAGTATATACTGGTAACCGATGGCGGGGCCGAAGAGTTTAAATAGCCAGCTCCGGCGGCATCATCCGGCAGACCTGAGATGTTTCGGGTGATCACCCCGCCACAATTTAACGACCATCCAATTCCCACCCACGATGCTGTCTCGTCTACGCGAATGCCAGAAGCATGATAGGACAGTGAAATCGGAAGCGAAAACCTTGGTGTTTTAATTGCATACAGCGGTACGGAAATGTTTGGCACGCCCGTACTTTTATCAACGGGTATCTGTGCGTATTTGCCTAATGCTGCCGCATCCGGTGACGGAGGGATTAATTTCGGCGTTTGAATGTCCGCTATTGATTGACCGAACACCCTTGGGCAAAGTAGTCCCACACAGACACTGAACATGAAAATTAGTTTCTTTATCATTTTTGAAAAGGGGTTATAAATATTACTTTTTTGAGTGCCAATATCTTGTCGTATCCCCGTAGTAATAAAAACTCGCTAGGGTGTTTTTGATTTATAAAACAATCGTATTATTGCCTTTTGGTTACCGTCGGTTTCATCGCGTTTAACCGCGCGGCTAAACGATCCAGCTGCTGTTTAAATGCTTTATTTATTTCCTGCTGTTGTTGTAGTTGTTTGTCCTTCTCAATCATATACAATGTAAGCTCCTCCACCTTTTTCAAGAGCAGTGTGTTTATTTCCCCCAGGTTTTGTCCGTTTTTGGCAACCTCGGCGGCCGATGGCATTTCGGGCAGGTGATGGTTTAAATCGATGTAGGTTTTTACTGCCGATAACGGGCGCAGGGCGTATGTTTTATTAAATACATAATCAGGGAAAATGTTGTTATCAACCACTACCGCTTTTGAGTGCACGGTGCCGTTTACGGAGAGTTTTTGGTCGGGGGTGGCGGTTCCGATACCGACGTTACCACTCGCGAGGATGCGCAGTCGCAAATTTGTATCGTCCGTTGGCGTAACAGCGCCGGTAACAAAATCCATATTGTAATTTTGGGCTTGTAAGGTTAGACTGCCCGTTCCCGAAACTACCAGCCCTTGTCTGGTGTTCCCATTTACAACTCGTTGGCCAATATAGCCTCCGAAAGAATTTTGGCCGACGGAACTAATGAGTGAAATTGTTTGGTCAACTGAACCATTGACCACACCGGGGGCAACAACAAGCTTGGATGTAGGGGTTGTCGTGCCAATGCCAACATTGCCGCTTTGGTCAATCCGCATCCTTTCAATTGTATTAGTCCAAAAAGTCATCGGGGCGTTCATTCGTTGGATTATCCTGAAGTCGATGTTATTATAGGCATTAAGCTGTATAGCGTTGTTTACAGTGCTGTAAAAAGACAACAAATCGCTATTCCCGTTTATTTGAAGCGTTCCAAGTGTCGGAGTCGTAGTACCAATGCCAACATTACCAGTCGCCGGAAATGTGTTTTGTGCTTTGCAGGTAACAGCAAATAATAAAATTGTGAATGAAGTTGTTAAAATGGCTTTCATATGTTTTTGCTGCTTATTTTTTAGCGTTTTTTAGTTCTTCAACTTGTTTTTTTAATTGGTTAAATTGGTCTTGCTGCTGCAATATCTGTTTATCTTTTTCAATCATATACAGCGTCAGCTCCTCCACCTTTTTCAAAAGAAGTGCGTTTATTTCACCGAGGTTCTGTCCATTTTTGGCGACCTCGGCTGCCGACGGCATTTCGGGCAGGTGATGGTTTAAGTCGATATAAGTTTTCACTGCAGATAGGGGGCGCAGGACGTATGTTTTTTTGAACACATAGTCTGGGAAGATATTATTATCAACCACTACTGATTTTGAGTGCACAGTGCCGTTAACGGTAAGTTTTTGATCTGGATTTGTTGTTCCTATCCCCACATTACCGGATGATGCGGGCTGCAGAACTAAATCTCCGCCATCAACCAAACTATAGTCGGTGGTTTGCATTGTTACATACCGGTCTGCAATTGCTGGTGCGCCATAAATCATTGTGCGTAAGCCAAAAGGATTCGAGGCATCGTTCGTTGACAAGACGGATGCAACACTACCTGTTACAGTAGCTTTGGCGCTTGGTACAACAATATGGTGTAATGCCAAAGGATTAGCAGTTCCAATGCCTACATTACCGATTGTGAAATTATATGAGCTGGCAAAAAATGTCAGGTTCTGGCTCACAGAAGTATTACGGGATTGAATAAATGCGTGGGTTGCATCGCTGGTTCCTATATAAATCCTTGCGCTCCCTTGTGTTCCTAAAGCACTACTACCACTTACATCTAATCGTTGACCGGATTCGGGTGCCGTGGTTCCAACCACAACGTTGTTGCTGGTTACGGTGGGGTAAATATTGCCGCCGGTAAGTGTCCACTGAGCTTTGCAGGTAATAGTAAATAATAAAAAGGCAATGATGGTTGTTGAAAAGGCTTTCATATTGTTGTGTTTAGTTTTTACTTTTTTTAATTAACTGTTCCCGAAGGCGACAGCGCACTGGTTCATCAAACATTTTTTGAGCAGGGGGTCTCAAAAAAGTCAATACCAGCCATCAATATTTCATATTTTGCAAAAAAAGGCACAACGGTGACCTGTGATTACCATGCGTTTTAGCAAAAAAATCAGACCTTATAAAGTTTCACGTTATTCGATTGCGGTGTGATGCCGAAAAATACAATAGCGGTGTTTGTTTATGATAAGGAATTAGCAATGGGCAACGATTAGCCTATTAAATTATAACCAAAGTATAAATGTTTTTTTACTTCGCAAAATATAAAATCATTTAGCATTAGATTTAATTTTCTCCAGCGTTATTAGACTTAAAGGAGAATAAGTTTAGATTGCAGGTTTATATATATAAGTAATATTTAAAATTTAGTATAAAGCTTTATGACAATCTAAACCGTTACCCTTTTAGCCTCCATTGCGTATATTGTTTTTTGATTTCGATATATTTTCCGTTGTTTCACATGAGTTGTAGTTTTCAGTAAATTATGACAAGTGTATTAGTTACTCGCCAGCTGCAGGATAGGTAAAACAAATTTACAGACCGGTTTTAATAAAACTAACGAATATTTGTAAATTTGCAATATGAATAAGCCTATACTTACCCTTATCATTTCGCTTCTACTTTTTGGATGCGCTAAAAAAAACGATGTTAAAAAAATTGTTCCCCCGGAAAATAAATTAACGCTAAGTATTAAGCCCTGGAATATCATGCCCGGTGATTTTGTTGGCAACTGGGCGGCGGGTTCCTATGTGTCTAACCAGGTAGTCGCAAAGAATAATTATTTATACCGTTGTGTCACCAAAACCACTACAGACCCAGAATTACTTATTTCGCCCTACTGGCAAAAGTTGGGACCATATAGTGGCGAATTTAGCAGTGAATATAACGGCGGCTATCCTAACGGGAATAACACAACAAAGGGAGGCACAGTTTATTTATCGAATTTGCAGGATAATAAGTTTGCACTTGATGCTCCTAATACAGACCAATATATCTCACTGGAAAGTCCATCTGTTTATATTGCCTGGTGGGGTGACAGCCTTACCGATGGAACGGGCAGCAGCGCAGGGTCAAATGCACCGTTGGACCTTTCAAGAATTACAGGATTCAACGTTTACAATGGCGGCGTTCCCGGCGAAACGAGCACGCAAATCCGGACCCGTTTTTTCAAAGATACCGCACGCTGGAAATTACCGACTATCATTTGGGCCGGAAGAAATAATTACAGTAAAGTATCAATGGTTGAGGCTGACATCGCTGCAATGGTCGCGGCTTTAGGTCACAGTCGATTTGTGGTCTTGGGGATTATAAAAGCTAACAATCAAACGGATCAATGGGTAGACATTTTAAATGACCATTTAAAACAAACATACGGCACAAGATTTTTAGATATGCAGGCTTATTTGTTCAGCAAATATAATCCGTCTTTGACACAAGATGCCGAAAGTCATTTAGCTGGTAACATTGCATGGTCATTACATTCGGATTGGTTGCATCTAAATAATGACGGGTATTTATTGTGTGCTCAATACCTTTCAAAACACATGCCTTAATTAAGCATGATTTGTCCATCGTTTATGTTTAAAAGTCAACTTGCCTAAGCGGTCGTTTTTAAAACACATTGAGCTGATGATTAGATTGTTGCAGCAAAGTAAACGTCCATTATGATATTGCTGCTTTCGCTGCTGTTTGAATTTGCTTTCTGCAGTTTTAACGTCACCGATCTTAACGTTCCGATTCCAGGCGAATTTTGCAGTTGATCCAGGACCTTAACCATCGAAAAATATCCGCCCTCAAAGCTTAATTTCTGAATAATATACTTATCGCTGCGATACAATGCATTTTGTAACGGTACGTCGCTCAATTTCACGCCTTGTTTTTCGGCAATCAATGATATGGTGCTGATGATATTGCTTCTAAACGCAACCGTATCTGTTTTATATAAACTAAGTATTTTGTTAAGGTTGTTACTTTTCCGTTCAAGATAGGCGGGTTGCAAACTCAGGTCGGATGATCGCGCGATTTGCGTTTTCAGGTTTTTGTTGATCTGCCAGGCTTCAATTGTTCGTTTAAAGGCAAACTGGTAGCTAAGCAATAATAAAACTATTGTTGCGCCTGTCAGCAGGTATTGTTTTTTAAATGGTAATTGTTTAAGCATGTCAATAATCAATTACTATGGTAAATATCCCGGTATTTTGCTCGCTGCTAAATGCATAGCTATCCAGCTGCACATTTTTCACCCAGTTTTTTGTTTTTATCCTCGCTATCCATTCATTTACAGGTATTATCCGTTCCGAGTTTCCGGTTATCCTTATTTTCCGCGTAAAGAATAAAACCGATTTCTGGTTCCTGCTTGCGGCCTGGTCAACCGGGTCAACCCAGGCTTCTTTCCAGGTAATTTCGGGCGGCAGCATTGATGCCACCTGGTCAATAAGCCCTGCTTTGTTGATACCGCCTTCCCAACCCAACACCTTGGTTAACGAATCTTTTTGTCGCACCAGCACGTTGATTTGCTGCAGGTCATCAGAATTTTGCGCCGAACGGCTAACCTGTTCTGTCAACTTGCTGTTGGATGAATTTAAAGATGAAAAGATAAAAAAGTTAGCCAGCAGCAGTACGAAAAACACGCCCAGCACAACGGCGCCATAAACCTTTAACTTCCTTTCTTCGGTTACTTTTTGCAGTACCGTGTTAAGTTCGGGAACATCAGCCTGTATAACGTCAATTTTAGATGAAAGCACGAGTTGAAATGCGTTTGCATAGGCGATTACCAGCTTTTCATCAATACTTTCCGATTCAATTTTCACCGGGAAATCTGAAACTACACCTTCTTCATATTTAGCCGAAACCCATTCTGACTGTTCATTTCGGTTAATTAAATTACCGTCGAACTTTATTTCGTTACCATAAACATTTAACTGGGGCAGAACATGCTTAACCGGAAACGGTCCCAGGCTCAACATTAATACCGAAAAGCCGGCTTCGTTTACAAGGGCGATCCATTTGTCGGCCTCTGCCCTGCGGATAACAGAAACAAACGAATAGGCGCCGGAAACAAAATTCTGCACATAAAAGTCAGCAACGTTAGCATTCGGAAGAATTTGGCTGAAATTGTTTTGATTTATCTCATCAGTTTTTTCAACCCGCTTTTGCAGCACGCCCCTCCCGTACAGGTTCAATGCAACCAATGACCGGGCTGGTATTTGCTTTGTTACGTCGCTCATCTGGTTGAGGCCGGGCAGCTTTACTTTAATGTGGAGCAGTTTTTTTTCGACCGTTACCGAACAGGCACTAACCGAACAAACGCCATCCTTCCCGATACCTATACTGATGCCGGCTGCCTCATTAATATGATAATATTGCTGTAGCATAGGTCAACGCATAATGGTTGATTTGATAAACAATACCGTTACTACTTTTGAGGAGCTTTTGGTCCGGCTCCCGAAAATCCATTTCAATACCGGTATCCTTGATAATATAGGGAACCCTTTTCCACCGCTATCGTTTTCAGTTCGTTCAATACCTCCAAGCAGTATGGTGTCTTCGCTGTGTACCCGCAGGCTGGTTTCAAATTGACTGATAGATTGCGGCGGGGGAGAACCATCAGCAGGAATAGAGGTAAAATCTGAAATGTTCACTTTTATACGAAGTGTAACCTGATCATCGCCGGACACTAAAGGCTTAATACCAACCGATAGATTCGCGTCAACCGCAGTATATACATTTGTAAATACAGAAGTATTATTCGCCGCCGAATTATATAAGTTTTGCGTGGTATTCTTGTAGTATTGCCGGCTGCCAATACTTAAAAAAGCAGAATGCCCGTTCATGGCCGTAAGCTTTGGAACCGACCGTATATCGACGTTATTATTGGTTTCCAGCGCCTGCAGCTTTACATAAAAGTTAGGCACCACATGCCCCAGGTTAATTGAGGTAAATTTACTGATACTGGTTAAAAAACTATTGACGGAACTGGCGCTTAAAGTAAAATCCACACCGGGTAAAACCGAGCCCCCGGTTTTCACGCTATCTGCCACCCCTGCGGATATCCCTGTGGAAATACTCCTGGATTTGCGGAAATCGATCATTGTCACCTCGATCAGCACTACGGGTACCAGCACATCAAGCTGTTTAACAAAATTTTCCACTTCGCGAATCTGTGCTGCTGAACCCGATAACAACAGGGTGTTTTGCTCCCTGAATTCTTTTATTTCCAGCCCCTTTTTCCACTCAACAGGTATCATGGCATCAACAGTGTCAATGGCACGGTTTTGTAAATGCAGCGCCTTGAATGTTCGAAGTCCTTCTATTTTCTTATCACCAATCAGGTAAATGCCATCTTCGGCCTGGTAGGTATAATCCGTGCCCCTGAAAAGTAAATTCAAAAATTGCTCGTAAGGCACATCGTTTACATGAATGTCGATAGTTCCCTTAATATCGGAGTAAATTGAATAGCTGATGTTCAACTCCTGCGATGCCTGTTTGACCAGGTTGATGATCGGGGCATTAATGGCGTCGGCCGAAATCAGCTTCTGTCCGTTTACAACTCTGCTGAAAACACCGGCAGAAACATTATTACCAGGGTTGGCGTTCGGTGGCCTGAAAGTTTTTCTAACAGATGTGTTTTTATCGCCGTTTATGTACAGCTCTTCGTTCTCGCCAAGCGGCTGAAAAAGGTAAAAATTGTCATTGGTTTTTACCATCTTAATCTCGTTCGAAAACGCAAGTTTATCCAATGCCGTTTCAAATGGTGCGGCGGAGATAAAGGCGCTTACCTTTTTTGTTTGTAAAGACGATGGCACAACCACGTTTTTGCCGGACACCTGCGTGATTTTACGGGCAACGCTGGTAAGGCTGTCATTGTCGAGCGTTAGGGACAATGTGTTTTCTGCATGGTTGTAACTCGCTATGATTTCCTTTACAGGCGGCTTCGCAAATTGGGCTGGATCGACGTAGGGTGTAACATAGATAATCGAACCGACGATGGCAATATCAAGATTATATTTTTGTGCCAGGAATACCAAAATATTGGTTGCAGTTACATCCGTAAAATTATCGTTAACCGAGAAACTCAACTTGGGGTCTACACTGATGCTCAACCCATTGGCGCTTGATATGCCCATAAGATATTGCTGCAGCGTGCCGTTAAGAAACAACTGCACCTTTTGATTAAGCCCTGGAACAGTTTTCGAAAGGCTATCGAGTTTTCTTTGTATCACCTGGATACGGGTATTTTGCTGCGCCAGCATTTTCAACGGGCAGGTAAAAAGTAAGATGATAAAAAGGATACGTAAAAGTTTTTTTTGCATGCAGGTCCAGGTTCAATAATTAAATAATAAAGGGTAAATCTCGTCTATTGATGTTTGTCCCTCGCAAAATATATTAAAAGCATTTTCGGCCAGTGTTTGTATTCCTCTTTCCTGTAAAAGGCTTTGAATATACATATTTCCATTCTTTATTTGCAAGGCCAGCTCCTGGTCAATCGGGATTACTTCGTACACCGCCTTGCGCCCTTTATAGCCGGTATAATAACATTGCTCGCAGCCCTGCGCTTTAAAATGTTCATGAACAGGCTTATAAGGCTTAAACTGTTTGGGATATAAATTACCACTGAAACTTTCCTTTTTTTTGCAATGCGGGCACAATAAACGTATCAGCCTTTGCGCCACGGTGGTATTTAGGGTATTGGCCACCAAAAAGGGTGGCACTCCCATGTCCGACAGCCTGGAAACCGTGCCCCAGGCCGAATTTGTGTGAATGGTTGATAAAACAAGGTGACCGGTAAGTGCCGCCCTTATGGCCATGTTGGCCGTCTCGGTATCCCTTATTTCGCCCACCATAATCACGTCAGGGTCCTGCCGTAAAAATGTCCGCAAGGCCGCAGCAAAATTTAAACCTATGGATTCCTTTAACTGCACCTGGTTAATACCTTCAAGCGTATATTCAACCGGGTCTTCAATCGTTAAAATATTCCGGGTTTCTTTGTTTAATAATTTGAGGGTGGCATACAGGGTGGTTGTTTTACCGCTACCTGTCGGGCCACTAATTAGTAGTATACCATTAGGCTTTTTAACTCCCTGGAGATAATTGTCCAGATCGAATTGGGAAAAGCCAAGACTGTTCAAATCAATGTCGGTGGCATCACTATTTAGGAGCCTTAATACAACCTTTTCGCCAAATAGTGTGGGGAGCACGGAAACGCGGATATCAAATTGCTGCTCCTGTTGCTTAAAGTTTATGCGTCCATCCTGGGGCAATCGTTTTTCAGCAATATCAAGGTTGGCATAAATTTTTATCTTGTTAATCAGCGCCGGGTACTCATCGCGTTTTAGTAAATAGCGCTCAACCATCATACCGTCAATACGTATCCTTACCCTGCATTTGTTCTCGTAGCTTTCAATATGTATATCACTGCTTTTGAGACTCTTGGCTTCGCGTATCAGGTTTACCAAAAAATCGTCCGCATTGTTTATATGCATTTGCGACGAACCCTGTGCCGCATTGTCTTTTATATAATATTTGGAAAGGAGTCTTGCAATTTGCGCAGCGGGTAGAGGTTCAAGCCGCACATCCTGGTTAAGCAGCAATTCCAGTTCAGCAGCTAGGGTATCTTCGTTTATGCCGTCTTCACAATAAAGC
>Ga0105239_10003240_pt1 | contig 20106 bp, 19 predicted proteins | sample KBSC44metaG_FD_92761 | JGI IMG/M metagenome (GOLD analysis project Ga0105239, IMG submission 92761) | Corn rhizosphere microbial communities from Kellogg Biological Station, Michigan, USA - KBS C4-4 metaG | ecosystem: Host-associated > Plants > Roots > Rhizosphere > Soil | place: Michigan, USA... | reverse complement strand
GCATCGTCCGCAGCATTTACCAGGTGAGGCAGGATGCCGAACGGGCAGCGACGCAAGGATGCCTGCTTGCCGCTGTCGATGCCTGCGCTTGGACGATGCCATATTGGCATCGTCCTCAGCATCTACCCCTGATGCGGGAGTCCGTCGTAGGGTGAGACACAGCGCACGAGAGCGCACCCGTGCGCGAAGCGCGTTCAACGAAGCATCGTCGCGAGGTATCCAGCCGGACTCCCCCATTGAGCGGCTGCGTCCCACCCTGCGCTCCCGGCGCAGTCTCGAGGCCCGGCGCCGCCCGAAGCCCCTGTTTGCTGCGCAGCATCCCAACTGGTGCGCCGCATCACATTCTGCTAGCGTTGCCGGATGACCACGCCGCGCATCATCAAGAAATACCCCAACCGCCGTCTCTACGACACGGAAATCTCGAGCTACATCACGCTCGAGGAAATCCGCCAGCTCGTGCTCGACGACGAGGAATTCGAAGTCCGCGACGCCAAGACCGGCGAGAATCTCACGCGTTCGGTGCTGCTGCAGATCATCTCCGAATACGAGGATCGCGGGCAGCCGATGTTCACGACCAAGCTGCTGTCGCAGATCATCCGTTTCTACGGTGATTCGCTGCAGGGCTTCATGGGCGGCTACCTCGAGCGCAGCCTGCAGGTGTTCCTCGACCAGCAGCAGCAGTTCCGCAGCCAGCTCAACAACATGCTCGGCCAGGGGCCGTGGTCGATGCTCAACGACCTGACCGAACGCAACATGGACATGTGGAAGTCCCTGCAGCAGGGATTCCTCACCGCCGCCGCCAATAGCGTGCGCGGGGCACAGGAGCAGGCAAACCCGAAGAAGGACGCGAAGTCCTGACGCCGGCGTCGGCCTGCGCCGACGAGACGGCCATCGCATCGCAACAAATTCCTGCGGCCGATGTTGCCGCAACGCAAGAATCCAGGGGCTCCCGATGAACAAGCGCGTCGCCGTCGTCACCGGCGGCATAGGCGGACTCGGTACCGAGATCTGCAAATACCTCGCGCGCGCCGGGCGCCGCGTGATCGCCGCGGACCTTGCTGCGCGTTCGGAGCGCGTCGAGGCATTCCGCGCCGAAACCGCCGATTTCGGCGATGCCATCGCGTTCGAACCGCTCAATGTCGCCGACTACGGCGCGTGCGCCGCGTTCGTGGAGCGCATCAACGCCGTACACGGCCCGATCGCGATCCTCGTCAATGCGGCCGGCATCACGCGCGACACGTCCTTGCGCAAGATGAGCCCCGAGCAATGGGGCGACGTGCTGCGGGTCAACCTCGACGGCGTGTTCAACATGTGCCGCCCGGTCGTCGACGGCATGACCGCGCAGGGCTTCGGTCGCATCGTCAACATCTCGTCGGTGAACGGCCAGACCGGCCAGTTCGGCCAGACCAACTACTCCGCCGCGAAGGCCGGCATGCACGGCTTCACGATGGCGCTCGCGCGCGAAGTCGCGAAGAAGGGCGTGACCGTCAACAGCGTTTCGCCCGGCTACTGCAACACCGCACTCGTGCAGGCGGTGCCGGAGGAGATCCGCAGCCAGATCATCGCGAACATCCCGGTCGGCCGCCTCGGCGAGCCGAGCGAAATCGCGCGCACGGTCGAGTTCCTCAGTGCCGACGATGCCGGCTTCATCACCGGCGCGAACATCCCGGTCAACGGCGGCTACTTCATCGATTTCTAGTAGTCGTAGCCGTCGATGAAGATGAAATCGTCCGGCGTGCGCACGCAATCGTAGGTCACGGTCATCGGATCGCCGGCCTCGACCACGTCGAAGTCGGTCGGGCGGATGCCGAACAGCGAATGCGAGTCGATGTCGATGTCGGCATCCCCCCACTTGTGGGTCGTGAAGTTGTCCGCTTCCGCGGTCAGGGGAATACCACCGCCATCGGACAGGAACATGCCGTACTTCTGCAACGTGCGCAGGATCACACGCACCGACTCGTTGCTGCTGAATGCGTTCACGTCGAACAACTGCTTGAGCTTCAGGCGCGAGCCGTAGGGGACCGCGTTCGCATTGGGATCGGAGGTCGCCAGCGTGCCGTGCGAAGCCGGATGCACGTACTTGTCGTTCGCCATGCGGTTGTTGCCGAGGATGAAGCGGATCGCATGGCCGAGGTCGCCATGCGACTGCGCGGCGGCCCACACCTCGTCCGCATTGAACAGCAGCGGGGCGATCGGGAAGCCGGCGCCGTCGGCACTCGTGCAGTGTTCACCGCGACCATAGCGCGGATACGCCTTGGTCAGGTCCCAGCGCAGGCCGCAGATCGCATGGATGCCGCTGCCGTCGGCGGAATTCGTCGAATACGCCTCGTACAGGATCTTGCTCGCGTCGTTGGCGACGAGAAGGTGGCAATCGTCGTTGCCGGCGTCGCAGGTATAGGCCGGTGGATCGGTGCCCTCGATCCCGCCGGCGGCGGGCAGCGGGAACGGAGAGCCCGGCGCATCGCAGTCCGGGCTGTAGTACTCGATCGTGTTCGGCCACGCGACGATCGGATGCGTCGGCGTCGATGCGTTCGCGTGCAGCACGTACATGCCGAAGTCGATCTGGAAATCGAAATTGCGGTCGTCTCCCCAGCCGAGGCTGGAGAACCCCGCGAGATGGGTCATCATCGCGGCCGAGTTCGTGCGCAGCTGCGCATGGCTCACGTCGACGTTCCAGATCGCGTTCGGCTGGGTGAAGCGCGGCAACGGCACGGCGATGCCCAAAGCCGGTATCGCCAGCAGGCCGATCAATCCCCATCTGCAGCGCATGTCCATCCCCCGTACGCGAATGGATGCATCCTCGCCTGCCGCGCAGCGGAAATCCGCGCACTGCGTCGCAGGCGCGCAGCGGCGGGCTACCAGACCAGGTCCGCCGGCACGCCATCCTCGTCGATCGCGTGCGGATCGCACACCAGCACCAGCGCCTCGGGATCGATCGCCTGCGCCGCGAGACCGGTCTCGCGCGTGACCAGCAGATAGCGGCCCGCGAGCTGCACCACGGCCAGCTCGCCGCCGTTGAGGCGTGGCAGCTGCTCGGCATTCACGTAGATGCGCCGGATCTTGTTCGCATGCGGGAAATGCCGTGGTATTTCGGCCGCAGCGTCATTGAGCGTCTTGTCGTTCAACAGCGCGCCGAGCTTCTGCCTGCGCTCCTTGCGCTCCTTCGCGCGCTGCTCGGCTTCGCGCTGTTCGCGCTCGCGCTGCTCGCGCTCGTTGCGGTCGCGCAGCGCATACGCCTTGGCCAAATCGATGTCACCTTGCGGCCGCGGCTTATGCTGCTGCCCCGGCGCACCGGGTTTTTGCGGTCGCTGCTGCGTGACCGGCCTGCCTTGCGGGGGCCGAGCCGGCTTCGGCCGTGGCTCGACTTTCGGCGACGGAGCGAAGCCCGCCTTCAACAACTGGTCACGCAGGGAATCGGACATGATCTGGAACCTTGGTGGAGCATCGCGGCTGAAGCCGCTCCTACGAAATCAAATTCCGAACACGGACGCACTAGTAATGCGGCGGCGGTGGCTCGTCGTGCGCGTCCTGCGCGAGCGAGCCGCGTACCGCAAGCAGTTCGCTGCGCATGCGCTCCATCAGCATGCGCAGCTCGTGCAGGTGGCGATCGTGCGCCGCCACGGTGTCGTTGAGGACGGCCATCGTGTGGTCGACATACGAAAGCCGGACTTCCAGCTCGGTGAGCCGATCTTCGAGCGAGGCCGACATGCGACTAGGGCCTGTCGACGCCCGGGAGCGCCTCGATCAGGTGGCGTCCATGGCGCGCACCGATCGCACCCTGCGCTTCGCGCAACGCGAGCGCGAGATCCGCGGCGGCCATCTCGGACACGAGTCCGGCGAAGCTCGTCTTCGGCGTCCATCCGAGGCGTTCGCGCGCGAGCGTCGGATCGCCGAGCAGGGTCTCGACCTCGGCCGGACGGTAGTACTGCGGATGGATGCGCACGATGACATCGCCGGCCTTCAACTTCAGGTCGGCACGCGACACCTTCGCGACGATCGCATGCTCGTCGGCGCCACTGCCGCGGAACTCGAGTTCGATGCCCATCTCGCGCGCCGACAGCACGACGAATTCGCGCACCGAATGCTGGATGCCGGTGGCGATGACGTAGTCGGCCGGCTGGTCCTGCTGCAGGATCAGCCACTGCGCCTCGACGAAATCGCGGGCGTGGCCCCAGTCGCGCTTCGCGTCCATGTTGCCGAGATACAGGCAATGCTGCAGTCCGCACGCGACGCGCGCGAGACCGCGTGTGATCTTGCGCGTGACGAACGTCTCGCCGCGGATCGGCGACTCGTGGTTGAACAGGATGCCGTTGCAGCCGTAGATACCGTAAGCCTCGCGGTAGTTCACGGTGATCCAGTACGCGTACAGCTTGGCGACGCCGTACGGCGAACGCGGATGGAACGGCGTGCTCTCGCGCTGCGGCGTTTCGCGCACGAGGCCGTACAGTTCCGAGGTCGAGGCCTGGTAGAAACGGCAGCGATCGCCGAGGCCGAGGCTGCGCATCGCCTCCAGCACGCGCAGCGTGCCGATGCCGTCCGCATTCGCGGTGTACTCGGGCTCCTCGAACGAAACCGCGACATGACTCTGCGCGGCGAGATTGTAGATCTCGTCCGGCTTCACTTGCTGGATCACGCGCAGCAGGCTCAGGGAATCGGTCAGATCGCCATAGTGCAGGCGCACGCCCGCGCGGGTGTCGTCGAGCTCATGGTGCAGGTGGTCGATGCGTTCGCTGTTGAATGACGACGCGCGGCGCTTGAGGCCGTGCACTTCGTAGCCCTTGGCGAGCAGCAGTTCGGCGAGATAGGCGCCGTCCTGGCCGGTGACGCCGGTGATCAATGCGCGTTTGTGTTCCATCGTTCCTGCAATATCGTTCGCAAAGGGCGGAATGGTAGCTCAATTGGGGGCCTGGGAGCCGCTTCGAGCGGCCGGCCACCCGGCACCCCGGCACCTGGATGGACGAGCTCGCGGCTGACGCCGCTCCTACTGGACGATGCTGCGGCCGCGACCGATGCCGTAGTAGGCCAGTCCCGCGGCCTCGACCGCCTTCGGTTCGTAGATGTTGCGGCCGTCGAACACGACCGCGTGCTTCAGCGTCGAGCGGATCCGCTCGAAATCGGGACTGCGGAACGCCTTCCATTCGGTCACGATGACGAGCGCGTCAGCACCCTCGAGCGCCGCGTACTGGTCGCACAGGACGAGGTCCTTGCGCGACCCGTAGATGCGCGCGGTTTCGTCCGCCGCTTCCGGATCGTAGGCGCGCACACCGGCGCCGACGGCCCACAATTGCTCGAGCAGGGTGCGGCTCGGTGCCTCGCGCATGTCGTCGGTATTCGGCTTGAAGGCGAGACCCCACAGCGCGATCGTGCGCCCCTGCAGGCGACCGTCGAAGTGCCGTTCGAGCAGCGCGAACAGCTTGCGCTTCTGCGCGGCGTTGACTGCCTCCACTGCACTCAACAGGCGCGGCTCGTAGGCGTGTGCACGCGCGGTGTACTCGAGCGCCTTGACGTCCTTCGGGAAACACGAGCCGCCGTAACCGGCACCGGGATAGATGAAGTGATAGCCGATGCGCGGGTCCGAGCCGATTCCGCGGCGCACCTGCTCGACATCGGCACCGACCTGTTCGGCGATGTTCGCGATCTCGTTCATGAAGCTGATCTTGGTCGCCAGCATCGCATTCGCCGCGTACTTGGTCAGCTCGGCGGAACGTACATCCATGAGCACGATGCGTTCATGGTTGCGATTGAACGGCGCGTACAGCGCCTTCAACGATTCGACCGCGCGCGCGCTGTCGGCGCCGATCACGATGCGATCGGGGCGCAGGCAGTCCTGCACGGCGTCCCCTTCCTTGAGGAATTCGGGGTTGGAGACGACGTCGAATTCGATCGTCGCGCCGCGCGCCGAGAGCTCGCCCGAGATCGCCGATCGCACCGCATCGGCGGTGCCCACCGGCACGGTCGACTTGTTGACGACGACGACATGGCGCATGAGCGCGCTTCCGATCGTGCGTGCAACGGTCAGCACGTGCGACAGGTCGGCGCTGCCGTCCTCGTCCGGCGGCGTGCCGACCGCGATGAAGATGATCTGCGCATGCGCGATCGCCGCATCGGCGTCGGTCGTGAAACGCAGGTGTCCGCTGGCGTGGTTCGCCTTCACGAGCGGCTCGAGGCCGGGCTCGAAGATCGGGATCTCGCCGCGCTCGAGGCGAGCGATCTTGTCCGCGTCGACATCGACGCAGACCACGTCGTTGCCGACCTCGGCCAGGCAGGTGCCGGTGACCAGGCCCACATAGCCGGTTCCGAAGATCGTCACGCGCATGTGCTCGCCTTGCTCGATTCAGGGAACGCGGATTTTAGCGCACGACTGGCATCCGCCTTGGACATCGCCGGAATTTGCTCCTGCAATTCCGACCCACACGGATGTGCGGAGTGTCTGCTGGCGCCGGGAGCGCCAGCGGACCGGCATCCAGTCTATCCGTGGAAACGCAGAAGGCGCGCCGGATCCCGACGCGCCTTCGCGGATTCCCTTGCGGGAATTACTTCTTGTCGGTCGCCTTCGGCGCCGGCTTCGCGACCTTCGGAGCGACCGCCTTCATTGCGGGGCCCGGCTTGCCGGCGTCAGCGCCAGCCGGGGTGGCCGGCTTCTCGGACGCCTTCTCAATATCGAGCAGCTCGACTTCGAAGATCAGCGTCGCGTTCGGGCCGATCTGGCCCGGGCCGTTCTCGCCGTAGGCGAGGTCGGACGGAACGAACAGCTTGTACTTCGAGCCGACCGGCATCAGCTGCAGGCCTTCGCTCCAGCCCTTGATCACGCCGTTGAGCGGGAAGGTCGCCGGCTGGCCACGGTCATACGAGCTGTCGAACTTGGTGCCGTCGATCTTGGTGCCGAGGTAGTTCACCTTGACCGTGTCGGTCGCCTTCGGCTTCGCACCGGTGCCTTCCTTTTCGACCATGTACTGCAGGCCGGAGGCGGTCGTCTTCACGCCCGACTTGGACTTGTTGGCGGCGAGGAACGTCTCGCCTTCCTTCTTATTCTTGTCGCTGGCCGCCTTCTGCTCGGCGACACGCTTGGCCTGCAGGGTCTTCATGAACTCCTGGCGGACCTGCAGCGCTTCTTCCTGCGTCAGCGCGGTCTTCTCGCCCTTGATCGTCGCTTCCAGTGCCTGTTCGACGACCTTGATGTCGATGTCGTCCTTGATCTGGGTCAGCCCGCGACCGACGTCCATGCCGACCATCGTGCTGATGTTGTTCTTGTCGACCTTGACGGTCGGCGCCGCCGGCTTGGCCGCTTCGGCCTTGGGTGCGTCCTTGTCCTGTGCGATAGCGCCGATCGCGAAACTCGCCGCGAGCGCGGCAACAAGGGTCTTCTGCACGAAACGCGTCATGTCTGCTCCTGAAGGTTTGCGAATTGTCTTGCCGGTGAATGCCCGTGGGCGTCACGGCGTGACCGGACCCGGCCATCATGCGGGGCCGCGTATTGTGAACACGGCACCGGACGTTGGCAAACGGCGGCCATCCCCGCCCCCGGAGTGCCGCCCTCCCCACTGGGCGGAGCCAGGCGCCAGCGCCTAGACTCTCCGGATGCTGCGCTTTGACAACATCAACCTGCGTCGTGGTTCCCGGCTTTTGCTGAACGGCGCGAACTTTCTCGTTCATCCGGGCTGGCGGGTGGGCCTGACCGGGCGGAACGGCAGCGGCAAGAGCAGCCTGCTCGCCCTGATCGCCGGCGAACTGGCCCCGGATGCGGGCGATTTCGGCCGCCCGCGCGACTGGACCCTTGCCCATGTACGCCAGCAGGCCGAGGCCTACGCGCATTGCGCGCTCGACCACGTGCTCGATGGCGATGCCGAGTTCCGCCGCCTGGAACGCGAGCTCGGCGTCGCCGAAGCGGCGCACGATGCGGCACGGCAAGCCAGCCTGCACGATCGCCTGCGGGCGATCGGCGGCTATGCAGCGCGCGCGCGCGCCGGTGAGCTGCTGCACGGCCTCGGCTTCGCCGCCGACGACGAGCTGCGTGCGGTCGCCGAGTTCTCCGGCGGCTGGCGCATGCGCCTGAATCTCGCCCAGGCCCTGATGTGCCGCTCCGACCTGCTCCTGCTCGACGAGCCGACCAACCACCTCGACCTCGATGCGGTGCTGTGGCTGGAAGAATGGCTGCGCCGCTACGACGGCACGCTGGTCGTGGTTTCGCACGACCGTGAATTCCTCGATCGCGTGGTCACGCATGTGCTGCACATCGCGGACGCCGGTGCGGAACTGTTCGCCGGCAGCGTCAGCGCCTTCGAACGCAAGCGCGCCGAACGCCTCGCCCAACAGCAGATCGCGCACGAACGACAGCAGGCGGAGCGCGCGCGCCTGCAGCGCTTCGTCGATCGCTTCAAGGCGAAAGCGACCAAGGCGCGCCAGGCGCAGAGCCGGGTCAAGGCGCTCGAACGCATGACCGAGATCGCCGCGGTGCGCGCCGAGTCCGGCATCGAGTTCGAATTCTCGCGCCCCGACGCATTGCCGGACCCACTGCTGACGCTCGCGGACGCCGCGGTCGGCTATGGCGAACGGCGCATCGTCGAGCGCATCCGCCTGTCGCTGCGGCCGGGTGATCGTATCGGCCTGCTCGGCGCGAACGGCGCCGGCAAGTCGACGTTGATCAAGACGATCGCCGGCGTGCTCGCGCCACTGGACGGGCAGCGGCTCGAGAACAAGGGCCTCGCGATCGGTTATTTCGCGCAGCACCAGGTCGAGCAGCTCGACCACGATGCGACGCCGGTGCAACACCTGCTGCGCTTGCAGCCCGCACTCGGCGAACAGGCGGCGCGCGATTTCCTCGGCACGTTCGGATTCGCCGGCGAGCGCACGCTCGCCGACGTGCGCGGGTTTTCCGGCGGCGAGAAGGCGCGCCTCGCGCTCGCCCTGATCGTTTTCGAGCGACCGAACCTGCTGTTGCTCGACGAACCGACCAACCACCTCGACATCGACACGCGCGAGGCGCTCGCCGAAGCGGTGCAGGAATTCGCCGGTGCCGTCGTCCTCGTCGCGCACGATCGGGGTCTCCTGCGCGCGGTGTGCGACGACTACCTGCTCGTGCGCGACGGGCGCGTGCAGCCGTTCGACGGCGACCTCGACGACTACGCGAAACTGGTCTTGCGTGCACCACAGGTCGACACGACGGACACCGCCGGCGGCGACTCGCGCAAGCAGGCGCGGCGCGATCGCGCCGAGCAACGCGCGCGCAGCGCACCGCTCAGGAAGGAAGTCGACCGCATCGAGAAGAAGCTCGCCGCGCTCGAGGATGAGCGCAGCGCCGTCCATGCCGAACTCGCCGATCCGGCGATCTACGCCGGCGTCGGCGGGCACATCGCCGGGCTCGTGCGGCGCCAGGGCGAAATCGCGCAGCAGATCGCGGCGCTCGAGCAGACATGGCTCGACACGCAGGCGGCGATCGAGGCCGCCGACGCGCAATGATCAGGCGCGGTCTGGCGCGCCTGCGAGTACGTCCGCCCCGCCCGGTCGCGGAAATGCGTGAGCGGCCGCGCTGATCGCGAGTGCGACACCGATCAACGTCGCCGCAACCGCGAACGTGCCGCGCATGCCGGCCGCGACCGCTGCGGGATTTGCGGTGGTGACGTCGACCGCTGCCGATGCATGCGCGAACACCGCGCCCATGACCGCTGCACCGGTGATCAAGCCGAGGTTGCGCGACAGGTTGAGCATCCCGGAGACGACGCCGCGCCGATCGGTCCGCGTACCCATCATGATCACGGTGTTGTTGGCCGCCTGGAACAATGCATAGCTCACGGTGATGAGGACGATCGGCATCAGATAGCCCGCGATGCCGAAAGATGCCGGCAACAGCGAGAGGACGCAGCAACCAGCCGCCATGCCGGCGAGTCCGATCGTCCTCATGCGATGCGCACCGACGTGGTCGACGAGGTGACCGGCCGGCACGCCGGCCAACGCCGCGGCGAGCGGACCGATCGACAGGGCGAGTCCGACCGCGGTCGATCCGAGCGAGAGCGCGCGCGAAAGATAGAACGGCCCGACCACCAGGGTCGCCATCATGACGGTCGCGACGAGTGCGCTCGCGCCGAGACCCACCGTCAGCGAGGAATCCCGCAGCATTGCCGGATGGACCAGGGGCGAGGTAGTCCGCATTTCCGCGCGCACGAAAAGCCCGACGCCACACATCGCCGCCGACAGCAGCGCGATGTTGAGTGAACCAAAATGCCCGGCACCGACCGTCATCGCGAGCGCATAGGCGACGAGCGCGATGGCGAGAAACGACGTGCCGGCCGGATCGAAGCGCACTCGCGCGGCATTCGATTCGCGGCGATCGAGCGGCAGCCAGCGTCGTGCGAGAAGGAAATTCAGGAGTCCCAAGGGCAGATTGACCAGGAAGATCGTGCGCCAGCCGAATCCTGCGATCAGGAAACCGCCGAACGAAGGGCCCAGCGTGGTGCCGATGGCGGACATCGTGCCGAGCAGGCCCATCGCGCTGCCGGCCCGCTCTTTCGCCACCGTCTCCCCGACGAGTGCAACGCTGAGCGCCATCATGATCGCCGCACCGACGCCCTGCGCCGCACGTGCGACGAGCAGCAGCCACAGCGTCGGCGCGACGCCACAGGCGATCGAGGCGGAGCTGAAAATGACGATGCCGGCGAGCAGCAGGCGTCGGCGCCCGAGCAGGTCGCCGAGCCGGCCCACACTGACGATCAACGCGGTGATCGCGAGCAGATACGCGAGCACGATCCACTGGACCTGCTGGAAAGACGCGCCGAACGCTTCAGCGAGGACCGGCAAGCCGGCATTGGCGATGCTGGTGTCGAGCGACGGCATCAGCATCGACAGCGACAGGCTTGCCAGCGCCCAGCGCACCGAGGCCATGCGCGCCGGGCTTCCGGGCTGCGGGTGGCACCCGATCGCGCGAATGGATTTCGACATGGGTCTGCGACTCCTGGTACGTGACTACCCCAGCCTACGGACTGTCGACGCATGGCGGAAGACGCAACATTTGCACTCTATTCGTGCGTTTGACGCCATGTATGAGCCGTGCGATGGTAGGACGCGTGCACGGCCCCGATCTCAACCTGCTGACGACGCTCAATGTGCTGCTGGCCGAAGGCAGCGTTGCGCGTGCGGCGCAGCGGCTGGGCCTCAGTCCATCGGCGATGAGCCGGACACTCGCGCGATTGCGCGAGGTGATGGGCGATCCGCTGCTGGTCCGCGCCGGACGTGGCCTCGTCCCCACTCCCCGGGCGCTCGACCTGCGCGAACGGGTCGACGTACTCGTGCAGGATGCAGCAGCGGTGCTGCGCCCGGCGAAGAAGGCCGAGCTCGGGCGGCTGGTCCGTACATTCACGATCCGGACGCGCGAAGGCTTCGTCGAAAACTTCGGGGCCAACCTGATCGCGCGCGTCCGCGAAGAAGCTCCTCGCGTGCAATTGCATTTCCTCCAGAAGTCGACGCGGGACAGCACGTCGCTGCGCGACGGCAGTGTCGACCTGGAAACCGGCGTCGTCGGAGCGACGACGAGTCCGGAGTTGCGCGCGCAAGCCCTGTTTCGCGATCGCTTCATCGGTGTCGTACGGACCGGGCACGCGCTGTGCCGGGGCAAGATCACGCCGACACGGTACGCATCGGGCAAACACATCGGCGTCTCGCGGCGCGGCCTGGGCCAGGGGCCGATCGATGCAGCCTTGAAAGCACTCGGGCTGCAGCGCGAAGTCGCCGTCGTCGTCGCCGGCTTTGCGACCGCACTGGCCCTCGCGCGTGCGACCGACCTGGTCGCTACGGTTCCCGAGCGGCACACCGGCAACCTGCGTGACGGCATGCATGGATTTTCGTTGCCGGTCGCGACACCGGAATTCACGGTCTCGATGCTCTGGCATCCACGCATGCATGCGGACCCGGCGCACCGTTGGCTGCGTGGATGCGTGCGCGATGTCTGCGCCCAGGAAGACTGAAACCGCCGCACCAGCGACCTGAAACTCGCCCAGCCGCCTGCCCGAGCGTCCGGGGCACCCCTCCCCCATCAGTCATGGTCTACAGCGCTTGACCTTGGCATTTTTGGTGTTATAGTTAACTACAACACTACTTCATCAAGCGCCTCCCGGAGGCCGTCATGACGAACCAAAACACTCGCGCCCTGCTCGACCTGCTGGCCACGGCGCTGCCACGTCGCCGCAGCTATCAGTTGCTGCTCGCGGTCGCACTGGTCGGTGCTGGAGCCGCGATCACCTCGTTTTCCCACGGCGTCGCCGACGCGGGTGCGCGCCCGCTCGCCGCCACCGCAAGTACGCCCGCAAGCGGCGGAGTCGAATCCGAGATCGTCGTCCTGCCGACCGTCGTGGTGCGGCCGGATCCGGAAATTCCCACCCTCGCGACGGTCACCGTCCGGGCCAGTGATGGCGGCGCCAGCGAGCGGCCGCCGCTCCGCGCACGCCTGCTGCCGGTGCATGCGGTGACCTCGTTCGCCTCGGCCGGCTCGGCCGGGAGCGGTTTCGGCATGCCCTACTATTCCTTCGGCAAGCCCCTGCGCCGCGGCACCGAGGAATGACGCTGATGAGCATCGCATGGAACGACTCGACGCCGATCTACCGCCAGCTGCGCGATCGCGTGGTGGCGATGATCCTGGATGGCGTCCTCAAGCAGGGCGATCCCCTGCCCTCGGTACGCCAGGTGGCCGGCGACTTCCAGATCAATCCGATCACGGTGTCGAAGGCCTACCAGGAACTGGTCGACGAGAATCTGGTGGAAAAAAGAAGGGGACTTGGCATGTACGTGACCGAAGGCGCGCGCGAAGCGCTGCTGAAATCCGAGCGCGAGCGCTTCCTGCGCGAAGAGTGGCCGACACTGTCGGCGCGCCTCTCCCGCCTCGGCCTCAGCCTCAAGGAGCTGATGGCGGACGCCAGAAAAGAGGAAAGCCGATGAGCGCGATCGTGCACGCCCGCAACCTGTCCAAGCGCTACGGCCCGAACAGGGCGCTGGACGCGGTCAGCTTCGACATCGAAGCCGGTCGCATCATCGGCCTGATCGGCCCGAACGGCGCCGGCAAGACGACCGCGCTGAAGGCGATCCTCGGCCTGACCGACTACGAAGGCGAATTGTCCGTACTCGGCTTCGACCCGCACACACAGCGCGCGCAGCTGATGGAGCAGGTCTGCTTCATCGCCGACGTCGCCGTGCTGCCGCGCTGGCTGCGCGTCGGTGAGGCGATCGACTTCGTCGCCGGGGTGCATCCGCGTTTCTCGCGCGAGAAGTGCATGGCATTCCTTTCGCACACCAAGATCGGCCAGGGCATGCGCGTGCGCGAACTGTCCAAGGGCATGGTCGTGCAGTTGCATCTCGCGCTCGTGATGGCGATCGATGCCCGCCTGCTGGTGCTCGACGAGCCGACGCTCGGCCTCGACATCCTGTACCGCAAGTCGTTCTACGAAAGCCTGCTTTCCGACTATTTCGACGAGCAGAAGACGATCATCGTGACGACCCACCAGGTCGAGGAGATCGAACACATCCTGACCGACCTGATGTTCATCCAGGGCGGCAAGATCGTGCTGTCGGCAACGATGGACGAAGTCGGCGAGCGCTACGCCGAAGTGATGGTGAACCCGGACAAGGCCGACGCGGCACGTGCGCTCAAGCCGCTCAACGAACGGCAGATCTTCGGCAAATCGATCTTCCTGTTCGACGGCGTCGACCGCTCGCGCCTGGCCGAACTCGGCGAGATCCACAAGCCGAGCGTCGCCGACCTGTTCGTCGCCACCATGAAAGGGACCTACGCATGAACACCCTCCCCCTCCTGCTCAAGCGCGAGTACTGGGAACACCGCGGCGGGATGCTGTGGGCGCCGATATGGATCACCGGCGTGTTCCTGCTGATCACCGTGCTCGGCATCGTCACCGCCGAAGTGTTCCGCGGCCATGTGCAGATGCATTCCGGCTTCTCGCTCGACCAGCTGCGCGGCGATCTCGCCGCCACCGACTTCGCGGACGCCGGCCAGGGCCTCGACGTCGTGCAGATGATGCTCGCCTCGTTCGCATCGGTCGGCGTCTTCTTCGTCAGCTTCTTCTACCTGCTCGGCGCGCTCTACGACGATCGGCGCGATCGCAGCGTGCTGTTCTGGAAATCGCTGCCGGTATCCGACTCCGCGACCATCGTTTCGAAGGCGCTGACCGCGATGCTGGTGATTCCCGCGATCGCGATCGCGGTCGCCACGGTCGCCTACGTCGTGTTCCTGCTCATCGTGACCCTGTGGGCCGGCGTGCATGGCTTGAACGCGCTGCCTGCGGTGTTCGCGGCGCACCCGTTCAGTGTCGCAGGGCGCCTGTTCGCGACCTTGCCGCTGATCGCCATGTGGTCGCTTCCGGCGGTCGGCTGGCTGATGTTCTGGTCGGCCTGGGCGCGCAGCAAGCCGTTCCTGTGGGCGGTCATGCTGCCGTTGCTGGTGTGGATCGCCAACTGGTGGGTCGGCCTGCTCGGCGGGCCGCATTTCAGCGGCGACCTGCGCCTCGGCGCGATCCTCGGCCGCCTGTTGCTGAGCGTGTGGCCGGGCAGCTGGATCAGCGTGGCCGGCCTCGGTTCACCCAAGGCCTGGCTCGGCGCGCGCGGCGGCCCGGACATCCAGAGTCTCGATCTCGGTAACGCCTACGCCCTGTTCGCGACCGCCAACCTCTGGATCGGCGTGGTCGCGGGACTTGCCTTGCTGGCCGGTGCGATCTGGCTGCGCGGCCGCCGCATCGAAGTCAATGTCTGAGGCTTGCAGCGCCTCCTGATCGCGGGAGGCGCTGCATGGCAATCCTGGAGATGCCGATGAACACCCACCTCATCGCCCCCATTGCCCTCATCACGCTCTCGATGTGTGCGTGTACTCCGCAGATCGGCGGTGGCGATTCGGTTTCGTTCCGCCACATCAGCCGGATCGACGCGACCCATATCGCGGTGCATGCACGCGGCGACATCGCCGATGCGGTCGTCTCGAACGAGGGCGACCTCGCCATGGACGGCAAGGCCATCATGCTGTCGCCGGCGCAACGCGAGGATGTGCGTGCGTATTACATGTCCGCCGAAAACCTGCGCAAGGACGCGCTCGCGACCGGCAAGGCCGGAATCGCGACCGCCGTCACCGCGCTCGGCAGCGTCGCGAAGGGCCTCGCGAGCGGTGAGCCGGACCGGATCGGCAGCGAGGTCGACCAGCAGGCCGCCAAGGTGGAAGCAAGCGCGACGAAAGTGTGTCGCGATGTCGCGGATCTGCGCGCACGCCAGGAAGCGCTCGTTGCGAGCGTGGCGGCATTCAGGCCCTACGCGACGATCGGCACCCGCGAAACCCTGCACTGCGATCGCTGAGGCGTCGACGCGCGAAAGCGCGCGTGTATATCAAGAAGAAAGGGCCGCTTGCGCGGCCCTTCTTTTTCGCTTGAAGCGCGCGGATGCTCAGTGCACCGTGTCGGCGACGACCCGGAACTTGTTCGCGCCATCCGGCTGCAGGCCAGCCTGCTGCAGATCGAGCTGACCGACGACCCAGTAGCGCGCGAGATCGCTGCCGGAGCGACGCACCACGGCGACCGCGGAACCATTGACGTAGAGGACGTCACCGGTGCGCAGCGCCGAGGGTGCGAGTGTCGCAGCGATCGCGCGGCCATCATTGATGCTCTTCTCGAGCGCGCCGCGCTCGGCCGAACCGGCCGTCGGTTCACGTGCGTCGACCGAGGTCGCCCCGGTGGTGAATTCGCGCCGCAGGGTACCGTCGCCGCGGATCTCCGAAAGCACCTGGTAGCGATTCGGTGCCAGCACCTTCAGCTCCATGCGGCGCAGGTCGAGGTCGCCATCGAGCCAGTAGAGGGTCGGACGGTTGCCTTCGCGGCGAACCACGCCGCGCACCGATCCGTCGACGTAGATCGTGTCGCCGGACTGCAGCCGGCCGACCGCAAGGTCGCCACGCGCGCTGCGTCCCTCGTTGATCGACTTCTCCAGGCGCGCGCGGATCGCATCGGTATCGGCGACCGGTGCGGCACTCGCCGCCGGCTTTGCCGCCGGTGCCGGCGCGGCGGCAACGGGCGCCGGCGCCGGGGTCGCGGCAGCGCGCGCGGCGGCCACCTGCGCGTCTGCGCGCGCACGCGCGGCTTCCGCCTCGGCCTTCGCCTTCTCGGCCTCGGCACGGCTCTTCTCGACTTCAGCCTGGGCTTTCGCCGCTTCGGCCTTGACGCGCTCCGCGTCCGCCTTCGCTTTCTCGGCCTCGGCCTTCGCCTTCTCCGCATCGGCCTTGCTGGTGCGCTCCGTTTCGGTCGGCTTGGCCGCGGCCGCGGCGGCGCCCTTGCTTTCGACGCGTACCAGCACGTTCTCGTAGAAGCCCTCGCGCAGCACGACATCGGCATTGCCGCCGGCCTTCACCTTGGCCGCGATCTTCGCGTGCCAGTCGGCGGGCGCGGTGATGACGAGCTTGGCACCGGACGCCGCGGCCTTCTTGCCGAGCGCCGCGAGCTGGCCGTCGGCCTTGCCGCTCTGGAAATTCGCACCGCTGATGTCGGTGTTGTCTTGCGCGAACGCGCTGCCGGCCACCAGGGCGGAGGCGAGGATCAATCTCTTCAACATGTCAAACTCCAATCGAAATTCGTGCGGTTATCCAGTCGTTGTGGCATCCGGGACAAGTATCCGCAAAGCCGCGGACCAACCATGCAAACAAGGCAACCCCATGCCCACACGCCCGGCACGCGTCGTCGGGCACGGATGCCTCCCAAAACGACGCAGTCTGCGTAGCGTTTCGTCGCTCCGGCATGTGCCGTTCGCCATCCCGGTCGCGTCTTTACCTTTTCTTAGCCTCCGGCCGATCCGCCGTGGATGCCGCCCTTCGCCAGCGCAGCCGGATCGAGCAGTTCCTCGAGCTTCTTGCGCGGCAGGCCGGTCGTCTCCAGCGCGACATCGATGATCGGCCGACCTTCCTTGTACGCCTTCTTCGCGGTCGCCGCGCCCTTGTCGTAACCGATCACCGCGTTGAGTGCCGTGACCAGGATCGGATTCCTGTTGAGCGCTTCCTTGATCTTGTCCTCGCGCACCTTGAACCCCGCGATCGACTTGTCGGCGAGCAGGCGGGCGGCGTTCGCGAGCAGCTCGACCGACTGCAGCAGGTTCAGCGCGACGACCGGCAGCATCACGTTGAGCTGGAAATTGCCGCTCTGGCCGGCGATCGTGATCGTCGCATCGTTGCCGATCACCTGCGCGCAGACCATCGCCATCGCTTCCGGGATCACCGGATTGACCTTGCCCGGCATGATCGACGAACCCGGCTGCAGCGCCGGCAGCTCGATCTCGCCGAGGCCGGCGAGCGGACCGGAATTCATCCAGCGCAGGTCGTTGGAAATCTTCATCAGCGAGCAGGCGAGCGTCTTCATCTGGCCGGACAACTCGACCGCGGCGTCCTGCGAGCTGATGCCTTCGAAGTAATTGTCGGCCGACTCGAATTTCACGCCGGTCATCCTGGCCAGTTCTGCCGCGACGCGCGGACCGAGCTGGGCATCGGCGTTGATGCCGGTGCCGACCGCGGTACCACCGAGCGGCAGCTTGCGCATGCGCTTGAGCGCATCCTGCAGGCGCTCGATGTTCGAGCGGATCTGCGCCGACCAGCCGCCGAGCTCCTGGCCGAACGTGACCGGCATCGCATCCATCAGGTGGGTACGACCGGTCTTGGCGACCTTGCGCAGTTCCTTCGCGCGCAGGTCGAGCACCTTCTTCAGGTGCGCCAGCGCAGGGAGCAGCTTCTCGCTGACCGTCAGCGCCGCACTGACCTGGATCGCGGTCGGGATCACGTCGTTCGACGACTGGCCGTTGTTGACGTCGTCGTTCGGATGCACCTTGGTGCCGGCCGCGGCGCACAGGTGCGCGATGACCTCGTTCGCATTCATGTTCGACGAGGTGCCGGAGCCGGTCTGGAACACGTCGATCGGGAACTGCACGTCGTAGTCGCCCGCGGCGACGCGCTCGGCCGCCTTGCGGATCGCCTTCGCGCCGGCCTTCTTGAGATGACCGAGGTCGGCATTCGCCTGCGCCGCGGCGGACTTGATCAAGCCGAGTGCGCGGATGAACTCGCGCGGCATGGTCAGGCCGGAGATCGGGAAGTTGTCGACCGCGCGCTGCGTCTGCGCGCCGTAAAGAGCGTCGGCGGGGACCTTCAACTCGCCCATGCTGTCGCGCTCGACCCGGTACTGGCTCATGTCTGTCCTGCTGCGGAGTGGAACCCATGATTATAGCGGGTTGGTCCGCTACCTTCATGGCAGCCCTGGAACGGCCCGGCTGGGAGCGAATGCTAGAATCACCGGCCGTCCCCACCGACCGGTCCATGCTGCAGAACCTGCTTTATGTCGGCGCGGCCCTTCTGCTGGTACTGCTGAACGGCTTCTTCGTCGCCGCCGAATTCGCGCTGGTCAAGCTGCGCCAGACCCAGGCGACCACCCTCGCCGCCAGCCGCGGCTGGCGCGGACGCCTGCTCGGCGACGTGCACAGCCATCTGGACGCCTATCTGTCGGCCTGCCAGCTCGGCATCACGCTCGCCTCGCTCGGGCTCGGCTGGATCGGGGAACCCGCATTCGCGCGCCTGCTCGAACCGCTGTTCGCCCGCTTCGGCGTCGGCGCGGAGACGACCCAGGTGGTCGCCCTCGTGCTTGCGTTCACCCTGATCTCCTACCTGCACATCGTGCTCGGCGAACTGGCACCGAAGTCGATGGCGATCCGGCGTCCCGAACGCTTCTCGCTGCTGACCGCTGCGCCGCTGTACGCGTTCTACTGGCTCATGTACCCCGCGATCTGGCTGCTCAACGCGAGCGCGAACCGCATGCTGCGTGCGTTCGGCCTCGACGCCGGCGCCCACGGCGACGAGCACCACTATTCGCGCGAGGAACTGCGCCTGATCGTGCACGCCAAGCACGCGAGCCGCGCAGGCGAGGAATACTCGATGATGCAGCACGCGCTCGACCTGCCCGACCTGGTCGTCGGCGACGTACTGCGCACGCGCGACCAGCTCGCCGCCCTGCGCGACGGCATGGATCGCGACGCGGTGCTGGACGAATTCCGCCGCAGCCGCTACAGCCGCTATCCGTGGTTCGACGCCGACGGCGACCACGTGCGTGGCGTGCTGCACATGAAAGACCTGCTGCGCGCGATGGCCGAGCACGGCGAGGTCGACGACGTCGCAGCGCTGCTGCGCCCGCCGATCCTGCTGCCGCTGCATACGCCGGTGCTCGACGTGCTCAAGCGCTTCCGTACCGGCGACACCCACCTCGCGCTTGGCGTCGAGGAATCGGGGCGCGTCGCCGGCTTCTTCTCGCTCGAAGACATCCTCGAGGTGCTCGTCGGCGACATCGAGGACGAACATGCGCGCAGCGCCGTCGGCGTCGCGCCACGACCGAAGGGTGCCGATTTCACGATTTCCGGCGGCACGCCGATCTACCGCCTCGAACGCCTGCTCGAACGCGACATCGACGCCCCGGCCGACGTGAATTCGGTCGGCGGGCTTATCATCCACCGCCTCGAACGCCTGCCGGTCGAGGGCGAGACGCTCGCCTTCGAAGGGTTCGACCTGACCGTGCGCACGATGCTGGGTGCGCGTGCCAAGACCATCCTCGTGCAACCGAAGACATCGAAGGAATCGCAATGAGCCCGAGCCTGACCGCCCTGTCACCGCTGGACGGACGCTACGCGGGCAAGACCGCGGCGTTGCGCCCGGTGTTCAGCGAAGCCGGCCTCATGCACCGGCGCGTCGTGGTCGAGCTGCGCTGGCTGCTCGCGCTCGCCGGGGAGCCCGGGATCGCCGAAGTGCCACCACTCTCGCAGGCTGCGCGCGCGGCGCTGCTGGCGATTGGCGACGCCTTCAGCGAAGCCGACGGCGAGCGCATCAAGGAAATCGAGCGCACCACCAACCACGACGTCAAGGCGGTCGAGTACTTCATCAAGGAGAAGGTCGCCGACAACACCGAACTCGCCGGGGCCAGGGAATTCATCCATTTCGCGTGCACGAGCGAGGACATCAACAATCTCGCCTACGCGCTGATGTTGCGCGATGCGCGCGACGGCGTGCTGCTGCCGGCGCTCGACGGCGTGATCGCGAAGCTGCGCGACCTCGCGCACGCG
>Ga0105239_10003239_pt1 | contig 20119 bp, 17 predicted proteins | sample KBSC44metaG_FD_92761 | JGI IMG/M metagenome (GOLD analysis project Ga0105239, IMG submission 92761) | Corn rhizosphere microbial communities from Kellogg Biological Station, Michigan, USA - KBS C4-4 metaG | ecosystem: Host-associated > Plants > Roots > Rhizosphere > Soil | place: Michigan, USA... | reverse complement strand
TGGCCGATGAAGAAACCGTTAAAGCCCTTGCCCTGGCCGGCTGCGAAAACGTTTGGATAGGCGCGGAGCGTGGCTCGCAGCAGATATTGGATGCCATGGATAAAGGTATTACCATTGCACAAATACGCGAAGCTACCCGGCTGATGAAGGAAAATAATATCAAACCGTCATTTTTTATCCAATTCGGGTATCCTGGCGAATTGAAGGAGGATATTAAATTAACCATTGATATGATAAACGAATTGCTGCCATTTGAAATAGGCATATCGGTATCATACCCGCTACCCGGCACTGTGTTTTACGATAGGGTTAAAGCCGACCTGAAGAAAAAAACCAACTGGACAGATTCCGACGAGATGGCGCTGATGTTCAGCAATACTTTCCCTCCATCGTATTACAAACAGCTGCACAAGTATGTGCACCAAAACTATCACAAACACCTCGCTAAAAACAGCCTGGTTAAACTGATTCATAATCCATTAAGTGCCAATTTTAAAAGTATCAGGAAAGCCGTTTCGGTGATTTACCATGCGCCTGCAACGCTTATCGAGGGCATGAAACTACGGAAACTGGAGGAAGCATGATGGGAGCAGCAGCAAATATCAATGAGCAACAGGCGGAATCGGCATTTAGCGCACAGTCGGTTATTTTTGATGAACTGTACTCAGGTAACACCATTATTAACTACAAAAGGGAGCGGGTATGCGACCACGTTTTAAAACTGCTGGCACCTGGCAGCTCAATCCTGGAGCTAAACAGCGGCACCGGCGAGGACGCATTATTTTTTGCAAACCAAGGCCACACGGTACATGCAACTGACATTTCTGAAGGGATGCAACAGGAGCTAAAACGGAAGGTTGCGCTAAATGGTTTAGAACGGCATGTTAGCACCGAAATATGTTCATATACTCAACTTTACAAATTAAAGAATGCTGGTCCATATGACCATATATTTTCCAACTTCGCAGGGCTTAATTGTACAGGTGAATTGGATAAGGTACTGATATCATTTAATAATCTGCTAAAACCTGGTGGTACAGTTACCCTTGTAATTTTACCAAAATTTTGCCTTTGGGAAACCTTATTGGTTTTTAAAGGGAAATTTCGGACGGCATTCCGCAGGTTTTTTAGCAGTAATGGAGCAAAGGCGCACATTGAAGGGGTATACTTTAAGTGCTGGTATTATAACCCGTCTTTCATCATAAAAAATCTCGGGGATAAATTTAGTGTAATTGGCTTAGAAGGCTTATGCACTATTGTACCCCCATCGTATATAGAAGGTTTCGCCGAAAAACATCCCAAAGCTTATAAATTCCTAAAAAACAAAGAAGACCAGTTAAAAGCTACCTGGCCCTGGAAATATATTGGGGATTATTTTATTATTTCTTTAACAAAGAAATAGTCGCTCGTATCATTTGTGGGTATGCAATTTCATCAGGGGATATCAATATGTACATCCCAAACCCTCGCTTCTTCAATCACTTCCGGGTCGTGCGAACAGATGAATAGGCCTACCAGTGCCTCATCCGGCATATTTTTCATTATATGTGCACCTACGGTTTTCAAAGGTTCGCCAACGTGGCCTACACGCATTATCAACCGCTTGCCTATACGCTGTAACTGAATTACTCCAAACTTCTTTTCAGGGTAAAATATCTCACCTTCCGGGTCTTTCATGTTTTCGCCGGTGAGCGAACGCCACTGCATTACAGTAAGGCCATCGCCATGCTCGACCGTATTTAGTTCGATTGATTTTTCATCGTTGGATTCCCTTATCATCCAACCAATTTTACGATGATCGTTGCCTTTTTCGCCCACAAATTCAAAATTTGCGGTAGCGGTAAAGTCTCCCTTTATTTTTTTGTAAACGTATTGAAATTCATCGCGGTTGAACCAAATGTTATAACCGGATCCCTTTAAAAAATAGGTGTGGGTAACTTTATCGTAGGTTGCGGCACCGGCATTTTTGGGGTGGCCGATGTCTTCGTGTTTATCAAAAATGCCGACGGCATCTGGCTGGGCAATGACGCGACTAACAGACAGGAAGAAAACGATAAAACAAGCTGTGCTTGCGAAATATAATTTGCATTTCATAACAAAGGCCGGTATAAGTTTACAGCTAATAAAACTATAAAAATACCGGCCCTGGTTATGGTGCTATTTTAACTTTTTATGGTTAATTATTGCCTTCCTTTGTATCCTTCTTGTCTTTTTTATGCCCGTTAAAATCAAACATCCTCGATATAGTAAAACCTAACCTGTATTGCCCGCGGCCATAGCTCGACTGGGTGCCGCTAAGGTAATTTATTTCATTAACTGCCCTGGCGTTAGTTACGTTAAGTGTAAATACGTGGCCGCCAGTTTCCATTTCGAAACCAAAGCCCAATGGATCTGAAAAGCCGTTGCCCTGGGTATGCTGGAATGATGAAAATGAATGAGCGTAATCAACGATAAAGCCCGCATGCCTCGATAATTTTAACCGTAAGGTGGCGTTCAGTGCAAAAAAGTCCAGATCGTTATCTACTACAAACGGTATAGGGGTGTTATTGCGCACAAATGATGGTGCTATTTGCAATACATTGCCTGGTGAAAAGCTGTGTGCTATCAACACCTGGCCGAAATAAGAAAACCTGTCAGACGCCTTGACAAAATCTTTACCGTACGGCCTTAAACCGGTTTCGCCCAGTAAAGTTATAGCAAACGGCGAGCCTCCGTTGGCCTGGTGCAGCACCGCGTACTTCAGTTCCAAATCGGCAAGACCGCCAATGGTGCTGCGTCCCATGTCGATATTAAAATTATCACTCAGCCCATATTCAAAGCCTATGTACACGTCGGCCACATCATCCAGACCGTAGTACAGCTTGCCGCCACCGTTTTTACCTGCAAAGTCGCCAAAACGGTGTATCACCAAAAAGTTAAAATTATTTTTCTTGATAGTTTCTGTGCTTTGCGACAAAACAAGTCTCGACGATTTGAATATCATCATAGGGCCGGTCGCTTCACCACCGCTCATGGAGTTCAACAGTGAATCTGCCGCGCTTGTTTTTTTGTCGGAATTTTGGGCCATTAAGCTCATGCTTGCCAGCACGAAACTCAATAGAATTATAGATTTTTTCATATCAGGAATTGTTTAAGTGTGTGACTGTTATTTATTAAGTACATAATTTGCCGAAACCGTCATTTTAATACTTTCGGCTATGTTGTGAAATACAATTTTGGGAATGTCAATGTGATGGTCGGCGCATTTTACCATAAATTCTGATTTCATGCTTATCGCCCCGCCTTTCACTGTCACCGTACCGGGTATGGTGCGTTTCATGGTTACATTGTGCACGGTTAAATCTCCGGTTACATTTACGGGGTAGCTGCCATCCTTAGTCACATCAATTCTCTCGGCTATTTTTCCTTTAAAAGTAGCACGCGGGTATTTGTCGCTTTCCATATAATCAGAGTTAAAGTGCTCCTGCATTAATGATTTGGGGAACCTGAACGAACTGATAAGTACGGTGAAGTTTAGCTCGCCGGTAGCAGCATTGAATACGGAAGCACCTGTTGATGTTTCGGCCTTAATATCCTCTATCGGCGCAGTTGAAAACAGTGTTATACTGGCATTTTTGCAAACGTAGAGGTCCTGCCCCGCCTGGAAGGTTGTCATCCAGGCAAGTAACATAATACTTAGATATTTCATTTTTTCTAGGGTTTTGTTAACGAATTTAAGTTCCAGCTTAGCCCTACCGCAACGCCGGTAGACTGTAGTTTAACCTGGCTGTAGCCAATGTTTGATAAAGGGATTTTCATATACGGTTGTATGCTGATACCAACCTTTGAATTAATTTGATGTTCGTAAGTAGCATTTAAGTTTACCACGCCAAAAAAGTATTTGCCGGGGTTCGCAACATTTATTGTTGAAGGCCCGGTAGCACTGCTGGTGCTGCTACTATTATAAATACCGGTGCCACCACTTGTACCATATTCAAATTTATAACTCTCGTGCAGCATGAGGTATGACGACAGCCCGGTGCCAAACGACAATTTATTTTGATTGCGGTGGTAAACCTGGTAGCTAACGTTTAAAGGGATATCAAACATCCGGCAATCGGCAGTAACTGCCTGGGGCGACACAGGCCATTTAACGCCATTGCGGTAGTTGTTAAAATTGGTTGCATAGGGTTTAACTGAATACAGTGCACCGGTTGTTACCGTAAGTTTACGCGATAGCCCGACTGCAAATGTCAAACCTATATTTGTGCCTACTTTGCTTTGCGCAAATGAATTTACCCCATTTAAATCGGGCGCTGCAATCACACTTAACGTATACTGCGGGCGGTAAGCCATTTGTGGTTTTACCTTCGGCTTAACCGGAGTATTAGCTGCTGATACACTTTTTGTATCAACTGGTGGCTGCGTTACAGCAGGTTGTGTTACTGCGGCCTGGTTATCCGTTGTTGCAGGTTTGTTAACCGGCGCCTGGTTTACAGCGTAAGCATCGTTACTTACTTTGTTGTTTTTAACCGCTCTGTCAATAATAGTATCCTTTTTCGGACTTACCGGTGTTGCGGCAAATTGCTGTTTGTCATTTTTTACTATAGGTGGCACAGGCTGCGTTTGCAGGTTGTTTTTAATTACGGGTACCTTTTTGCCGGCAATACCTTGACCCTTGTCTGCTACAATCGCGGGTGCTTTGTGAACGATAATACTTTGCGATTTATCAATAATAGTGTCTTTTACGTTCGGGCGGGCTACAGCCTGCCTGTCAATAATAGTATCGGGCTTTTTGGGGCCTGCAATTGATTTATTGTCATTAATAGTATCCTTTTTAGGTTGAGCAGCCATTTGTACGGGGTTGCCGTTTTGTTGACCGCCATTTTTGGGGCGTAAAGCCCACCATCCTAAGAAAATCAGCATCAGTGCAGCAATGCCGCTTAAAATAGGCCACAAATAGATAATCCCTTTGCGTTTGGGCTTATCCAGCAGCTGTTCAAGCGCCTCCCAATCTCCCTCCTCATACCGGATCTCATCGACCGGGTCCTCCAGCTTCTTTTTAAAAAGATCGTCTAATCTTTTTTCGTTCTCTGTGTTCATTCTCTAATACCTTTGTTTAAATACACCCCGTTCATGTTTATCGCTTTGATAGCTACTATCGGGCTGCAATCCATGCCATTATTATAATTAGCACCACCGGCAGACGAATCTGCCTTTAATATCATGTTTTTTAGCTTTTGCCTGGCTTTATGCAAATTCGACTTTGAAGTGCCGGCATTTATGTTAAGCATTGTTGCGATTTCTTCGTGCGAATAACCTTCAATAGCAAAAAGGTTAAACACAGTGCGATAAGCCTGGGGGAGCTTTTGCACCATCGCTAAAAGATCATTGTAGTTCAGGTTTTTATCCGCGATGTCGCCATCACTTACATGTTCTGCCTGTTCCAAATCTTCTGTGTAGGCCATTTTTAAATTGGCCCTGTAATAATCAATGGAGACATTCATCATTATCTTACCCAGCCATGCCTTGAACGGCCTGCTTGTGTCAAAGCTTTGGATATGGGTAAACACTTTAAAAAAACCCTGATTCATCACCTCAGCCGCTTCATCGCGGTTCCCGGCATAGCGCAGACAGATCCCCATGGAAAAACCGTAGAAAGCTTTATAAAGCATTTTCTGGCATTTCCTGTCCTGTTTTATACAGCCCGCGATCAGTTGATGTAACTCTTCTTCTCCCATATGGGTTATATCCTGTTAGCTAATGTAGTTCCCATTGTTCTAAACGTTATCACGTTGATTGTTAAAAAAAGGTTGCCTACGGGTTTTTAAAAAGTTGTCACATGTATACAATATATTGATTATCAAATAATTAAAAACATGTATTATAATACCGTTTCTACTATTATTTAATAATTTCTGCCAGAAGCTTTGAATTTCAAGGCGAAATTTATTTGCTTAAAATTTATATCAAAGGCAACCATTCAGCCGGAATAACCGATATAATTAACAAACACCGCCGTTAATGGCATCTAAATTTAAATAAATGGTTCCGGTTTCTGTTGTTATAATTACAAAAAATGCTGCTGACATTATTAATGGCTGTGTAGGACAGGCCAGGAAATTAACCGATGATGTTATAGTTGTGTACAACGGAGACGATGACGGCGCTGCAAGTATTGTTGAAGAACGCAATTGCAAGACTCACAAAAGGAACTGGGACGGGTACGGTGCTAACAAAAACAAAGGTATTGAAGAAGCTAAATATGGTTGGATACTAAGTATAGATGCAGATGAGATACCGGACGACGAACTGATAAAAGCCATCCACAACATCGATTTAAGCGACACCCGGGTTATTTACGATATTAAATTCCGCTCGTACTTTGGGGGTAAACCTATTCGTTTTGGCAGCTGGGGGCGCGACCATCATATTCGCTTGTTTAACCGAAACTGGATAAAATGGTCGGAAACGATGGTTCATGAAACGCTGGTGATACCCTCGCATTTTCAAAAGAAAAAAATAGCCGGGGCCATTCATCATTATTCGGTGCAAAACGTCCAGGAGTTTGACAATAAAGGCAGTTACTACGCAAAGCTAAGTGCAAAAAAATATTTCCGGGCCGGTAAAAAGGCTGGCGTAATTAAATTGTATATATCACCGATTTTTGGGTTTATCAAAAACTATATTTTTTGCCTGGGTTTTTTGGATGGTCGTGAAGGCTGGGAAATTGCCAGAATCACTGTTAAAAACACCCGCCGCAAATATCATTTTCTAAGCCAGATGGAGACCTATGGCGATCGGCAACCAGCGAAAGACAGGTTAGTGGTTGAGTATTAAAATAAGTCTGAAGTCTGAAGTCGAAAGTCTTAAGTTCTTAGTCAGGAAGTAACAAAAATTCGACTTGAGGCTTCCCGCTAAAGACTATTGACTTAACGCCCCGTGTTTCCTTTGCGGACTCCGTGGTTACCTCTTCGCCAAAATACCTTTATAAAACTCAATATTTTCAGATGCAATCTTACCAATCTCAAACCGCTCTTTGACGGTTTTATTGCCTTTTCTCGCTAACCCGGCACAGACATCTGGGTTATTTAAAAGGTAAATTATTGACGATGCTATTTGCTCTGTGTTATCAGGATCGATCAGTAACCCGCTTATTTCATCCTCCAGCAATTCCGGGCCCGATGTGCGGTTTGAATTTATTACTGCGGTACCACAGGCCATCGCCTCCAGCGGTGCCAGGGCAAATGCTTCGGCATACGAAGGAAATATACTTATTGCAGATTCCTGTAAAAATGAATATAATTCGTCGGTCGCAACATGGCCTTTAAAAATTACCGATGGTTGAGCATCGACATTTAAATAGCCGGTTACTTTTTGCTGTGGCCCCTTGCCCAAAACCAGTAGGCGAGCATCAGGAATAGCTTTGATTACGATATTCCACGCTTTAGCCAGTTGATATATCCCTTTTTTCTCAACCAAAGTTCCGGTAAATATTACCTGCTTCGGCTTTTTGATGATGTTTGCCGCCGGAATGTTTGTATCTATTCCGTTGTATAAAACAGTAATGTGTTTATTATAAGATAGGTATAGCGCGCTTTGATCGGCCGTATATTTACTTGCCGACGATACGGCGGCGGCCTGGTTTAAAATAGCCTGTTCCATTTTAAGGATATGTTGCGGAACAGACTGATTGGCTTCATTTTTAAAATAAGTTATAGTTCCGTTCATCTTAACCACCACAGGAACTGATAGTTGGGGAAACGGGACAAAACTTTTGCAGAACCTTATGTAATCATTATAGTCGGGCATCTCAATAATCTCAATGCCGTGTTCTTTAATAATATCTTCCAGCTTATTTTGATAAACTGCAAGGCTTTTTATTATATCGCGCTGTAATAAACCTGAATCCCTTAAAAAACGCATCGTTATACGGGATGTAAGGGTGGCCTCATCAGCCAAGAAATCAAAATCATAACCCCTCCGGAAACGATAGACTTTAACTCCCTTGTCGACAAATTCATCGTCTCCGCCATAGCCATGGCCATATAACCCGGCAACCACCACCTTATGCCCAAGCTTCACCATCTGCCGGGCTAACAGCTGCACGGACGTACCGATGCCGCCATGCCTGCCGGGAGGATATTCGTCGCACAGGTATAGGATGTTCATTTGGCGAGTAAGTTTTTAAAGTTAATGATATGGGCGCGCGTTATTTGTTTGGTCAATACGGTGATTAAAAGATATAAAACAACAGCGAATAATCCCTGGAGTAAGAAATTGATTTTTAGCTGCGTACTAGCGAAGTACACTCCAGCAGCCTCACTGGCAAAAATCAAAATCGGCCGGATAGATATTATGGTGATTTGGCGGTTCACCAGCCTGTAATATAGCAATGCCTGCAAAAGTGTGGTGCCTAAGAATGCAGTTGCCGCCCCTAAGCCACCAAACCTTGGTATCAAAACCAGGTTAAGGCAAACATTTGTAACTGCGCACACCACCGTTACGGTCGATACAGATTTATACTTTTTCGCGGCAAAGCTTATCGACCAAAGCAAGTTGATGAAAAACTGCAGGGGGATACAAACCGACAATATTAAAAACTGCATTGAATTTGAACTACCGTATTTGCCATGAGTTATTAAAGAAACAACAGGCGCCCATAAAATATTCAGGATTAACGGAATTAAAGCTGCGAAAAACAACTCCACAATATTGAATGATGTAATATACTTTTGGTATTCAATGTCAATATTGCCGCTTCCGCTTAATAACCTGGCAAAGCGTGGTAAAATTATCGGGGCAATGATCAACATGGGTAACCGGGAAAGCTCATAGGCCCGGTAAGCAAAGCTGTAATCGGCTAAGATGCTGCTGCTAGTCATGATCCCAAGCAGGATCCAATCCATTCGCGACAGGCTGATATCAAATATAACTGATATGTATTGTGCCGACGATTCCCTGATAAGTTTGGTATACGCTTTGAATCGAAATTTCAGATCAAAGCTTGTTTTGGCCAACAGGTAAACAAGTAAGCCAGCAAGCTCAAATGCGGCGGCGCAGATTAAAATTGCTAATACAGGATTTATATAAAGATTACCGCCCCTTAAAAGGAGCCAGGCAGCGGCTATTTTACCAATATTACTGATTATGCTTATAACTCCGTAAGGAGTAAATTTTTCTTTGGCATTTAAAAATTGCTTTAATGGCACACCAATAAAAATCAGCCCCTGCGCCAAAAAGAACCATGGTAATTGTTTATACAAACCTGTTTTTGCACCCACGATATTATTAAGCAACAGCATTGCAAAAAACGTAACTACAAAGCTCGCAACAGAATGTATAAAGAAAGCGGTTGCGGCCCAGTCCGACTGCCTTGATGCCGCAACCCGGCGCACTACCACTTGTTCCAGTCCAAAACCAAGAAAAGTTGTTATTAATATAGAAACGGCATTTGTCCAGCTGATAATACCAAAATCATCTTTGGACAGGTAAACCGAAATAAAATAAAAGAAAAATGCCCCCAATACCTGTACAGAAATTGTCTGCAGGCCCGATGAGAAAATTCTTGTAAGTAACCTGTCTTTTGTCAATATTGCCTGGTTAAGCTGCAGTGTCAAAATTAATATAATCTTTCACTTTGCTGCACATATTACGTTACGCCGGATTTAAGCATTTAGCTGCCTGGCTTTGTGAATATTTTCATTCTGTCGCACTGCAAAGTACAGTTAATACCCCTCTTTTTTGTTGGCTACACAGGCAACCCTTTCCCAATCCTTAGCGTAATTTCTATTGAAACTATTAACTCCTTTTAAACGCGATTAATTAAGTATTGATGTTAAACCCTATTGCTGTGTTTAATTTAAAAAAGGCCATAAACCGTATCGACTGGAAGTTGCTGTTGTTTTTGCTGCTTTTTTTGGATGTGAAAATGGGAGTTAAAATTGCGGCGATAATTATCATCTACCTGCTGCGGTTTAATTTTAAGTTCGGTTTCAGCTTCAAAAATTCAAGGTTGCCACTGTTTTATCCATTGATAATGCTCATCCCGTTTATCAGCCTGGTTATAAACAAGGGGTACGCAAATCCTGACTATCTGCTAGTTTTCATCACCGGCATTGGCTTTTGGCTGCTTTGCCTGCTGGCTATTCACCAGGTTAAATTGGCGGTTGAAAATAACGATGCTGAAGTTATTCATCGTACCATTTTGGTTTTCTTCGTTCTTAACACGGTGGTTTGCGTTTTTAATTTCACGGCCATAGTCTGGGAAACCGGCGCGCTTAACCCTTATCGTTACCAGGGTGAATACCAGAAATATTTTATCGGCACCGGTGACTATATTAAAGGAATCACTTTTGATACATCCACCACCAATGCCGCCTTGAATGCGCTCGGGGTGCTTTATTTTTTGATAAGGAAAAACAATCCGATGGTGCTTGTGTGCATGGTTGTTCTGCTGTTTACCGGCAGCAATTTCCTGAACATGGCGCTAATTTTACTGCTTGCGTTATTATTTATTTTCAGGACTACACGCGACCAAAAAAGTATTATCATGGTTTGCCTGGTGTTAATGGTAGTTTTTATGGGCCGTATTTCACCGCAAAACGATAAATACGCAGTTAAAACAATTGATGAGGCGATAAAAATCCCTGTTGGCGGTAATAGTAAAACAGTTGCAGCGGTAACATGCACCAACATCCCTACTCCTGAAGAAACAAGGAAAAGAATTGCACAGAATTACCTCGATAGCATCTGGCGGTCGCAACGAAAAAAACAAGCGCTGGTAAAGCCTACTGCTATTACTGCGCTGCCAAAAACAGAGCAGGGCAGGATATTTATCGATACGGCAGACATCGATTCGCAGCCCTACCAATCAGTTGTTGACACCACGCCTGTGCAACACCTGATGTTGAATTTCATTGATGCACATGCAGGCAGTTTGCCATTATCGTCTCAAAAAATCTTTAAACCTATGCGCCCGGGCAAGGTTATCAGCTTTTTTCAAACCACCTCGTTCTTCAGGCAGCACCCGGCAAAAATAATCGCCGGCGCCGGGATGGGTAATTTTTCGTCGAAGCTTGCTTTCAGGGCAACCGGCTTTGGTTTTGCAGGTGGCTACCCGCTTAAACATATTTATATCAACACCGATTTTTTGACCAATCACCTTGATGTTTATCTCAATTTTTTCGGTCGCCGTGCGAGTTTACATTCGTTAACCAACAGCCCCAATTCTGTTTATGACCAGCTATTATCCGAGTACGGTTTACTCGGCCTGTTGGCTTTCGCGATATTTTATGTGTGGTTTTTTGCCCGTCATGCCAAAGCATTTACTTATGGTCTGCCCGCACTGCTGCTTTTGCTGCTGATTTTTTTTACGGATTACTGGTTCGAGCAACTATCGGTAATTGTGTTTTTTGAGTTGCTCCTGTTTTTAAATATCAAGGAAACCGATAACAAAGTGCTGACGAGTTATGGACACCAATAATCCAAAAGTTACTGTTTTGATGCCGGCCTATAACGCCGGTAAGTACATTGATGAAGCAATCTCATCGGTGCTGGCACAGTCGTTTACTGATTTCGAACTGCTGATAGTTAACGATGGCTCAACAGATGATACCGAAAAAATCATCCGCTCGTTTAACGATCCACGCATTGTGCTGATCAGCCAGGAAAATAAAGGTGTTTCAGCCGCGCTTAATTTGGGCCTGGCACAAGCCCGCTCACCCTATATTGCCCGGTTTGATGCGGATGATATCTGCTTACCAAACCGATTGAAGGTTCAGTATGAGTTTATCACTGCATACCCCGAATATACGATCATCGGTTCGGCGGTTGATTATATTGATGCTGATGGACATTTTATTTTCACCCATCATCCCGAAGGTCATTTAAATGAAGAAATTCAGCAGCTCAAGTATACCATTTGCCCGTTTATCCACTCAAGCGTGTTTTACAAAAAGGAGGCTGTGGTTAACAACGGTGGCTACAACGAGCATGCTTATACCTACGAGGACCATTTTTTATGGGTGAATATCCTTAAAAACGAAAAGGCCTGTAACCTGTCGCAGCCACTGATAAAAGTGCGGCTGAACCCTGAATCGATAACTATTGATGAAAGGTGGCGTACACGTAAATTCCGTGCTATAAAGTATTCAACTTTAAAAAGCAAAAACATTACAGAGGCTGAAGGAAACGAGCTCTACCAGATTGGCGGCAAACAATATTCGCCGAAAATAAAGCAGGGCGCATACTATGCCTTATGCGGAAAAAAATTCCTGCTGAATAATTATCAGCCTGAAAAAGCGCGTATGAATATGGTGAGGGCCATTAGCCTGCACCCGTTACGCCTGGATAACTACCTGATTTATACCATTAGCTATTTCCCGGAGCGGTTTATTACCTGGCTCCATAACATTAGCCAGGGTAAGTTTTAACAGTGAGAAGATGAGAGTAGCATTCATAGCAAGATCGACACTATATACCGTTCCCGGCGGGGACACTGTCCAGGTTGTGCAAACGGCCCGGCAACTTACCGCGTTGGGGGTTGAAGTTGACATTTTGCTTTCAAAAGAAATGATTCCCTACGAACAATATGACTTGCTGCATTTTTTTAACCTGATTCGCCCGGCCGATATTCTTTACCATAGCAGGATGGCTAAAAAACCATTTGTGATATCGACGATACTATGCACCTACGGCGATTATTATAAATACAATCGTAACGGACTGGGCGCCATATTTACGCGGCTGCCTGCTGATGGGGTGGAATATTTAAAAACCGTTGCCCGGTGGGTTTTAGGGAAGGACCACCTTTCAAGTATTGATTACCTGTGGAAAGGCCAGCGTAAAAGCATTATCGAGATATTGGGCAAAGCTGACATCATCTTGCCAAATTCTGAATCGGAATTTAAGCGGGTACAGGAAACCTACCCCTGCAAGGTGAAGCACATGATAATTACCAATGGAATTAATCCTGAGAAGTTTCCTTTTAACGCAGCGGTGGAAAAGGATGAGAACCTGGTGATTTGTGTAGCCAGGATTGAGGGGCGGAAAAATCAGCTTAACCTTATTAAGGCATTAAATAACACCCGCTTTAAGTTAGTAATTATTGGCGCGCCCGCACCTAACCAACAGGAATATTACCAACAGTGCAGGGACATTGCAGCCGACAACATCAGTTTTGCCGACCGCTTGCCGCAGCATGAACTGCTGGAATACTTTCAGCGGTCTAAGGTGCACATTTTGCCCAGTTGGTTCGAAACTACAGGATTAAGTTCTATCGAGGCAACCGTAATGCACTGTAATATAGTAATAACTAATAAAGGCGATACACGCGATTATTTTGGTGATGATGCTGTCTATTGCGACCCGGCCAGCCCGGAGAGTATACTTAAGGCGGTGGAAGAAGCCAGCGTTGCGCCATTTAATGAAGATCTATTAAACAGGATACTGAACAATTTTACCTGGCAACAGGCGGCACAACAAACACTTAAAGCTTATCAATTAGCAGCTATAGCATGAAATTACGAATAGCAATATTAGGTACCAGGGGCGTTCCAAATTACTACGGCGGCTTTGAACATATATCTGAATATGTTTCTGAAGGCCTGGTAAAGCGCGGACACGAAGTTACGGTGTATAATTCGCACAATCATCCTTATCAAAAAGATAACTGGAACGGGGTGAACATACAGCATTGCTACGACCCGGAATACCTCGTCGGCACTGCCGGCCAATTTGTTTACGATTTAAACTGCCTGCTCGATGCGCGTAAAAGAAAGTTTGATGCTATATTGATAATGGGCTATACCAGCAGTTCGGTTTGGGGCAGGCTCTATCCGCCAAACAGCACTATTATCACCAATATGGACGGACTGGAATGGAAGCGTTCGAAATACTCGCCGAAGGTTCAGAAATTTTTAAAATATGCAGAAAAGCTTGCAGTTAAGTACAGTCAATTTTATATATCCGACTCGCTGGTTATCAAACAATACCTGGGCGATAAATACAACGTCAACAGCAAATACATCCCGTACGGGGCGGATCTATTCTCGGAAGAGGAGCGCGAACAGGTGGATAGCATCGACGCATTGAAAGAAGATTATTTTTTGCTGATGGCCCGCATGGAACCCGAAAATAACATTGAGACTATATTGGAAGGCTTTAACAACAGCAGTTCGCACCGCAAGTTTAAAGTGCTGGGTGATACAGGCAACAAATTTGGCAAATTCATCACCCATAAGTTTAAAAACGACGAACGTATTGAGTTTAAAGGTTCCATTTTTGATACGGCTAAAGTACGCGCATTGCAAAACAACTCCTACCTGTATTTTCACGGGCACAGCGTTGGCGGTACCAACCCGTCGCTGCTGGAAGCCATGGCCAGCGAGGCTTTGATTGCTGCGCACAACAACCCCTTTAACAAGTCAGTACTGCACACAGATGCATTTTACTTTTCTAATTCCAAAGAAGTTCGAAACCTGGTAGAAACGGTGCAGCGTAAGGAAATAGAAAAAACGATGGTTAGTAATAACCTGCATAAAATTAAATACCAGTTTAACTGGGAAAAGATAATTGACCAATATGAGCAATACATTATAGAATGTCATCAAAGTAAAAGCCATGAGCGGATTGTTTAAGGTAAACGACACCCTTACTAACAAAATAAGCTATTACCACCTTATGGTGCTGATGGCCTCGCTGCCGTTCGACAAGTTTTACAGTCACCTTATTTTGATAAGTTACGGTATCCATACCCTTATTCATTTCAGCAAAAAAAACGTTAAGCCGATTTTTAACTTAAGGATGCTGGCGTTGCAATCGGTTTTTATAGTTACCCTTTTAGCGGCGATATACAGCACCGATACCAAAGGCGCGCTTGATGAGATTGGCCGACGGGCGGTAATTCTCGTCATTCCCATATTATTTTGTCTTAATCCTTTCGATCTGAAAAAATACCGCGACAAGTTACTATTGTTTTTTGCATTGGTTTGTACCGCCACTTTGCTTTACCTGTATATTGATGCATTGGTGACCATCAGGCATTTTAAACTGCCTTACGCTATGTTGTTTTCGGGCAACTTTGCCAATCATAACTTTTCGGAGCCTATAGGCATGCACGCCACTTTTTTTTCAATGCAGGTAGGCCTGGCGCTGGTTTTCCTGCTATGGCTGCTACTAAAAGAAAAGGCATTTTATAACAGACTACTGTATTTAACGTGCGCAGTCATACTTACGGCCGGGATGGTTCAGTTAAGTTCAAAATCGGTTTTTATCGCCTTGTTTTTAGCCATAAATATTGCCGTCCCTTATTTTTTATTACAGGGTGCTAAACGGCGCAGGTACATAATAATAGCTGCATCATTATCGGTGCTGTTGCTTGCCGGCATTCTATCGTCGGCAGCATTTCGTGAGCGGTATGTAACCCAGTTGGCTACAGACTTATCACCGGCGAAAACGGGCGAGTCATTGGATTCACGGCTGGCGCGCTGGAACGTAATTGTTCAGCTCATCGAAAAAAAGCCAATAGCCGGTTATGGCACAGGCACCGAGTTGGGTTTACTACATGATAATTTTTTCGCCAACCGGCTTTATAATTCTTTTTTGCACAACCTTAATGCGCATAACCAATACCTTAGTTTCCTGCTAAAATCGGGTGTTATCGGGTTGTTGGTTTATCTCGGTGCACTGGCGTTTGGGTTAAATGTTTCCTTTCAGCAAAAGGACCTTCTTTTGTTTGTTTTTATACTGATAATCACCTGCGTGTCCTTTTCGGAGAATTTATTGGACGTGGATAAGGGTGTATTTTATTACGCTTTTTTCTATTCGTTTTTCGTTTTTTCGACCGGGAATGTAGCAATGGTCGCCAAACCGGAAAAAACGACATAAATAGTTAATAACATGGGCAACCTAACAAGTAATTATACCGTCATTATTATGTAAGCTATTTTTAATATAACAAGTAAATGCAAAACCCTTCATATCCCTTAATTAGTAAAAGCTTGTCGGTGATTAAAGAGAATATATTAGAAACCCTGGCTTATTTCGACCTGTTTGATTATCCGTTGTCGAGGGCCGAGATTTACTTGTTCTTAAAGAATAAGCACGATTTTGATGTATTTGAAGATGCCCTCCGTTCCCTGCTCGAAGCCGGGATAATCCACCAGTTTGATAAATTTTACACCTTAAAAAACGACCAGTACCTGGTAGTACGCCGCAATGAGGGTAACCAAAAGGCTGCAGAACTAATAAAAATTGCCGGGAAAGTGGGTAACCTGCTTATCCGCTTCCCTTATGTGCGCGGCATAGCTATATCAGGTTCACTGTCTAAAAATTTCGCCGATGACAATTCCGATATCGACCTGTTTATCATCACTGCTAAAAACAAGTTATGGATAGCCCGCACAATAATGCATTGCTTTAAGAAACTCACTTTTTTGGTTAATAAAGAGCACCTGTTTTGTATGAATTATTACATAGACGAGCAGGAACTGGAAATTGCTGAAAAGAATGTCTATACCGCAATTGAAATAGCCACGCTGATACCGCTGCAAGGCGACACCATTTTTGACAACTTTTTTACATCAAATGCGTGGACAAGGAATTATCTGCCAAACAAAAATATGCGTATTGCCTGCGCCAAGCCGGTTAAACCAGGTTTCTTTAAAAATTTTATTGAACTGTTGTTTGACAACGCCGCAGGTAATATGATTGACGATATACTGATGCGAATTACCGCTAAAAGGTGGTTAAAGAAGACTGAACAAAAAAAGGTAAACAACCACGGCATCATAATGGGCATGGAAACAGGCAAGCATTTTGCAAAGCCCGACCCTAAGAATTTTCAGAGCAAATTGCTGTTGAGGCATTACGCAAGAGTATCAAGAGTACTGCGAAGCTACGAGGAAAGTTTGGTGAATTGATTTCAGTAGTCGCCGGGACGCTTCAAGTCTCCGGACAAATAAGTAGCGCATTCTGCCAATCTTTTGATGGATGAATCTTTGTCTGAAGATCCAATCCCCGATTAAACGAAAAGCCCCTCGTCGTTACATCCCGTTAATGATTTTCTGAAAAAGGAAACCTTATTTTGTTTTTAACATAATCTCATTAGCTTTATTAACTCCAAATAAAGCCGACTTTACGACATGAAAATTCCCGTACTATTTTGTTTACTGCTTACACCAGTCATCATCACTTCCTGTAAAAAACATTCATCAAACAATACAGAGTGGCGAACCTATGCAGGTTCAAAGGAGGGCAACAGGTATTCGGCCAACGAACAAATTACGACTGGTAACGTAGCCAGGTTAAAAATTGCCTGGCAATTCAGTTCGGGCGATAAGGATAGTGCTAATAGAAGCCAAAATCAATGCAACCCCATAATGGTCGACGGTATTTTGTATGCCACCAGCCCCAAACTAAAACTGTTTGCTTTGGACGCGGCCACCGGCGTTCAAAAATGGATATTCGACCCGGCAAGCCAGGATACCTCGAAAAAAGATGATCCGCTGGCTTATTATAAAGTTTGCCGCGGTGTAATTTACTGGGCCGATGACAAAGGCGATAACAAACGGATATTTTACAGTGTAGGTTCAAAAACTTATGCAATAGATGCCGAAAGCGGCCAGCCGGTAAAGGATTTTGGCAAAGGCGGATACATAGATTTAACAAACGATTTGGGTAAAGAGACCAAATCGTTTGTATCCGGCACTACGCCGGGTGTCATTTATAAAGATATTCTAATTGTAGGTACCAGGGTTGCTGAGTCGGAAGATGCCGCTCCGGGCCACGTGCGGGCTTATGATGTGATGACGGGCAAGCTGCGCTGGATTTTTCATACCATCCCACATCCGGGTGAAAAAGGCTATGAAACATGGCCAGATAAGGATGCGTGGAAACGACTGGGCGGCGCCAATAACTGGGCCGGCATGTCTCTCGATGAAAAACGGGGTATTGTATACATACCGACCGGCTCAATTGGTGGCGATTTTTACGGAGCTAACCGCAAAGGAACAAACCTTTATGCCAATTCACTTTTAGCTTTGGATGCGGCTACCGGGAAATACATTTGGCATTTCCAGGCTGTGCATCACGATCTATGGGATCGCGACTTTGCTGCAAACCCTAACCTGGTTACCATTCAACACGATGGCAAAACCGTTGACGTCGTGGCCCAGATAAGTAAACATGGCTATATTTTTATGTTCGACAGAACGAACGGCAAACCAATTTTCCCTATCGAGGAAAAGCCTGTGCCGCAAAATGCCCTGCCGGGTGAGCAGGTTTGGCCAACTCAACCTATTCCAACATTGCCACAGCCTTTTGCCAGGCAGCACTTTGGCGTGGAAGATGTTACTGATATCAGCCCCGAAACACACGCAGCTATGCTGGCTCAATATCAAAAAGTAAAATACAGCACCATGTTTACTCCGCCGAGCAAGGACGGCGACTGGATTTTCCCGGGCTTTGATGGTGGTGGCGAATGGGGCGGCGCAGCGGTCGATCCAGAATCAAAAATAATGTACATCAGCAACAGTGAAATGCCCTGGGCGCAGGTGATGATTGACGTGCCTAAAAACACCGACGACCATTCATTAAATGGAATCGGGCATACAGTTTATAACAACTATTGCATCTCGTGTCATGGTCCCGAATTAAAGGGTAATGGCACATCGTACCCATCGCTGGTAAATATCGGCAAAAAGTACACCGAAGACCAGGTAGCCAAGATTGTAACAAATGGCCGCAATATGATGCCGTCATTTAAACAGATTTCAGCCGACGCGAAAAAGGCGCTATTAGCGTTTGTGCTAAAGCTGCCCGAAAAGGAGCCAGCCAACCGACAACTGGCCAAAGAGCCGGTTACTAAAAGTACAGCAAACACTATCCCTTACGTAATGAATGGCTACAACCGTTTCCTTGATAAAGATGGCTATCCTGGTATTAAGCCGCCGTGGGGAACTTTGGATGCGGTAGACCTTACGTCTGGCAAATTATTGTGGAAGGTGCCGCTGGGCGAATACCCTGAGCTGACGAAGAAAGGCATTCCGGTTACAGGGACAGAGTTATACGGCGGCCCGCTGGTGACCAAAGGGGGCCTTGTTTTTGTTGCCGCAACAAAGGATGAAAAGATAAGAGCGTTCGACAAAAAAACAGGCAAACAGCTGTGGGAAGCAAAATTGCCGGCAGCTGGTTATGCTACACCGGCAACCTATGCAATTGATGGTAAGCAATATGTGGTAATTGCGTGTGGCGGTGGGAAAATCGGCAGCAAATCGGGCGATAGCTATGTTTGTTTTGCCCTGCCGGATTGATTCAGCCTTAATATGCTTTTTGGCTTTAATCTTTTTGCTTTGCGCTTAAATCCCTATTTTGTTGCACTATTTTGATTCTGCTACATGGAAAAAGGACGTTTAGAAGCATTTAGTGATGGCGTGATTGCCATCATCATCACCATAATGGTGTTGGAGCTTAAAATACCAAAAGGGGCTGACATCCATGAACTTCGCGAACTGGTGCCGGTGTTTTTTAGCTATGTGCTCAGCTTCGTATACGTTGGCATTTACTGGAATAATCATCATCACATGCTGCAGGCCGTGCAATCGGTAAACGGCGCAATACTCTGGGCCAACATGCACTTACTTTTCTGGCTCTCGCTAATCCCTTTTGTTACCGCCTGGATGGGGGAGAACTATTTCGCGCAGTGGCCGGTTACCTGTTATGGTATTGTTTTGATAATGAATGCTATAGCATATACTATCCTTATGTTCACGCTAATAAGGCACCTTGGAAGGGATTCATTACTGGCCCAGGCTATGGGCAAGGATTATAAAGGCAAATTATCGACGGCTATTTACGCGGCTGCCATTGCCATTTCATTTGTAAATCCTAAAATAAGTTTCGCTCTTTTTATAGTTGTTGCCTGCATCTGGTTTATTCCTGACAAAAGGATAGAGAAAAAAATAGTGGGGGAAGAGCCTCCTTGTGATTAGTTGGAAGTTGGAAGTTGGAAGTTGGAAGTTGGAAGTCGGAAGTCGGAAGTCGGAAGTCGGAAGTCGGAAGTCGGAAGTCGGAAGTCGGAAGTCGGAAGTCGGAAGTCGGAAGTCGGAAGTCGGAAGTCGGAAGTCGGAAGTCGGAAGTC
>Ga0105239_10003238_pt1 | contig 20120 bp, 20 predicted proteins | sample KBSC44metaG_FD_92761 | JGI IMG/M metagenome (GOLD analysis project Ga0105239, IMG submission 92761) | Corn rhizosphere microbial communities from Kellogg Biological Station, Michigan, USA - KBS C4-4 metaG | ecosystem: Host-associated > Plants > Roots > Rhizosphere > Soil | place: Michigan, USA... | reverse complement strand
TTATCGAAGGTAAACTTTCAAAACACAACACATTAATGCCGCTTCCCCCGCGCACAACTCTCAAGCGAGCGAAAAGGGGGGGGGGAGGACGATTTTGTTCTGTGGTCTCTGTGACTAGATAGGAGGAGGAGAAAAGGTGGTATAAGGAGAAAAAGTGATCCGTTGACCAGCGAGTAACCGGGGATCAGTTGCGAGCCAGTTCGGAAAGCCATCAAGTCATCGAGACGTGGATTTGACCTTTGGGGCGAAAAGATGGGGGGGGAAGAGAAGCTGAGTCGGTCTCTCGCCGTTTTGTTGGCGCAAGGTGGGGTTTCAATTGAATGGTAGTGGTATGAGATGTGCAAGGGTATGTACAGAGAATGGTAGGTATAGATAGAAAGTTTCAGGGAATCAAAAAGTCGAAACGAAGAGAGGTGTAAAGTCCACAATTGCTCGGTCCAGGTATGTGGATAACAAAGAGGTGAGTATTTTGTCCTTTCGGAATTTTCGAATCGTGTCTTAGACTTTCGTCAATCGGACCGGGACTCCGTCCTCGCGCAAGGTGGTGGTGAAACATCGATGCCCAGCTCGACTTCGTACATAGAATTCTAGGAGAAAAGAAGATCCTTCAAAACTCAAAAGTCACACCAAAGGTTTTGCCAAGGGCAGAAGGAGGATGAGAAGGGAGAATGAAGGGACATGTAAGGTGATGTGTCCTCCTGTGCTTGTGTCGGAGGTCATCGAGGCTCCGACGGGTTTTGGGTTGAGGTAAGAGGAATGTGTTTCATCATGAGCCAGCCCGCATCTGGCGTGCCAGCAGAGCGGGATAAAAGTCAAAAAGAAGCGTTTCATCGCTGTCGTCGTTGCGTATCGTTCATGGTCATGTTCGTGGTGTGCGCATGGTCGTTACGTTTCTGTTCAAGCTTCGCTTCGTTGCAATGGAGCCATATCAGTCAGTAAGCAATTACATCAATCCTGGTTTTTGTTTACTTGACGGCTCGTAAGGTATTTGTTTTTCAATGCCAATTATTGTCCCGACCGATCCAAAGATCAAGGTCGAGAATTGGCTCGCTCAGGTTTCCTCCTTTGTTGGCTGGTGGAGCTGATTTCGGGGCCAAATCCCGTCGCACTGGTACTGCGTGCGTCAGAGAAGCTGACGTTCGTTGGGCTGAAACTGGCGTTGCTGCCACGATCGCTGGCTGGCGCGCTGGCGTCACTGTGTGGGCTGAGAGAGTCAGTGGTGGTCGATCCCGGTTTCGTCGTCCCCTTGGTTCGGATGTCTAGCCTCGCGAAGATGGCCTTCAGGTCCCGCACACTGGCGAGGGACTCCATGCTCAGGGGGTCGTGCTCGTGCCGCTCGATCACCACTCTGCGGATGTCTTTGAGCATCGGACTGTTGCCTTCGTCGTTGGGTAGCCACCAGTTTTCCACGGACTCTTCCTCGCCCACTTGTTCGGTGGTTAACCCCCACATCTCTGCCATCTTACGTCGGAAAGTGAAAGGGAATATGTAGCCTTGTCGTTCCACCTCGGCGAGTTTTCTCCTCGCCCATATGGTGTGTTTTTCGTCTTTGCGCAGGAAAACCACCGCGAGGCCTAGTGTCGCATGTGCACCTAGGATGGCTCCGTTCGGCGCATCTGGCCAGCGGTCGATTGCCTCGTAGATTCGACATACTTCGAGACTCATCTGTTCGAGTTCAGGTGGCATCTGGTTCTGGAACATGGCCGCAACTTGATATATTTGCATCTGCTCTATGCCATACCAGTCCAACCACATGTGATTCAGCGGCCAAAGTTGACCTGTGAACAATCCGCCGGGAATATAGGGATTGACTATGTCGGCCTCGTTTAGAGGATGGATTTTTTCCTGTGGAAATTTCTGCACTCGGTAGAGTGCGTTATTCTTCGATTCCACCAGGAGCTTCATCTCATTGACTCTTGCGGCAATTTTGGCATTTTCGGCATGGAAGTCTTCGACACTGATTTCACCTGTAGGTAGTTTGGCATACAATGATGCCATATCCATGCCGATCAGGCGATTTGTTGCGACGAAATATGCAAATGTATCCTGGATGTCCGTTTCGCCCTCTGTGGCAGTAGTCATCTGCTCAGAGTACCACTTTTCGTTCGCTTCAAACCACGGCCGTTCTAATTTTGTCCGGTTGCCTGCCATGAGTCCAACGACGACATCTAAGCGTGCAAACCAGCTGAAAATTCGTCTTCCAAGATCGGTCTCGTTGATAGTTTCGGGAGCAAAAAGGTCTTTCAGCATGGTCAGAGCTGCACGATGATGGCCCACAAGATTGACCCAGTCACCAACATATTCCTCGAATGTTGCTAGTTGCAAAACCGTCAGGATTGTTGCTTCTGTAACCTTTGAGCTTTTCTCCAGTGACTTCCTCAGCATGGAAAGCGAGCGAGAGTGGTATCCTAAGAAATGCGACAACTTGGGGTGCGGTTGTCGTAATTCGTAGTGATACGCAGCAAATCCAACCACAGCGTAGAGCAAGGGCTCAAAGTTGAGAGCGAGGTTGATAAACTCACAGTGCACAAAGTCTGTAGGGTCGAGCTTGTAGAAGTAATGGTAGAACGTCATGTGGTCTTGTTGGAATTGCAGGTATTTTTGAAGATCGGGTTTGAGGGTCTTGATTTTCGCGTGAATGGCTTGCATCTCTGCGGAATTGGTAACGGTCCGTAAGGATGAAGCTGGGGTCTCATCTCGGGAGCGATTATCTGACAGGTCTGTAGATTGGGGGCTGGCTTGCTCCCTACCCGTAGGAGACATGTCTATGTGTAGCTTGGTGTCTAGCGTCGAGTCGGTAGACTGTGTGCTGTCGGCTCGTATTGGCCCTAGTGGTGGCCGACCTGGAGTATCTGAAGCATCCATGTCCTCATCTTCTTCGCTTTCATCCTTGATCGTCGGTAAGGAGGAACCCGTTTCATTCTTGTTTTCATTCCTTGTCTGATCTTTAGGACTTCGGCTTTCCGAGTTTTTAGATCGTTTGGAAGAAGACGTTGCTTGAGGAAATTCGCATTCGCGATTGCCCTTTTTGCATCCTAGGGTATGTCAGCGAAGTTCAACTCATAGGAACATCGACAAACGTACTGTCACATATAGGTCTCGTCTCATCACACTGTCAGCATCGTTAGTGAAACGAACGTCAAATTCCAATCGGAAGTTCTCCCACCTTCACCCGCCTGCTTCGGCAAGTAAAGCAACCACTTCTCGTCCGTCGGTGCTTGATCGCAGCTGCCTCCATAGTGGTGACTTGAAGATTTGCACCACGACTGTTGAAATGGTTTGGATCTCGGTCATAAAGTTGGTTGTTGTTGCTTGGGTTATACCAGAAAGCGACCCCATCGAAGTGCGTTGGTGGACCAGAGAGTCTAGGATAAGGCGCTGCGAAGCCTGCATCATAGATAGGATAGCCAGGATCCATCATATTGGAACCTGGCATTTCCGGCACATTCATGCCATGACTGTATAGTCCACTCATTCCTGCCACAGGCCAGTCCCACCGCAGCCCCAGCTATGGCTATTGTCACACCAGTTGAGCTGAAGTTAGATCAGGCCGTGAGGTCGGTATGGGAAATACTGCCTTTGGAGGGTGCCAGGAACTATACAACTAAGTAGTTCCTTGCAATCGAACGGCGTGATAGGGATTGTCGAGCAGTTCGTGAGACTTCCGAATAGGAACGGTGTTCACAGAACCAGTTGGGCGGCTTGCTATAGTCTGCAGGACAGCCTCTCGCCTGGACAGTGTAACCGACGATATCCTAAACTCAGCAACGTCCCTGATGACAAAGGAGTGACGATCGAGTGACGATATGGTCCTGGGTGAGAAGTTGCCCTGTACTTCGGGAAGATTCAGATCTGTTTGCTTCGGAAGCGAAATTGTGATGTTGTCAATGCACGGCGATCTGCGTCAACAATAGTCCTGATGCCCTGTTCCTATGTGGCGTATTCCGACGAATGTAGGGCGTCGTCAAGCCTGAGACTGATGAGTGTCAGGGGATAATTGTAATTCGAACGAGGCTGAATTGAGTTCCAATGGCGGCACAAGGTCCAGTGTACTTGTAAGATGAGTGAGAGGTACAAATTGAGCCAATATTGATGCGACGACCAGGGGAGGAAATATCTCAGCCTGTGAGTTCCAGATACAGATTGCTGGTCCTTGCAATGGAGTACAACCTTCCGTATGAATCGCGAAGATGCTGAGATTTCGCTCAAAAATAGCTCGTAGTCCGAGAGAGGGGACACTATCGACCGTGCGCGTGGGTTCTGTTGAAATTGGAGGAACGCATGCGGTACAGCGTGAAAGGTGCACACGTTCCCACGCTCCCAAAACAGAGACACAGATTGCGATTGTATCACAAATGAGTGTGGTCTGGGACAACTATGAAAAAGGTAAGGAGGCAAAAGGCGAAGGGAGACCTGTTGGTCTGGCTTGGTTTGGTTTTCCTGGGGCCGATGCCGAAAAACACGAGTGGATTTGGCCAAAACGCTATACCAGAAGAGTGATCCTTGGGCACGACTAACTAGGGTCCGAGCAGCTACTCCCAGCGTGTGTCGTCAGACCTGGGCATTGCTGGACCAGGGGTGGGTCTGGGTCATCAAGCTGATCCCCAGTGTCGATCGCCACACCCGAGGCCAGCCTACATCATAGTTGGAGGGCTAGTAGAGATCGTAAGAGCCACTGGGAGGCTGCTTGAGACTCGACATTCGAGACGGATGTAGGGGATATTCCCTCGTATGTCCACCTTGGACCCCCACTCTGGAAGGCTCCCGGTGCTGGCACCTACGATGTCTTCGGGAGGCTCTGCCTGGCTCGGGGGCCCGAGAAGCTCCCTCTCAGGCCCTGCCCGGGGGAGAGGCGTCGTGATCTCATCTCATCTGACTGTACTCAGTAATTGGACTGCCTCTGACCTCTCGTGGAAATACGATTGCTAGACAGAGCCTCGCCGCAAGACGGCTCTTGGACGGAGTACTCCGTACCCCGTCAATTTTACTTGTCCTATTTCCGAACAATCTCATTTGAGGCCATGATGAAAGTGGTTAAGCCTTTGGAGGACCTTTTGAGTTTTTCGAATTTAAACGTCGTGCACGTTTGCAACAACAAAGGGACATTCTGCGGCACGGATAGCCAGGATCGTCAAATCCGGCACCAGTCCACTACGGTCTGAATTCAACGGGTTGAGGACGAGTCAGATCACAGGTTGTCTATCTCGCAAGCCCAAGACACGGTGCTCCATGGAAAGCCGGCGGTGGACACTGTACAGTTTGTTCCAAGGGATTGCATGCAATGACTGTGCTAGTCCGGGCCCGAATTACGGGACGCAGGAAATTGGTTCGACAATCTTTTGGCTGGAAAAACCTGGATTCAGCATAGGATTGCTTTCCCCAGTTTCCCTCACCCTTGGACCATGTGGGTTACGAAGATGTCATTACTTTATTTAACATAATCCTTCGTGCGCTATCCTCCAGCAGTGAAGATCAGAGCTAGGGTTCGAACAGCTCCGGGCCTGCGACTCATTGTCCACTATTGTATCATTGATTCTCGATCAAACGGAAGACGCCTGCTCCCTAGCGGTTAGATATTTTGAGGTCCTGCTAAAAGAGTGCTAGTTGGACCAGGTACTCTGGTTCTTCCAGTTGACCCCCTTCTGACTATCTATCAGTAGTACAGTATGTACTCCGTGGTTAGTTTACTCAACCCCCTTCTCGTGCAGAGGACATGCAATGAGGCAGTGGCAAGTGCATAACTTCATAAAGCCTAGCCTTTCTGCATACCCTGCACTCTGTCCTCCGTGCAAGGCCCCGTAGTTCTCCAGATTCCAAGCTGCGAGCCTTGGGGGGCCGATTTGAGGGTTGCTTCGAGCCTCAGCAGCCAAAGCTAAAGCCACGTTGCGCGGTCCGCAAAACTTGCCCATGAAGTTACTGATGCTCACTCCCACCCACGTTGCAGGTTGCATCGGTGGCGTAGAACTGGCGCCCATCAAGGCTTGAGGTAGTGTGGGAATCCACGCCATGTGGTTGTGATCACCGCTGATGATGCGAAGTCAATGCCTATAAAATTCATCCAGTTGGTCCAGGGCCCTTACTAGTCAGGTTGCAAGCCAACCGGTAGTTGTAATCCAGCCAACCCTACCTAGGGAGGCACAATGCCCATGCTAGCACTCCAATGCCAATCCCAGGCCAAGCTGGTGAGTCCTTTCCCAAGTTTCTTCCAGACGCCCCGTTCCAGTTATTGCCACAGAATGTTCTTGTTTAGTTTCGACCTTCTGATGGGGCTACGTGGGTTTCAACTTTCGAGATGAACAAGGTACCCATACCCATAAATCTGTGGGTAGAATTGTACTTATCGTCCAACCTACTGGTAGCTTGAACTGGCACCATGGCGATGGGCTCTAACCCTACTTAGGCCTCTAGCTAAGTAGTTTGGCAGGCCCCCCCCCCCAAAGCTGTTGCCTTGCAGAGTGGGTGCGTGGTGATATTGACCACGACCCGCACGGCCGTTCGTAGTGGCGGGGAACGGGCGACAGAGGCTTCTAAGCTGTCCAGATTTGGGTGCTGTTCCGTGCGTCCCTGTTGAGTGATTCGTCCCTATTGTAGTTGGACAGGTGCTCAAGCCCTAAGGCATTCAAGAATAATCGAACTATCAAATAGAACGGTGCTTAGTGCGCCAGGGCGTCGATATTGTTCGGTGATGGTGCAGTCCACATCCAATGGACAACCTCCCCGGGGAGCCAACAGGCCCTCCCAACCTTCAGAGGCACCCTTTAGCTTGTTCTCTGGTTGGGTTCTACCCTTGCTGCAGATCCTGCTTCTCAACGCTCGGGCTTTGGAACCTTCCCTAGTGGTGGGGACTCTAGGGTCAAGTGGGCTCGAACGAGTTCGTTCGACTCGAGGACCGTCTAGCTGGAGTACCCTTTCGCAAACTCTGTTTGACCTCCAAAGCCCGGATGGTGGAAGGGGACTGGTTCAAGTGTCTCGACATCTTAATCGGCATTCCCGAGATTCCTTGCCGTACTAATAGCATGCAGGATACCCTAGGTACCTAGGAGAAAAACTAGGTCGAGTCGATGAAACATCACTGTAGGTATGTATCATGGACGTAGTAACTCCATGGACCGTACGGAGCACAACCCTCGAAACTCTTGCCATGGTCCACGGGACTAAGCAGAACGAAAGGGTCTCTGAGTTGACTCCGTACTTCCTGATCAGTCCTGATAGGGAATCTCGGACGAGAAATCGGACAGCGGGCGACGGGCTGTGAGCATGGTGGCGGGAAGACAAGAAACAAGTAACGAATAAGCAGCCCGCTGCCATTGGCATCACCCTGGGGGGGTTCTTCTGAGAAGGCCACCGAAAAGACTGGAAGTGGACGCCATTATTCGTATTTACGACGTCGACTCGCTGCCATGATTAAGTGACCACTGCCTACAAATGGTAAGGACGTGTTCTCTGCATGATGTGGTAAACTAGAGGGAGGGCCGCAGAAATGACAGTTCAGAAAACTCAAGTAGCATGAGCAGCAATGGCCAGATTCCTCAAGCGGTGCCGCGTTCCTGTTCGTACTCGTGATCTATACTCAGATATGGTAAGGATGTGGAAAATTCTGTCGACTGACTGGCTACCGATTTGCTCAAGATACGAGTTACACGAAAATGGTGCCAGGTAATGAGTAAGTCCTACATGAGTACCCGTACTAACTTGGGGACCTGGGCAGATTTGAGTTCATCTGCAGTCCTACGGAGTACTTCCGTACTCCGTATATCACATCTGGTGTCAATGGTGTCAAATGATTAGAGCTACATGTCACTCCTTCTGTCAAGGAAGGAAAACCCCTGGTCAGCGCCCAGGACTTCACATGCCCGCCAGGTGTTAGCACAAGGATGGCATTCCAAACCACACCCGCACATACTTATCTTTGATTACATGGAGACTCTGAGAAGCCCTAGGGCTTAATTTAGTCAATAGATACATACCAATAAGTACGAGGATACGAGTATGCCCCCGTCTGGTCCTACACACGGACCAGGGATCCGTATATCAGACTTTAAATAAGCAGAGCTCCAGGTTCATGGTTTATGGGAACCGGATCCTCTGGAAGCAGGGACAGAAGCCCCTCGGCCAAGAACTACTCGCCCCTCCAGCCTAACTTAGGCCATTTCTCGTAAACACCGTCACATCCCTACAGGCTCCCTCTGGGCTAACTGGTCTAACTATTAGCTTCAAAGGCACGGCTGAGGGGACGGGGGGATGCCATTCAGGTGCCGCGATTTACCCTTCGTCATTTCTGTGGGATACTTGGACGAGTGAGAAGAAGAAAGTCGTGAACTTGTGCGTGGGCTGAGAAGATCTCCTGGTAGCTAGCTGGTAGCTAGGAGCGCCACCTTTTAGCAGGCTTCATGGTGGATACGAGATGTTCAGGAGGGAGCTCTCATCCGTCCACCAAAAGGTGCTTTGATATCCGATGTACTCCGTACGGAGTCCTTCTCTCCATCACGGTGCGGTCCAGGTACCCGATCCTTGCTCCTCTTGGGACGTACATGTGGGTTATTAGGTGCCTTGGTAATAGGTTACTTGACCCTTCCAGATACTTGGCTGCCCGCTGACTTAGATAAGTCATCGAGGAGGAGGATGGATCGAAATCCCTTCGTTGCAGGCGAGGCAGATCTGAAAGCAGACTCGCGACCGAAGGTGACCTTCCTGCATCTTCTATACCAACAATCACCTAAATCTATGTATGTCCTCGAGTGCAAGGTAAGTCATGTACAGAGATGTACAGCAGGCAGGTTTCTAGGTACTGAATCATGGCAAACACTCTTTGAGTGTTTCTGCCTCAGTCAACTTCACGTGGACGTCCCCCTTTCACTTAGACTTCACTCATGTGCAAAACTGAGGCTTGAGTGAAAAGTCAAGTATAAGTGAGATTGCAAATCATGATTTCCTTCAAGAATTGGGACAAATATTCTCGATCGAGAAATCTTGAGCCATTCATCTCTTCTCCTCCCACGTCTGAATCCTCAACAATTACTTCCACCCATCCATCCAAGGATAACATAGCATAACCCAAACGTTCTTCCTCCTCAAGAAATTAATCTCCTTACAAACCAACAAAATATCTCTGAGCGCAACAATGTCTACACCATCACCATCGGCGATCAAGCTCAGCCCCCGCGAGACCGAAACCGCTATAGCGGTCCTTCAGAACCTTCGTGGTGGAGAGATCAAGGTCAGTCACAGTCACTCACAAGTCAGAGCCTTCCCCTAAGTGTGGCTCGCTGACTTCGCTGTCCATCGTGTGGAATTCTCCCCCTCCCAGTTCAATCTAACATGCCATCATCACAGATCGATTACGTTGGAATGGCCGAAACACTCGGTCTCAAAAGCGACAGGGTCGCCGCAGCTGCGTGGAGTGCCTTGCGAAAGAAGCTGCTTGCTGATGGCAAGCACCCGCCACCAAAGGTGTCGGCTGCTAAAACTGCCAAACCCACCAAAACCCTGCCAAAGGGTGCCACGAACAAGGGTACCGGTAGTCATGAGAAAGGTGCTAGCGATGTCACTGACTCTCCGTCTTCTGCACCTGTCTCCTGAAGACATCGCTGGACTGAACGTGAGGAGGCCAATCAGGATGACCATCAGCCTTGAGAGAATGAAGGGTTTGATCTCGGAGAAGAATGCAACATCACATCGCATGAGAGACATCTTCGATTTCTACAAACGCCGAGCTCGACACGACACAGCGTCGACAACGCAACAGGAGATTCTTGCCCAATGGCGAGCAGCAACCCAAAACACATCAGCACATCAACACACAACGACGAGCTCGAAGCCAGCAATTCGGAGACACTCTGCTCTGCAAATGCACAAATTCCCAAGCACGATAACAGCTCGATTCATCGCCGCCTTGCTCTTGGCCTGCTGCTCGCAACCGCCATAGGGACGAGAGCAATTCGGAGAGCTCGCAATCGCAATGTGCACTGGCGGACCACCGAGGAACTAGCGGACTAGGCAGGTAGTAAACTGTATGTACACAGTCAATGGTACACGATCAGGTACTTGGGCTAGCTAGGGAGGTAGATGCGAATCCCAAGCGCTCAAGCCTCAGAGAGCATGGCGAAATCCAAGGCAATGCCACTGCATAAACACCCGTGCTTACTCTCCTTCCTCTGCTTTTCCTTGATCTCAATTCCCCCTTCCCCAGCTTCACTCTCCGCAACGTAGTAAATTCGTCGAGCACACTGCACTACCAACCTCCCCCCCACCCGTACCTCGCTCTATTTATTTTCACTTTCGCGTGGCTAGCTGCTAGTGGAGTGAATTTCACGTCGGGAGATTTCAACGATGCCGATTGAGCGATCGACTACGTGCCTAAAGCAAAGAAGTTTCACGAGCAGATCAAGATCAGGAAAAACACAATTGAATTCTCCATGTCTCAAGCCAGTGCCCACGACAATATTAATCTCGCGCTCAGACGTTCTTTCGCCATGTGACCTAAACTCAATGGGTATGTGTAGGTAAGTAAAGCTATCGAGCAGTACTAGCCAAGGATGCGCCCCGAAGCTGAAGCTGATAGCCTGTTCACTCATTCGCCCACCCGCTGCCAGCCAAAAACTGTCCTGTTCACTCATTCCGTCCGTGTGTGCCTGTGCCGTACCGTGCTAACCGTGGTTCCGTTCCATTCCATTCCAAAAAAAAAAGGAGGCGATGCCCCAATGACAAGAGAATTCGTTATGTGTCGTAGCGTAGTCAAAGTCTCTTGTGATCACAACCGTTAAAAAAAGATTCAGGAAGCTATCACCATGTCTCTCACTGTTCCCCATTCAAAATACATTTCATATCGCTGTGGAAGGCTGGGTGCCAGAGCTGGGGCCTGAAGTGGTTCCTTTCTCTCGAACACCCTGTCCCCGACACATTGGACAACTGTTTCGGCCAGTAGTGAGCCACTACGCACGAACTGTTAGCTTCATAATCTCTTGATTGTAGTGGTCAAACTTACCTCATCAATGCACTCCCGGTGATAACAATGCTGACATTTTGAAAGACGACGTACTTCTTCCGAAGCAACATAGTCTGACAAACATATCAGACATCGCTCACCAAAGTTGATAATCAAGGATGAGTCATCCTCTTCCGACACGGCATCTCCAACCAGGGAACCAATAAGCGCACCATCTTGAACTATTAGGCGGAAGAGACCACCGGAAGCCCCTACATCGTCCTGCGTTGCAACGGGAGGCTTGACGGGTCCAAGAAGAGTTGATAGCATCTGCATATCTTCGTAGGAGGGATGATCCGTGAAAAGACTGGGCATAGTAAATGCTGGATGATCAGGTGCTACATTTGTACCAACCACATAGATTAACCAGCTCCTCCCGACCCCAGGTGGAGGGGGATCAGGCTCTACCATGCCATTCCTTCTCGCAGCGCCCGATCCCAGTTCTGGACGACGCGCAAATTCAGAGTCACTGCGTCTTCGTTGACGAGCAATATTGAAGGACGACTCGGATGATGAAGCTAGATTCTCAGGTGGGACTTGAGAGTGGTCTTCTGTCAGGTCGGGAAGAGTTGGTGGCTGCACAGCTGAAGCTGATGATGGTCGTCTTATTGGCGAAGCTTGTCCACTTCTGATATCCGCCGGGGTAGATGGTGGAGGATTTGGGCCTGGTGGGCTTTCTGAGAGAAGATTGGGCACACTGTTGACATCGGGGGTTGCAGGGTAGCTTTGATCAGTTGTGTTTGAGGCCCGAGAACCACTTGCTCGAGTACGTTGGTGCCTTTGGGTTTCATATTGAGCAGGAAAACTAAAGTTGGTCATGGAGTGACGTCGATGACTGGATCGGACTCGCGAGCTGGCCTCAGAACGACGGAAAAGGGCTCCGGAGCTTCCATTTCGCATGACATTGGCCGGGGGGAGGAAGGGGAGACTCAAGAGAGTATCAAGACTTGGACCTAGTGACCCGTTCTCACCATTGTTATTGTCCTGGCCATGTGGAAGCGACCGGACTCCCACCAAGACCAAGGTGACAGAACGGTCGTTTCCTCCGGGTCCAGTAATTGAGTCCAAATCCATCTGATTCACATCTCTTGACTGAGCCTGGGCTGCAATGGGAGAGCCATTCTCGTCGTTTGGAAATTGGAAAACTCTCATAAAGTTAACGGGGGGAAGATCAGCATCATTCGAGTCCATGTCAATGGCTTCACCAGCTTGAGCAGTGGCCGCGTCTTGCAGCGTCTGGACGAAATTCTGGATACTGCCATCAAAAGTCTCGCCGAGTTGCCGACCTGTGGAGTGGCCACCGCCTGCATGACCTGATAACTGGGCGGCTATTGCGGCTGCAGCAAGTTGGAGGACCTGCGACAGTGGAGGATGTTCACCCCGACGAATTAGGCGTGTTGAGCGAGAGCGCAACCCTGGTTGAAAGCGTCGAATGGCACTCATCCCTGAGGTAACTCTTGGACCAGAAAGTAATGTCCTAGCTTCAGGCTCGACGGCATCAAGCTCATGTGGAGCGTCGTCGGTGTCGTGACGGTGCTCGGGTGGATGTGACGAGTGAAGAAGATGGTCAGATTCGTCAGCAAATGTGACACGAGGTCGAGCGACAGATTCCCGAGAGCTTTGGGCGGAGTGTAGCTGGTCGGAAGAGCGCCCAAACAGGCTGGAAATGCGGGAGGGAAGTGATATAGAGTCTCTAACTCTACCGAAACGGTTTCGAAGCCGGAGGGAAGATAGGGTGGGAGAAGAGAGTTGAGTTGGTGTATCTATGCGTGGAGTGACAGATCCAGATTGGGATGCTGAATTGGGATCTGACACGAGAGGGAATGCAGGCGGACGTGGATTGGACATGGCATAAGGATGAGAGTCTGCCAGTCTCGATATGGAATCAGTCAAGGGCAAACGGTTGTTGCTGTCATAACTTGGACGATCTCTTCCCTGGCGGTCATATATCATGGATGTAGGGGTGGTGCCCAAGCGTAATGCCCGCCCTTCGGCCGCCGTCTCCTCTCCGCTGCTGAGCAAGCCGCGAACAACCGAGTCTGGCAATACTCTGGAACCAAGTCTGGACATGGTGGAACGGCGTCGAGTGGCATGATTGGAAGGAGATATGTCCGGCATATCGACATCCTGAACGCCAACTAGAGGTCTGTTTTCCTGTTCATACTCGGCCTCGTTCTCGGGACGGAGGGGAGATGTTGAAGTATTAGGGTTAGACATGGATTCGGCAGAACGATGGAGGCGGAAGGTATCGTAAAGAGTACTGGCTCTTTGTCCTGCGGCACGTATTGAGTGGACATTTCTTCGCGCGAGACGGGAACTTCTCCCTGTGGGCCTGGTATCATTATTATTGATGTTATTGGTAGTAGTTAACTCTTGTAGATGTTCATCGTCGGCCCGCGCGCGAGGAACTGAAGAGCTATTGCCCATGATGGGGAGAACAGGGGATTGCTTAACGCAGCTGTAGCGGGAGGATCTTATGGTGGCATGTCCGGGTGAGAGAGGCTAGCTGCGACGAGAGGGACGCACAACTGGAGGGCGGTTGGGTTCGGGCATGCAAGGATTGCAATGGGGTGGGTTCTTGATTGTCAGTTGTCAGCAGGTCGAGGAAGGGTTGATGGCGATGATGGCGATGATGATTGAATTCATCCAGGCGGAACGTGAAGATGTCGGTGGCCGATTAAGTAGTTGGTGGTGTGGTGTAGTAGCGGGCAGCAGATCAAACAAACGGGCTTTCCAAAGAGACAAATAAGATGGAACGAAGGGAATACAGAATCAGATGGATAAATAGGAACAGAGGCGGCCGTTGAGTAGATGAGAGGAGTGGATGGAGCGAGGAGGGTGTGTTGGTGAAAAGTTGAGGGTGTTGGACTTGGTGATGGTGATGGGTGATGTTGAAGTTGGTGGTGAATCGTAGTTGGCAAGCAACAGTGGCAGTGGACCTGTTACGGAGGAGTAGTTACTCCGTATTACTATTGAAACTGCCCCAGTGCCCAGCCCCAGGTAGGTGCCCACTATCCACCACTATTGAGTGGCTAGGTAAACTGCAGTCTCTTAGTGGTTGTTGGGGGGGGGAAGGCAGCAGCTGCGGCGACCACTTAGGTGCCACTGACCACTAACTGCCCCCCTAACAAATGTTGACGCAAACAGATCAAGGCTGAACACATCAGGATCACGTGTTAGTCTTTGTCACGTGACGTATATCACGTGCAAATCAATCTCGTTTGAAAATTGATACCATTCATGTTCACACTCACTGTTTACGCGTCGTTAAATATTTGCTTCATCCACTATCCACCACTCATCACTCGTCCCGTCATCAAAATACGTTATTGAATATCTCACATTAATACTAATGTCATAATAACTAAACCCCAGCATCAAAAGTGCACTCCCATGGCCATATTTGCAATCCCCGTCAAATCCTCGCATCCTCCAGGATTCCCCCAGGTTTCAAACTCCGATGCAAGGACAAGTCCAAGTACAAGAGGTAACAAACGCAAACGTTCCACCAAAATTCACCAAGGTGAGGAAGCGGACCAAGGCCATTCAACTTTTGAGCCGCTAGATCCACCAAAGGCCACCCGTCCCCTCGAATACACTTCTGTGCTTTCTCCTCTTGAGAAAATCCAGCATCGTCTGGCTGGCCATCCCTTGGATCAACCCCTCCCACCTCTCCCATTTCCGCATGCTGCTCTCAAAGACACCCAGCCAAACCGTGCTGTTCCAGATGTGAAGCCCACCCGTGCTTCCACATCGTTACATCTACAACATCTAGCTGCTTTGACTGCCATTATCCATCGAAGTATGCTCTCCCAGGACTATCCAAGGGCTGCGAGAGCAATGGGTATAATGTTACGCGATAGTGTGGTCGCTGGGTCTGCTTCTATAAGGAATAAAGGCTTCATGGGCATTGCTGCTGAGATATTGTTCAGGCAAGACCAGCCAAATGGCTCCCAGAGCTCGCCTTCTCCATCATTTCGCATGTCCCCTATTGGATTAGAAAAGACGAAACGCCTGTACGAATCCCTGATTATTCAACACCCTTATCATAAATCTTGGCCTGAATCCGTCAATGCTATTGATTTCTATCTCTCAATGTTCAACGTCTGGATCTATGCTGTGTCGGCCTCTGAAGTTGATCCCGCGTCACCCCCAGCTTCACCCGGTCCTGATCAACTCGATGCACAATCTCTTGCAAAGGTGAGAGAACTTGACCGAGCTAATCAGATCGCAAATAGAATGGATGAGTGCATGGCAAGTATCCCATATATGGACGAGCCAGAATTGTTGAGGCTTCGAGCCATGGTGGACTTGTGGCTTGCAGATTTATATGAAACATGTCACGCCTTTGCTGTGCCCCTCGAACCGTTGAGCGATTCCGATGACTATAGTCAAGACCACCACAAACAGCAGCGAGATACAGGTCCGGACCACATCTATCTCGCACAGCAATCACGTGCCAGTGCTCAAGCACGCTTTGCAAAATTGGAAGGTCAGCCGACTAGCCCTTGACCATGTCACCCAGTCCAGAAGCCCCCAACTTAGAACTGGTGAGCTCCTCCCCACGGGTTCGGAATTCTGCCCACAAACAATTCATTCTATTCAAGATGCGCAGACTGGCATCTGGGGACGATCAAAATGCTTAGTGTTTGTGGTGGGACACTTTGCCAGCTTGGTTTGTGGGCACGTGTGTCAGAACCCTCGATTTGTTCGAGCTGTCTAACTTAGCCTCAAACTGAACTCCATTGACGACGGTTCCTGGCCAAGCCTTATGGCGCACGCTCCCAATCCTCTGCTCTGATTCGTCCTTTGACTATCTTTCAACTTTGATGGCTTTTCCCATCATCTCGACTTCACGAAATGGTTCCGCCGACCTTAGAAGCCGCACATGCGATAATTACTGTTTCAATGAATAGCCGCCTCCTTAGAACCCTTTTCGTCCCATGGCCATTGCCACTCAATTCATCATATGGCTGAAAGAAAGCAAATGATTCGTCAAGAATCCTTCCGATTACAGCCCTACTATTTCCAGAAGCCTCAAAGCAAAGAGAGTCTTATACTCATGTTTGCGATTCATAACCAACTGGTCTTGTGGTCACTGCTCGTCCAAAACAACTTCTTCAACTCTTTCTCTTCCCCCCTTTCCTTACTGTTCGTGCTCTTTGCTCGTATACGAAAGGCAAGGCGCGATGGATTCACTCAGGCTTGTTGAATGGCAGCGCTTCCATCACCATCAGCTTGAAATTTCCCTGATAGGAATGGGTGCTTTTGTCCTCGTGACCATCTTGTCCTGCTTTCTCTACAGTCTTGGGAAACAGCTCAGTCTGGACAAGCTCAGCCTACACCCCTACCTTCGTTTTGCTTACGTCAGTTTCTTTAAACCACATGATGCAAAGAAGGATGCTGGACAGCAATCCGCACTGGAAAGCTTCTATTCTGCACAGGTAGGTCGGCAGATCTCACCATTTCTCAAACTCATGTTTCTTTAGGCCAGTGTTTATGATGCAACCAGAAAACGCCTCCTTCAAGGACGAGAGGATATGCTAGCCATTCTAGTCGCCAAATTACAAGCCAAAGCGTCATCCCGAGCCAATCGCAAGCCTGTCTGGTACGATGTTGGAGGTGGCACTGGCTACAACATTGAAGTCATGGATAAACTCGTGGGCATCGAGAACTTTTTCGACCATGTCTTCCTCATTGACCTATCTCCTTCTCTCTGTGAAGTTGCCAATGAGAGAATTCGTCAGCACGGCTGGGGAAATGTCACAGTGCTTTGCCAGGATGCTCGGTCTATCGCTTGTACCGCAGCATCGGCAGATCTCATCACAATGAGCTATAGCTTGTCCATGATCCCAGACTTTTACGGCGTGGTTGATATGCTGACTGGATTCCTGGCTCATGATGGTCTGATTGGCATCTGTGACTTTTACGTCCAGAGTATTGTCGACGTATCTTCCAGGAACTACATCGGCGGAACCTTCAACCGTCATGTCAACTGGGTGGGTCGTATGTTCTGGCGCACGTGGTTCGATGCAGATCGCGTCAATCTCGATGGTGGGAGACGAGACTACCTGGAATATCGGTTTGGTACGGTCTTGTCGATTAGTGAAAGGAATTATCTCCTGGGAGGGTAAGTTTTCCTTGCGCCAAGCCTGTCCTTTCCAACCGAAGGACTATTGCATTGCAGCTTTGGACTTCATATCTAACATTTCCAAATCCGATACCAGTATTCCGTACTATATCTTCATTGGATGCAGGCGGGACGCCGACACGCTTGCCGGAGAAGGCGAAAATGCCATAGAGAAGCTTGACGCAGCATTGACAGAGTCTCCTTACCTTTCACCCATGAAGTATCGAGAACAACAGACATTGGAAGTACAACACGACATCCCACGATCGAAGTTGTATGAATCAGCAATCATCAATCTAAGTTCCAACCTTCCCCTCCCAGCGGCATTTTACCAACAACACAACTGGAGAATTCATTACAATGACCTTCTTCAGAAACATCAACAATTTGGTAGTGAATACATCTATGCCTTCAATTGGGAGGACCCCGCAGTCGATCGGCAACTATTGAAAATCACGAAGAACGATGTTATCCTCACCATCACCAGTGCTGGCGACAATATCCTGGATTATCTCCTCGAGCAACCAAGACGAATTCATGCCGTCGACCTCAACCCAAACCAAAACCACCTTTTAGAGCTCAAAGTCGCCGCTTTCACAGCCCTTTCCCACTCGGACACCTGGCAACTCTTCGGCGAAGGCAGACATCCAGATTTCCGCAACCTACTTCTACAAAAGCTAAGTCCTCATATGTCCAGCCAAGCCTTCCAATACTGGTTGAACAAAACGACCGTTTTCACTTCCACTGGCGGGCTATATGAGAGTGGAGGTTCCAGACATGCGATCAAGCTTGTACGCTGGCTCGTCAAGCTCTTCGGTATGACCGCGAAAGTGCAAACCTTGTGCAAGGTGGAGACACTGAACGAACAACGCGAGATCTGGCCGACCATTCGAAACTTGTTGTTGAGCTGGCCTCTACACCGTGCTGTTGTTTCCACTGAATGGTGGGCCTGGAAAGCTGCTGGTGTCCCTCCAGCCCAGCACGCCTTGATCTTGAACGATTTTGCCCAGAGGTCAAAGACAACGAGCGGCAAACCCCCCTCTAGCGAGGCTATCTGGCAGTATGTCGTCGACACACTCGATCCTGTCGTTGAGACCACGCAGATCAGCAGAGACAACTATTTCTACTACGTTTGCTTACAGGGAAAATATTCGAGAAAGTGAGTTCAGGCAAAACTCTCAAGCTGGCGATCGATATTCGCTCAGCTTTGTCATCGTCTTCCTTGTCGAGGAATCTCGCCCTTGTACTAACCACTATTGAAACGAATAGATGCCACCCTCGGTACCTTGGCCCGAAAGCACACGCAAAGCTGTCCAAGCCAGGCACGTTCGATGGCCTCCGCATTCACACCGACGAGATCATGGAAGTTATTGCTCGCATTAGCCCGTCTACGCTGACAATTGCGATCGTAAGTCGTCGCCCCATCCCAATATCCACATCCCTCGTTACATTCCTCCCCTCGTTCTTGAACTAATCACTTCCCCTCCCACTCTAGCTCATGGACTCAATGGACTGGTTCAACCCGTCGGAAAACGCGGCCCAAGAACAGATCCTAGCACTGAACAAGGTCCTCAAACTCGGTGGCCGAGTCTTTTTCCGCTCTGCAGCCCTCAGACCCTGGTATACGGACATCTTTGAGAGGAACGGTTTCGAGGCCAAGTGTGCTGGGCGACGGGATCCAGGGAAGTGTATTGATCGGTATGTCCTCTTTCTCTTTGGCGAAAAGCTAGGCCGGTCTTCGAAGCTGGACTTGGCTTAGTAGGATTTGGGGGATTTTGGCTGATATTCTCGCGATGCGTCTGCATCAAACAGAGTGAATATGTACGCGTCAACATGGATCTGCACGAAACGCGTCGTAATGGCCACCAGTGGCAGTGCCGCCAGTAGTCCCGCCGTCCCATCGCCTTTGAGGAAGAACACCACCGCGTCACTCGACGACTTGACACTCACGCCAGCAGCCATGTCTTATTAAGCAGCAGACACTCAAGGGAGGGCACATGGCACGCATTTCGAATTGATATCCCCATTTGTGGATTCCATCGAGTGCTGGATGGATCCTGGGACCATGCAATTCTTCGATCATGAATATTCACGGAACACCAGCGCGAGAGTGGACTGGGGTAGACTACATAGCTACGTGGGTATGGAATGCATATAGAGTGGTTTACAGTACAGTCCATAGGGTGTGCGTCCAGTTAGCAGAGAGGATGATGACGGCGGTGGAAAGACGGTGGGTGCATCTTCAGGTGGTTCATGGTTCAGCTGGGGACGTGGGACGTGGAGCATGATGCGATGATACCCTGGCGTTGTGCCTGGTGGAGTGGCCGTTTTCGTCGAGCATTTTCTAATTTTCTATGTTTCTATGTTTCATTTTGTCTTTGCATGTTGCATGATTGCCATGAGTTGATATCAGCATTTCACAATATCACGCTAGGTATGGAATCCTACATACATAATATCCAACTTAGGTGCTATTCACCTTTGAGGGTGTAAGGTGTGAGCATCGGATCCAGCGCCGGAGTAATGAACACAATCCATGAATGAATGGTACATACGAGTTGGCAGTGATAGTAGTATAGAAGTACAATATAGTTACTTAGTAACCGCGAGAGAGCCTGCACCTTCGGTCCCCTCTGAGAAGGACTCGGACTCAACCAACTCCCCAGAATCAGAATGAGAATCAGAATCAGAATCAGAATCAGAATCAACTCCTCCTCTGGCCTAGGCTGATATCACAGTGCAGCGAGACGAGACAGTCATGGTGTAAGTAGTATGGTAAATAACCGCTGCGATCTCAGGTCCTGACATGTCACGCGCCGCCCTCACGCTTAGCATACTCATCCTCCATGCGCTCCTCATACTCGCGATCGCGCTTCTCCTGGTCTTCCCTCTCCGTCTCCGTCTCCGTCTGCACCTGCGTATCCCTTCTTCCCACATCCGGGCTCTCCTCGTCTCCTTCCCCCTCCTCGGTCCCCGTAACATCCTCAATCCTCCTCAAATTCCCAT
>Ga0105239_10003237_pt1 | contig 20120 bp, 16 predicted proteins | sample KBSC44metaG_FD_92761 | JGI IMG/M metagenome (GOLD analysis project Ga0105239, IMG submission 92761) | Corn rhizosphere microbial communities from Kellogg Biological Station, Michigan, USA - KBS C4-4 metaG | ecosystem: Host-associated > Plants > Roots > Rhizosphere > Soil | place: Michigan, USA... | reverse complement strand
GCATCTACCACCTATGGTGTAAAAAGTAAAGCATTTTTTAAGCTGTAAAAAATCTTTATCAGAAAGGCTGTAATTAATCAAAGTTTGATTGGTTACAGCCTTTTTACATTATGCAAGGTTAATCGAAAAAATATTATTGCAACGATACGATACTTAATTATAGAACCATACAGCTACTTTCTTAATCTTGCTTCCTCAAGATCAAGTTCTTCTTCCTTGCTTAATATTAATTCATGTGGGAAAAGATTATTCTTCATCATGTATTTTAATTCATTTCTTCTTACTTCAACAAGCTCAAGAAGCAATTTTCTAAAATTGATAAAAGCCGTTTCTTTAGGATGCTCGTCAAGGTCTTCTGCCAAACGTTCATTGGCAGCTTCAACCATACTTACATAGCGGTTACGAAGAATTCTAAATGCTTCTATATTATCCACCTGATCACCGCAGGTTTTATCAATATAATTAATGGCAGCAGTGGCAAGACTGATTTTTATATTCTGTTCCTGTTCTTCTTCGTTCTCGTGCACTTCAATCTTAAACAATCTTATAAGCCACGGAAGGCTTAATCCCTGCAATACAAGTGTAATAAGAATAGCAATAAAGGTGATGAATAAAATAAGATTTCTGTGAGGGAACGCCTGGCCATTAGGTAACAGCAGCGGAACAGCAAGTGCAGAAGCGAGAGATACAACGCCACGCATACCGCTCCATCCCACAATAAAAACACCTTTCCATGTCGGGCGTTCCTCCCTTTTCCTAATCCTGCTATCGAGCATTCTTGGCAGGTATGTTCCCGGAAAAACCCAGATTAATCTTACCGCAATTGTAATAACACTTATCACAATGGCGTACCATATCGCATCAGCTAAAGAATAATCCCACATACCTTCAACTACTGCAGGCAATTGTAATCCTATCAATATAAACACAATTCCATTCAGTAAAAAAACAAGCGTGCTCCAGATACTTATTGCCTGAAGACGGGTGCTATAACTAAACACATCATGCGACCTGAAAGAAAGAAACAGTCCACCGCCTACTACTGCAAGCACACCAGAAAAATGAAAATGTTCGGCAGTGATGTACATAAGATATGGAGTAATAAAAGAAATAGCAGTATCTATACTTGGCGTTGTTGGCAAAAATTTGTGAATTGCATACACAATATGCGCTATTGCAAGTCCGATAACAATACCCATTATCACCACCATAAAAAAATCTATCACAGCTTTCCATAGAACAAACTCGCCTGTTTTTACAGCCTGTAATGCAAAGCTCAAAACAATCAAACTGGAGGCATCATTAACAAGGCTTTCTCCTTCAAGTATAGTAACGACCCGTCGCGGCACTTTTAATTCCTGTAATACACTTGTAGCAGCAACTGCATCTGGCGGAGAAATAATGCCTCCAAGTAAAAAGCCAAGCGCAAGTGTAAAGCCGGGAATCATCATATGGGCCGCAAAGGCAATAAAGACAGATGTAGCAATTACTAATCCAAAAGCAAGCAGGCTTATGGCGCGCCTGTATCGCCAAAATTCATTCCACGAAGTATTCCATGCCGCCGCATATAGCAATGGGGGAAGAAAAATAATATACACCAGTTCGGGCTCTAACGTAATATGTGGCACATTAGGCACAAGGCTTATAATTAAACCTGCTATTACCAGGAAAATGGGATAAGAGATACGCAGTTTCTGGCTAAGCATTGATAACATGCTTACCGCAAATAATAGTGATAGAATGAGTAGCAGGTCGTTTTGCATAGAAATTTATTTAAGCCAATATGATTTAAGTAATGTTACTTTTTACAAGTTAAAGGGCGCCGCAATTTAACTAACCGCCATAAAACATAATTTGTTATGGCAGGAAAATTGAAGCAGATTAGAGAAACTTCTCCATATGAAAAACATATTTATATTACCGGTGCTTGCCATTTTATGGGCATGCAGTGGCAATTCTCAAAACATATCATCTAAAGATTCATCCAAGCTGCAAAATGAAAGCGGCCAATCCCTGTCATCAGATTCAACCCAAAACCAGGATACATCACTGCAAGGGTTATGGGTATTGCAGCCGGTACTTGCTTCAGATACGGCTGCAGGAAAACTCCCATCACTCAATTTTAACCTTGCAGCATCTTCTTTCAGTGGCTCAACAGGTTGTAATAGTATGAACGGATCGTTTACCCTTAGTGGTGACAGTCTTATATTTAACCAACAGGTTATAACCACTAAAATGGCCTGCCCGGGTTACAATGAAAAGACTTTTCTCGATAACCTTTTTCTTACCAATAACTTTAAAATAGAGGATGGTGTGTTAATGTTAAAGAACAATCAAACTATTCTCAGTAAATGGACCAGGAAACGTGAGCCAAAGAAGCTGGAAAAGGCTTAATCCATTAAATATTGAGTGTCCGATTTTCTTAGCCGTCTCTTAACAGCTTTTTCTAAACAGCATTTTAAATTATTGAAAGTTTTGGGAGGAAAAAGCAAAGTGGCAGGGTAATTGGATAAGCTTATTTCGTTAACCTATTACTCAATTAAATATTTAATCTATGAAACGCATCTTTATTGCAGCCTCATTATTTGTTGGGGTTATATTGGCAAGTTGTGGTGAACCAAAGGAAACCACTAACAGTAACAGTGATTCCACCTCTACCAATTCAGCGCCAACAACGGATACTACAAAGTCTGCACAGCCAGATACAACTACGGCTAAACCAGATACTACTTCCAAACCCTGATATCACAAAACCGTTGTAAAACTGGCAAATGTGCAGGTTTAAAGATTAAAGCTGTCTTCTGTTGTTGGCAGCTTTTTTTATGTCTTTTTATTGTAGAAATTTTACCACGAACACATTAGCTTTCTTCTTCATAATAGAGTTTGTAATAGTTTTTACCGCTTATTTCATCATATCCTTTTTCAATTAAATCTCTGCGGCCATGGATATATACATGAAAATTCTTATCAAGTTTTAAAACGGTTTTAAATACTTTCTGCTGCTTTTTAACGGCAGCAAGATGTATATCAAACTCGTCTTCCATGGTGAAGTTTCTGGCTGTTTCAAAATTTTTTTTATAATCCATAAAACTGTTCACAACTTCAGGATGATGTATTACTTCCTCTGCAAAATGCTGCAGGCTGAACTGTTCATTCGTTTTAAAATAATCCATGGAGCGATTAAGTAAATCGGCCTGGTCCGTCTTTGTTGTTTCAAACTTTTCAGGGTACTCGTTCGTAATAAACTGCTTGCAAAAACTCAGGTATTTATCTGTATTGTGGTAACTATCTGTATATGGTGTAACCTGCAAAAAATCGTTCACCCAGTATTGGGCATCCTGCTGTTTATTGGTGGCATCAACAATGCAGGCAATAAAACCATCCTGCGTATTTTTACGAAAAACAAGGCATCCCTTATCAAGCTTATTAATATTAATTCCTTCTTCCTGTATTACTTCCCAGCTTTTGCCATGCGGAAAAACTTTTAAGAAGGTTTCTTTGGTTTCACTTTTAAAAATGCCTACGGCCTGTACATATTCGCTGCCAAGAGGCACCTGGTTAAAGAGAGCCACGTACAACTCTCCTTCTTTTACTTTTACATGTGTGCTCTTACTGTAGAGAAACTGTGCCAGCAGGGCAGACTGTGCGGTAAAGCTTTGTGTGTTTTCAAAAATTTCTGCTACATAATGATATACTTCATTAAGCTTTATATCACTGATGTGTGTGAACCGGAAATGTTCATTTTCATTAAACGAACCAAGAAAATACCTGGTGAGCATCTTTCTTACAATCTCATCATTAAGTGTAAGTGGGTTGGCTGAAAGCTTTAACTCTTCGCCACGACTGGGGTTACCCACCTGGTGTACAATTACCTGTTGCAGTTCAACGCTGTCAATACCTGTCATAATGCGGCGAAGATAAGTGGGGCAGCAATGAAATGAATATGGTTTAAACTTATGTGAATATTTTCTGATTATTTAGCGCCTGACGTCCTCCGCGCCAACCAAAAGAATTATTGTCAGTCATTGAAATTTAACAAGCTTTCAAAAGGCGTGGTTTTTGTGCCGGTAACCAGTCTAATCAATTCTTAAAATAAACTTTCTATTATGAAAAACTTAAATGGTAAAAAGGTAGCAATACTAACCGAAACAGGTTTTGAAGAAATTGAATTAACCAGCCCGCTGAATGCGCTAAAAAAGGCTGGAGCAACGGTACACATCGTATCACCGCAAAAAGAAAAAGTAAAAGCATGGGATAAAGGTCACTGGTCCATTGAGTTACCGGTAGATATACTTGTTGAAGAAGCAAATCCTAATGACTATGATGCATTAATGATCCCTGGCGGTGTTATTAACCCAGATAAAATGCGCATCAATAAAGATTGTGTTGCCTTTGCGCAACGTTTTCTGGAAGAAAGCAAGCCGGTAGGGGCAATTTGCCACGGTCCGCAATTGTTAATAGAAACAGGGTTAATATCAGGCAGGAATTTAACATCATATCCATCAATAAAAACTGATTTGGAAAATGCGGGTGCACACTGGTATGATAAAGAAGTTATTGTAGACAATGGTCTTGTAACCAGCAGAAGTCCTAAAGACCTGGAAGCATTCAATAAAAAGCTGCTGGAAGAAATTACCGAAGGCATACATGAACCTGCATAGCAAAAAGATGGTATTTGAATTTATCACCTATTGCACACAGATTTTGCCAAAAAATTTTTTAAGGTTGAAAATCAATTGCATGGCATAAAACTTGTTTGCATTACTTAACTTAAAAATTATAATCTATGAAAAAGCTTCTGATCGCGGGCATTGCAGCAGCGTCTTTTATAGCTGTTTCTACTTATGCAGGCCACACTCAAAACAACAGTCTGCTGTCTTCAAATTATGATGAAGAATACCAGCAGGACTCTTTAAAGAAACATTCTGATTCCTCAAAGCATAAAATGAAAAAGTGGAAAGATTCAACTGAAAAAAAGTGGAAAGATTCAACCAAGAAGAAACCATAAATTGAAAGGCCGGTAACCAGATTAATTATAGCTGACTAACACTTATAAAAGCCTTTGTTAAAGCAAGGTGTAATGATTATGTATGATCATGCATTGATGAAAGTTTGTAATTAGTACACTGTTTTAAACAAAGGCTTTTTGTAATTACTTATCCTTATTTAAATTCTTTTATTCTTATATTTTTAAACCAGATTGGGGCACCTGCATGCTTGCCCTGCAAACCTATGTGGCCATGAAGCGGTAGTGTTGCAAGAGGATTGGTAAGCCATGCCGGAATTTCTGAACCATCAGGATTGGTTTTGGCAGAAGTATATAAGCTCATATCAAAACTATTTACCAGTTTTCCATTTAAGGCTATCCATATTTTTCTCCCTTTACAGGTTATGGTATAATGGTTCCATTCGCCCGGCTTCTTTACATTATGAATTGTTGCTGCCTGGTGGCCAAAAACTGCTGCGCACTGCCATGTTGCAGGCGCTTTGGACCACCTGTCTGAATAATCATCCGCAATTTGTATTTCTACTGAATGAGGTATCCAGTCTTTTATATCAGATGCATGAACGATAACACCGCTGTTAGTGCCATCTGCTGTTTTAAAATCAAGATCAAGCACAAAATCATCATACGCTTTTGCACTCCAGATAGATTCATCAGCAGTAGCAGTAAGCACACCGTCAGTAACACTCCATATCCCCTGGGGGAATATTGCATCAGATAAATCCGGCTTAAATAAATCTGTCCATTCTGTGCTGTTTGTATTTGGATTGATATAAGCCGAATCCTGTGCAGGTAGGTTTATTTGCAGCAGAAAGAGGATAATGAAGGATATACCTATTTTTTTCATAGCGTTTGCATTTGAATAAAGGTAAGCTTTGTGAATCATCCGCATTCTTAATGCGGTTAAGTTGCGCAATGCATACTTTGTTTCATTCAATTCATGCTTATGCTCAATGGCCTTATGTTGATTGAAGCCTGGCACCTGAAAAACAAATCTCACATCCGAAAATCAGATTTGTTATCTTATTACATCATTCTGTTCTTAATGTTTTTACCAGGCTCACATTTGCTGCTTTAATAATTCGAACGCTTAATATAATGAAGGCAAGCACCAGCATAATACTGCCGCCTAATGCAAAAACCCACCAGCTTAATGTGGTACGGTAAGCAAAACTTTGCAGCCACGTATTTGCAGCCCACCATGCAAAAGGCACGGCGATTACAAAAGCAACAAGCACCAGTTTTATAAAATCTTTACTCAATAATGCAACAAGCTGCGAAACTGTTGCACCAACTACTTTACGTATGCCTATTTCTTTGGTGCGCTGGTTGGTAATGTATATAACCAGCCCGAGCAAACCAAGGCAGCTTATAAAAATGGTTAACCCTGTTGACCACATGAGTAAAGTGGAAACATTTTGTTCCACCGTATAATAGGAGGCAATAGCATCATCGAGAAAGGTGTAATCAAAATCTTTATCGGGGTACACTTCTTTCCATGCCTGTTGCATTTGATCAATGGTTCTTTTCCACGTTGTACTACCTGCAGGTTGCGGCTGAAGTGCAATATTGAAAGTATGCTCACTCTCAATACCGCCGGTAATTAATAAAGGCATAATTGTTTCGTGCAGCGATTTTTGGTTAAAGTCCTGCACCACACCGGCCACGCGCTTGTTACCATATACGTTAATATATCGCCCAATAATATCATGCGGATCAGTAAAGCCCAGTGCATGCAGATAGGTTTCATTAATCAGCAAATCACCCATCGTATCGTTATTCATAAGGTTATTACCTGCTAATAACTTTATCTGGTACAGGTTGATATAATTGGAATCTCCTATTTTAACCTGCACATTTGTTTGAACCATTTTTTTGTTGTCCTCATATTTCATCGCGTCGATCCAACTGCTGTTAGAGGAAGGAGGGTCCATCGAAAGGCTCGCCATTGCTACGCCGGGTATAGCTTTAAGACTGTTAAGCAATACCATCTTTTTGGCAGAAGAAGTATCTGTATAGTTGCCAAAATACAGTACCGCATCTTTTTTCATCCCGATATTCCTGTTAAGAGAATAATTAATTTGTTTGCTCACCAGGAGAGTGGCTATAATAAATACCTGCGCAATAACAAACTGCGACACTGTTAGCCCCTTTCGCAGCCATGCCTTGCGTGAGATTCCCATATCTGCATTCGCCTGGTTTTTTAGTACCGATACCGGTTTATAAGAGGAAAGTATTACAGCCGGATAAAGACCAGCCAACACGCTAACCACAATAACAAGCAATAACAAGAATACCAGGATACCCGGCTGATTAATGATATTAAACCTGACAGCTTCCGGAATAAAAGATGCAAATGCTTTTAACAGGAAAGGTGTGGCTGCAACAGACAGTGAAGTTGCAATAACAGTGAGCAGGAATGTTTCACCTATAAACTGCATCATCAATTGTAGCCTGGAACTACCCATTGTTTTACGTATGCCGATTTCTTTGCTGCGTTGTGAGGCCTGTGCCGTTGTAAGATTTATAAAATTTATACATGCAAGCAAAAGCAAAAAGACTGCAACAGCCTGCAAACCATTTAGTATACTTTTATCTGCGAGGCCGGAGCTGTTACTATCGTAATACCCTTTGAAATGTGTATCCCTTAATGGCTGAAGATCGAAGGTTCTTATTTCAGGATCCTCATTGTTCGGCTTATTATACTTTGCAAACAGCCTGTTTATTTGGGTATTGATGTTAGCCGTTGTGGTGCCCGGAGCCAGCTTTATAAAAAGCAATGATTGCTGGGCATGGTTCCACCTGTCCCAAAACCATGGCTTTAAACTTGTAGTCTCCAGTGTTACCCGTGAAATGAATGTTTTATAGTTAAAGACTGTGTTTTCGGTTATGTCTTTTACTACACCGGTAACAGTAAAACGTACACTATCATCAAAAATCAATTCTTTACCAATCACATCGCTTGCAGTAAGACCAGGGAAATATAGTCTTGCGTTGGATGCTGTTAATACAGCCGTGTAAGGTTGTTGCAGAGTCGTTGCAGCGTTACCCGCTAACCAGTTGTATCCAATCAGTTTGAAATAACTGGCGTTTGTGAAAACAATTTTTTCCTGGTCATTGAATACTGTTTTTTTATTGCCATTTTGAGTGGAAACTTTTGCAGTGTTGCCCCGCGTTAGCGCTACAACAGCATCAAGACCTGTAACTTCTTTTGCAACCGCTGCCGGGAGTGGGTCGGGCATAGCCGAGCCGCCGTAGTTTTTACCGGATACTTTAAGCGTATACTTTTCAACTACCCGGTAAATGCTGTTGTTGTCCTTCTCAAACTTGTCAAAGCTAAAATCATATTGAACGACCAGGAAGATGATCAACGCTGCACAGATCCCGATGGAAAGACCGGTTACGTTAATTGCGGTAAACGTCTTGTGACGCATCAGGTTGCGCCAACCACTTTTTAAATGATTTTTGAACATGCCGTATCGGTATTGATTGATGTGATAATGAGGTTTAAATGACCTGATAATGCCTGGCCTGATAAGCTGCAATACATCTGTGATGAATTGTATATCCGCTTTCCTGCGGCCATTTGTCTTTACACGTTCCTGGTATAGTTCCAGCAGATCCCCTTCGATATGATCCCTGATATCAGGACGGCAGAACCAGCGGAAAAGACGCTGAAACATTCGGGGAGGTGTTGCATTGTTTTTCATAACTCCGCATTTTATTTCAGTCCGAACGCTATGTTTGGAATAGCCTTCCATAGTTCATTACGGGTATCTCTTGAATACTCCATTGCTTTTTTGCCCAGGGCGGTAATTTGAAAGTATTTCTTCGGTCTTCCTGCCCGTTCTGCAGTTGCTTCTCCGTCGTAAGACTTGATATACTCCTTATCTTCCAGTCTTACAAGAGCGGTATGTAACGCACCCATGCTCACGCTGCGTGATAACCTTTTTTCGATTTCTTTCTTAATGGCTACCCCATAAGCCTCTTTATACAATACTCCAATAGTAAGGATGACGATTTCTTCGAACTCACCCAGTTGAAATTTTTTCATCAGTGTTATAATAATTTCCTAAATGTAGGAAAATTTTAAAATAAGAGCAAAATAAGCAAAGGATTGAAAATTATTTCCTGGTTGTTGAACGTTACTGAAAAAGGTATTACTAAATACAGGTGTGTAATTCTACAAAAATTTCGGTACCGTGTTTTCCTAACGGTTGCCCATTATCGACCTCCGGCTCAATCGGTTTTTCCAGCGGGGTGCGGTGTAATGCTGGCAAAGCTGGGCAGTTTTTATTAGCGTGTTGTTGAGTATCTTTAAACAGTTCAACAATACACCATGAAGACACCCGCGGTACAGCTACTGCTTTGCTGCCTGCTGTTAAAGGCATTTGTCTATGCCAGGCAGGCTCCTGAAAGTGGCTTTACATTACTGACTAAAAAAGAAGGTCTCTCACATGAATACATCACTGCGTTGGCCCAGGATTCCACCGGCTTTCTCTGGGTAGCAACGCAGTCGGGCTTAAACAGGTTCAATGGCAGTAATTTCGTACAATATCATAGTACAGAGGCCCCTTCTTCTCTTCCCGCAGAAAAACTTAACGGCCTGGTATGGCTGGATAAATACCGGTTGCTGGCATTCAATGTAGGGATGCATATCATTGACACGCGTACCGGCGAAACAAAAAATGTATTTATTCCCTACAAAGACCTGCGTTTTCAGTATAAGTTCAATTGGATCATAGCCGTACTTCCGGCCGCCAACGGAGATATTTATGCGCTGGCCCGATCCGGCTTTTATCATTTCGACAAAAACTATCGACTGCTTTTCCGTTTTGATTACTATCCCGATAACGAGGTTGCAGGCCAGGGTTTTGGTTTCGGCGGGCAGTTATTCACCCTTGGCAAAAACTTGCTTGGTATCTCAGCCATTGATGGTTTTTATGCGTACAATTTGACGCAACGGACATTTAAAAAAGTAAATGAAACCAGTTGTCCCGCTATTGCGGGCTTTACCAGCGGCTGCATTTTTTTGCAGCCCTTCTCTAATGAACTATGGGTGATAAACCCCTTCGGTGATAGCCTGGTTTATATCACGACACCCACTATGGCCCGGCGGTCAGTCAAGCTTCCTTTTACGAAGGCCGGAAACGCATTCGACTATCACACGCAGGCCGCAGCTCTAAATGATTCAACCGCTTACCTCACAGGAAAAGCCTGCGGCTATTTTCTGCTGCACAGGAAAAAACAAACCGGAGAATTGGTATTTGAACCACATAAATACGCCGGGCAATCTCATTGCACGGCATTAATGGAAGATCGGGACCATCACTTATGGGTTGCCACGAGCAAAGGCTTACTACGCCAGGAAGAGAGTCATCCCCTTATTGAAACTGCAGATATCCCACCTCTTGTGCATGAATTGTTTCCTAACATGCGAATAGACAATATCTGTGAGGCCGGCAAATGGATAATTACAGCTTCACGTAGCGGTGGTGGGCTACTCGTTTTTGATAAGAATACACTTCAGTTCAACCGGCGCATTAGCCTGGGTGAATACCGAACGCCCGGAGAAGCCGTTTTCTGCCTTTTGGCCGTCAATGACAGCCTGTTGCTGGCCGGTTCTTATGGGCCTTTACTGCAAATCAGTACCGAAAACTGGTTAGTTAAACCGCTCCGGTTACCAGGCTGGGATGAGGTTCACGACTGGATTGCAGATATGGCGAATGACGTGGACGGTGGCGTCTGGATAGCAGCCGGAAAACTGTACCACTATAATCCATCCACCGGCGATTGCTTTACTGCTCATCTTGACGACAGCATCGGCAAAAAAATCGAAGAGCCCCATCGAATAGGCTATGACAGGGACGGTAATCTCTGGTTGGCAGGACATGGGTTACTGCGGTACAACAATACAACGCGGATATTTGACCGGTACATCGACAGCTTTCCTTTTATTAAAATGGCAGACAGGCAGGTTAACAGTTTTGCCGTTGACTACCGGAAACGTATCTGGCTCAACAGCAACAACAATGGCCTGGCGTGCTATGATCCTGCCGATAATCAATGGAAGGTTTTTACTACAGCGGACGGCTTACCGGATAATAATATAGCCGACATGAAAGCGATTGGCAATAAGCTCTGGCTTGCCACTTTTAGTGGCATTGCGTGTATAGACCTTTCCAGTTTCCACATCACTTCCTTTGATGCGGAGGACGGTTTACCGGACCTGCCGGTATACATCAGTGCAAGATTTTCTGACGGCCATAACGGCAAAGCTACCCTGGGGTTTACCAATACCCTGGCAAGATTCGATGCGGCGCTTGGGTACCAGAAAACTGAAACACCGCGACTCTTTATTGAAAGCATCACCACAGTCAGGGGCCAGGACAAGGCTTACGTGGGCAGCTATCCGTTAAAGCAGTTTACCACCACCTGGAACAACAGCGGACTGATGGTTACTATCGGCACTATTAATTTTTTCACCAACCAGGCGCAAAGATTTGCGTTCCGGATAACAGGCAATCGCCCCGGCCCCTGGACCTCACTGGGCAAAAATAACAGCTTCAGCATTGCCAGTCTTGCACCGGGAGATCATTTGATTGAAGTGAAGCTTACATCACTTAATCACCGGTGGCCGGACAAAATCATCAGCTTCACAATATCTGTTATCCCTCCTTTCTGGATGGAAAGCTGGTTTGCAGGTCTTGTATTTGTTTCCCTGTTTCTTGCCGTTTATACAGTATTTCACCGCAGGGTGTCCGCCATCAAGAGGAAAGAACAAACCAAGACCGCCTTCGCCAAACTCAAAGCAGAAGAATACAAGATGCAGTACGAACTGGAACAGATAAGCCATTTTTTTTCTTCGGCCCTTCCAGGTGACTGTGACATTGATGAAATGCTTCACATTGTTGCCAAAGATCTCATTGGCAAAATATACCATGAAAACTGCGTGATTTATTTGTGGGATAACCTGTCAAATAAACTCGTACCGAAAGCAATCTGCCGCACTGGAAGATCTGCCGGTGCCGGTAAAAGAGACATTTCAGATTTAGCTGCCCGGCAGGACCTGGTTAAATATATGACGAACGTAAGGGAGGCATTAAGATCCAACCCTGAACCAAACATCAATATATACAGGATAAATGATCATCGCTTCACCACTCACCTTTATGTACCCATCGTGCATAGCCGTGAACTGCTTGGCGCAATTGACACAGAACATCCCGGTAAGGATTATTTTCAGGAACGGGATATCAAAATTCTCACGACCATCGCCACCATGATCGCGGGCAGGATTAAGCAGGTTGAATCAATGCACTCACTGCAGATAAAGCAACGCGAGATTGCCCATATCAACCAGCAATTGGCAGAAGCACAGTTGTCAGCACTGCAAACCCAGATGAACCCTCATTTCATCTTTAATGCTCTGAACAGTATCAAAGGGATGATCCTGAACAATGAGCAAAGGCAGGCATCAAAATACCTTAGCAAATTTGCCAACATGATCAGGATGACGCTTACACAATCCAAACAGGTTTTCATTACCCTTGATGAAAATGTCGAGTATCTTGAAACCTATCTTGCCATGGAACAGCTTCGGTTTGACGATTCCTTCAGTTACCGTTGTGAAGTGCAGGAAGATATAGACCGCCAGGACGTGCTTGTCCCAGCCCTGATGATCCAGCCGCTGGCGGAAAATGGTATTTGGCACGGGCTATTAAACAAAGAAGGAGAAAAGAACATTACGGTACGTTTTTCCAAAACAAACGAAGAGATTTCCTGTGTGGTTGAAGACAATGGTATCGGCATCAACCGCTCTCTGCAGCAAAAAAAAGACGACCGGCCAGCGCATCAACCGGTCGGGCTTACCAACCTCAGGAACCGAATCGCCATCCTCAATGAAAAGTATGCAACCTGCTGTTCGCTGGAAATCACCGACCTGACTGAACACTACGGCGACAGGACCGGCACCCGGGCAGTGCTCCGTTTTAACTTATTATCAAACACAACTATTATGTTATGAACGCCATTATTGTTGACGATGAACCCGACGGCATACGTACACTACAGAAATTGCTTGAGTACAACTGTCCCGACGTAGCAGTAACCACTACCTGCAACAGTGCACCAGCCGCGTTTGAACACCTGCGCAACCATCAGCCCGATGTGGTTTTTCTCGACATCAGAATGCCGGGAACATCCGGTTTTGATCTGCTGGAATCTTTACCTGTAAAAAACTTTGAAGTAATCTTTGTAACAGCGCATAATGAATACCTGCTAAAGGCATTACAGCTCAGCGCTGTTGACTATCTTATGAAGCCTGTGGATGAAGACAGGCTCATAGAGGCGGTAGAGCGCATTAAACAAAAACGGAGCGGAAAAGATAACTATGCACGCACGGAGACCTTGTTGCATAACATGAATAAAACAGCGCTGCCCCTGGAAATGCGGATTTGCCTGCCTACGCAAAAAGGATTTTCGGTAGTAAAACTGGAAGAAATCATTTATTGTGAAGCGCAAAGGAGCTATACACTTTTCAGGCTGACAAACAACAAGACCATGCTGGTATCAAAGCCGCTTTCAGACTATGAAAAACTGCTTTCGGGTACACTTTTTTTGCGCATTCACAAGTCTTGCCTTATCAACCTTATGCATGTAAAAGAATATGCCCGGGGAGAAGGTGGAACGGTCATCATGTCGAATGGCATGGAAATCGAAGTGGCGCGAAGGAAAAAGGATCAATTCCTTTTGAGTATAAAAGAAGTTTTCAGATACTAGGTAAAATATACAAAAACGGCCCCGGGTTTACCGAAGCCGTTTATCTATCGAGAACCAAACAAAAAAAATCAATTCCTGACCAGTTTCCTGGTCGCAACCAGGCCGGCACCTACATAAAGGGAATAGTAATAGGTACCCGCTGCCAGGTTGTTCAAATCGAGGTCCAGTTTGCCCGGTCCCTTACCGCTGACATCTACTGCTTTGAGCAATTTTCCTTCTGAATCTGACACTCTAATCTGCGCCCGGGTATATGTTGAAGGGAGGTTGAAGGGTATAGTCGTTTTGCCACTCACAGGGTTTGGCAGGTTCTGATCCAATGTGGCATTTGTGAGAGAAATAGCAGATGATTTGCCTTTCTCGAGCGCATCAAGCCTTGCTTTTAATGCAGCGATTTCCTCATCTTTATCTTTGCTGAGGGCGGAAAGTTCCTGTACGGCTTTCACCAGCGGCACCACAAATTCAGCATACCTCAGCCCATATACATCATTGCCATCCTTTGGGGCGTCGACCCCTGAAAAATTAAATCCAAGTTCTTTTGCCGCTTTTTCAACATCCTGCGCTACAAATCCTGATTGCAGCACCTGACCCTTTTCAGTCAGCGCTTTATCCATCACATCAGCCTGACCTGTTGCCGCTTTACTTTTTTCCCCTGCATTTTTATGCAAAAAATTATCGATTCCTTTTGCGTCCAGGTGATAAGTAACTGCCTTCAGCTTATTAATGAATGATAATCCCGGCACATTTTCCCGCACATCTTTTTTGAACCGGCCATCACTGATATTCGACCAGTTTGCGTAGGCCCGGTATTGGCCGGTAGCGGAATTACCAATAGTCACCTGGCTTGGCGACGTTGCAATAGTGCCATGCCCAATGGTGATCACATTGTAGTAGTTAGCAGCATTAGTACCAGTTTCCGACCCGAGGAAACAGTTATAATAACCATTGTTATAATTATTGCCGGCCTGGTACCCGAGGGAGGTATTACCGTCCGACGCCGTGGTATTTTGAAGTGCCCCATACCCCACAGCCGTGTTTTGCATGTTGCTGACATTTCCGAGCAGCGCAAAATTGCCTACCGCTACGTTATAGGCACCACTGCTGTTAAGATAAAGCGAAGAGCGGCCAACAGCTACGTTCTCAACCCCTGTTTGTCCAAAAGCAAGCGCAGAGGCGCCAATGGCAATATTTCCGCCGCCAGAGCTATTATTAAGACCCGCAGATGCGCCTATGAACGTATTATAGTTGCCTGTGTTAACCCGGTTGCCTGTAATACCGACAAACGTATTGTTGGCGCCCGTCACATCTATCACTTTATTACCCCCGATGTAATAAGTATAGGCATGCACATTACGCCACGATCTGTCCGGCGCACCCAGGTCGACCACACCCGTGCCGGCAGGCACAAGGGATTGATTAATCGCAGTGGCGCTGAGATTACTTAAGTTGGTAACCGCACCGCGCAAAGGAACCCAGCCGCTACCGGTATTATAATAAAAGCCGGGGCCGCTGTCTGTCTGATAAATAAGAAGTCCGGCAGCCGGGGATGCGATAGCATTACGCTGCACGAGGGTCATTCGCGGGATAAGCAAACCGCTGGTGGTGGAAGTAATGTCCAGCTTTGCTGAAGCGGCAGGGCCGACGGTGCCAATACCGATTGCCCCATTCGGCGTTATCCGCAGTCTTTCGATGTTATTGGTCAATAACCGGAGCGGTATAGCGTTGGTCGTACCCAGTTTTGATGTAGCCGACGCGCCACTGTTTCCGGCAAGGCTCCAGTAAGGAGAGCTGTTCTGCGCCATGGCGGCCGTTAGTAAGGCTAGCATGGCGGCCGCTGATAGAAGGCATTTTTTCATGTTGAATTGTTTAATCGTTCGGTGATTTAGGCAACGAAACTAATTTCCGGCCCTGGCGGTTGCGGGTGGTTATTTCCCTGAGGAACGAATATTTCACCGAACGGAAACAATTTGTTTCCAGGCGCATATGCAAACCAGACTAACCGGTAGAAATCTATGGATATTAATGTGGAATCTGGTGACTGTGGATTTAGGTTTACTAATACAAAAAATCAGGCACGATTCAAACACAGGGCATAAGTAGCTGCGCCTGGAAATCACTTAAACTAAGTCGTTTTCTTTCAGTTCCAGGAGGACCTCCCGAAGTGACGCAGTCACCTTTAGTACAATTTCTTTAAGCCCTGGAACGTCTTTGTACAAACCCGGGGAATTTTCCAGTTGCCGGATGTCGTTCAGTACCGAATGAATATGCATATTATTCATGGACATTTTCATCGTATGGCAAATAAGGCCGATTTCCTCAACGTTTAAAGGGTCAAGCGCCCGCTCCAACCGGCAAATCGCCGTTTCAATTTCTTCTGCAAAGATTTGAAGCATTTTTTTCTCGAACAGCAGGTTGCCGCCACTTAATTTTTTCAGCGTAGAAAGGCTAAAATTTTGATGGGTTTGTTCAGGTGCTGAATTCGATGGCAGTTCAGCCAAGCCTGTTTCGCCGAGCCATTTACAAAGAACCTTAATAAGTGAGTTTTGATCATAGGGCTTTGAAAGAAAATCGTCCATTCCTGCTTCCAGGCATCGCATCCTGTCGTTATTGTTCACGTTTGCAGTCAATGCTATCACAGGCGCCGTTACACCGATGTCTTTACGCAGGAGCGCACAGGTCTCCATTCCATCCATTGGTGACATTTTCATGTCCATTAAAATGATATCGTAACTTTTATGCTGAACCAGTTTAATTGCCTCCATACCGCTATTGGCTTCGTCCAGTTCAACTTCGTACGGCTCCAAAACGGCGCCGGCCACAATGCGGTTCATCGCGTTGTCGTCGACTATCAGTATTTTTTTCTTTTTTAAGATTTCCGTGCTCATAAATGCGGCGCTGCTTGAAGTGCTTAGGTTGAATACATAGGGTTAGGCGGGTAGCGACAGTTCTCCAAGCTGTATCATCTTATAAATGGTTGATTTACCGATATCAAGCTTTTCAGCCACCTTAACCACGTTGTTGTCATATCTTTTGAGGTATGTACGTATAATGTCGATCGTATATTCTTTTAACGTCTTTTCTTCTCCAAGTACAAGGTCCTTTTTGCGAATGGCTTTAAAGGAAATATCATCGGGTTCTATTTCGGAGCCCTGGCTCATAACCGCCGCAAGTTCTACAACGGTTTTCAGCTCCCTGACATTGCCGGGATAAGCATAATTCAACAGCTTCTGTGCCGCCGCCGCCGAAAAAGTAAGTGGTTGCAGGTTATTTTCTTTTTCAGCCTGGGCAAGAAAATGCCTGGCCAGGGTAAGTATATCTTTTTCCCTTTCGCGCAAGGGTGGCAACTCAATGGAAAGGCCCATTACGCGATAATAAAGATCCTCCCGAAATGCTCCTTTTTCCACTTCATCGGCAAGGTTTTTATGTGTAGCAACGATAAGCCTTATGTCTAACCTGATATTTTCGTTACCACCCACGCGTGTTATTTCCCTTTCCTGCAATGCTCTCAATAATTTGGTCTGCAGCGTAAGGTTTAGCTCGCCGATTTCATCTAAAAACAGTGTTCCCGAATTTGCCTCTTCAAACTTGCCCGTTTTTCTGGCAACGGCTCCCGTGAAAGCGCCTTTTTCATGGCCAAACAGCTCGCTTTCTGTCAGCTCCGAAGGTATCGCCGCCATGTTCACCGTTACAAAGGGGCGTTTTTTTCTTTCCGAATTGTAATGAATTGCTTTTGCCACCAATTCCTTGCCTGTACCTGTTTCACCAGTAACGGATACGTTTATATTCGATTTGCACGCTCTTTCTATAAGGGAGAATACTTTTCTCAATGAAGGGCTGTCCCCTACAATCATCTTTTCAAAATTGTATTTATGTCCGAGTTCTTCACGCAGCCTGTCTACTTCCCTTCTCAGGTTCCCGGTTTCGCGCAGACCGGCTATCTTTCGCCAGAGAATATCTTTGGAATTTTCGTCTTTTACAATGTAGTCTGTAACACCAGCCTTCAACAGGTCGACGGCAGTACTGACATTCTCCTGTGCGCTGATAACGATGACCGGGATGGAAGGGTCAAAGGCCTTAATGTTTCGATATAGTTCATCACCGGTCATGTCCGGCAGCCGGTAGTCCAGGGTAATTAAGTCCGGGCGTCTGCTCAGGGCTTTGAGACAGTCCTTACCGGTATTAAAGCGCAAAACGAGGTATTCAGGGTTCATTGAAAGATGATACTCTAGAATTTGCCCATACCATTTGTCATCTTCTACAATGAAAATTGAAAAGTTTTCCATAGCCATTAGATTTAATCCACTGACAATCAAAACTGAAGCCCACTAAAATTATAACAAATGCGTTATTTTAAACAATGATTAGTGGATTAAAAGTTTACCGCCGGCAAATCCCTTTAAGATTCATGATTAAATTTTAAAAGTACCTACGCGTACCAGGGACCAACAACGCCATTCATTTGCCTATCATTTCCCGGTCCGTGGCACAAGTGATTGAATTTTGCACATTATTGGTAACGGTCTGTAAATTGAAGTACTTTTATAGGTTAAACAGCGACCATTTGGGTCACTGGAGTAAGCTTAACCTAAAAAATTCATATGAAACTTCTGATTATTGAGGATGATTTATTGATGATGCGTGCGCTGGAACTGAAACTCAAAAAGGAGGGATATGAAACCATTGCGTGCGCAGATGGCAAAGAGGGTATCAGAAGGATCGCAGAGATGCGTCCTGATTTGGTTATTACGGACCTGATGCTGCCATTAGCAGATGGCATTAAAATCCTAAAATATGTTAAGTCATTACAAGGAGACCCCATTCCTGTCCTTATACTGTCTGCCCTTGGCCAGGAGGGTAAGATTGAAGAGGCATTCAAATATGGCGTTGACGATTACATCACGAAACCATTCAGCCTGGTAGAGTTAGCCATCAGGATCAAAAAGCTGGTGAAATAAATGTCATAAGACCATACTTTTTTGTGTTTAATTATATAAAGCCTGATCCATCATTAATCGTGTAGGTATTTACAATGGAAAGTCTGTAACCCTGGCTGCGCAATGTCTCATCTTTTGCACGGAAGTCTTCATATTCATAACTGTAAACCTGCACTTCGTCTTTATCATCCGGCTTGTTCCAAACAGCAGTATAATGCACTACACTGTTCACCACATAATTACTTAGCACATGTAGCCTCCATCCATCTTTCCATAACTCCTCATACTTCGCCCTAAAGTCAGCGTATTTCCATCCCCAAACCTGAGTTTGCGCGCCTCCCGTGTTGCGCCATACTGCGGTATATAAAACGGTTCCGTTTAAAACGTAATTGTTCAATATGTGAATGCGCCACCCATCTTTTGATAGTTCTTCATTCTTGCTTTTATAATCATCAAAATGCAGGCTATAATATTGCATCTCACCAACGTTACCCAGCTTACGCCATACAGCAGTATAATATACTTGCCCATTTAATACATAGTTGCTCAACAGGTGGATACGCCATCCGTCTTTCCAAAGTTTGTCATATTCCGCTTTAAAGTCAGCATACCTGTAATCATACACCTGTATCTCTTCTATATTATTTGTTTTTCTCCAGACAGCGCTGTATTCAACCTTGCCGTTTACAACAGCGGTTTCAAGCAAATGCAGGCGCCATCCATCTTTCCATACCAGGTCATAAAATTTTCTGTAATTGGCATAGGACCATCCATATACCTGCTTTTCGGTTTCATTGCTTTTATGCCATACTGCTGTTATCCTGAATTCAGGCATTGCAGCACGATACCATGTTGCGCCCATGCCAATGTTGTTACTGCCGTAAGCTATCCAGCAAAAACCTTTATTACCAAAGCCTTCCCCCCATGAATTTTTCATGCGCCAGGCAGCTTTACCGTCATCCCATCCAACGATAATAATGATATGCGCACCGTTATTTCTTTTAGGAGAATATTCAAGCGGGATTGTTTCTTTAAACACTTTGTTATTATCAGGATCACTAAAGTGTATAAATGCAGAGCCATCGGGAATGTGCATTTTTACCACAACCGGCCCATGAGTTATCAGCGCCTGCTTTATAGCAGTAACCGTAGCAGGGACATGATCTTCATCATTCGCATCTAAAACGCCGTAGTCTTCTATGCCATATGGCATTACTTCTGTTGAATTACATTTACCGCAATTTGCTTTTACTTTCTCCGGGTCGCAGGGTGAAATATTGCCATCACCTTTGTAGGGCAAAAACGCCTCCGAGGTAACACCTGTTTTTGTTAACTTATCTACCGTTGAAACCCATCCCGGCGTGTTGTATGATCCATTGCACGGCCTGCAGGAACAATTAATC
>Ga0105239_10003236_pt1 | contig 20124 bp, 16 predicted proteins | sample KBSC44metaG_FD_92761 | JGI IMG/M metagenome (GOLD analysis project Ga0105239, IMG submission 92761) | Corn rhizosphere microbial communities from Kellogg Biological Station, Michigan, USA - KBS C4-4 metaG | ecosystem: Host-associated > Plants > Roots > Rhizosphere > Soil | place: Michigan, USA... | reverse complement strand
GGTAACGGGCAGGTGCCTTATTGGGGTCAATGAGGTGCGGCTTTACCTTTGGTTACTTTTTGATACCTACATCACCAAAAGTAACCTAAAAATAAAAACAATGAAAATTTTATTGATCGGAGGTACCGGTAACATAGGTCAGCGTATTTTAAAAGAAGCATTATCAAAAGGCCATCAGGTACATGCGGTACAGCGCAACTCTGCTGGCTTGAACATCAAAGACGATAAACTGACCGTTAGTAAAGGCGACATCCTGGATGAAGCCGGTTTGAATGAATTATTAAAAGATACCGATGTGGTGGTTTCGGCTATTTCGCCGGCAGGCGGATTAACGCCCGAACAATTTAAAAAGGCGAACAGTACGTTGATCAATGCGGTGAAAAAACATCCATCGGTACGCGCGATCATTGTTGGCGGTGCGGGTAGTACAGAGGTGTCGCCGGGATTGAGGTTAATGGATAGTCCGATCATGGAAAAACTATCGGCAGAATGGTGGCCGGCCATTTATGCGCATGCCGAGGTGCTGGACCTGTACAAAGCGTCGGATATTAATTGGACGTATTTCAGTCCGGCCAATCATATTACAGCCGGTGAGCGAACCGGTAAATACCGTTTGGGCGGCACGAATATGATCTTTGATTCAAAAGGAGAAAGCAATATTTCGTATGAAGATTATGCGGTGGCGTTGGTTGATGAGATTGGGAATAAGAAGCATTTGAAGCAGCAGTTTAGTATAGGGTATTAGATTAAGATCTTCCCGATGCTGAGTAGTGTTGAAGGGTTTGTTCTTTGCGTTCCCTAACATCAATAATTGGGGAACGCAAAGGATTGAGGCAAAAATAAAATTTACTATTACTTAATTATCCCTTAACACAACGGTAACATTGAAGTTAGTCCTTTATACCGATGAAAACCGTTGTTTTTGCTGATATAAAACTGCTGCGACTCAGGTTGCTTTCTTTTATTATAGCATGCCTTTGTGTTTCATGTACAGGAATCCGGGCTCAGTCGGGCATCAAACTGCCCTCCAGCATTGATGAGTCGTTTCAACAAAAGTATCCGGGACATACAGTAAAAAGTTGGGAGAATAAGGACAATCAGTATTTTGTAAAGTTCATTCAGAAGCGCCAATCTTCAACCGCCATATTTTCACCTGAAGGGAAGTGGATTAAAACAGAGACAATTATCAAAAGTACAAGGCAGTTAACTGATTCCATAAGAGATAGTTTCAATAAAAGCAACTATTCATCCTGGTACATTGTAAAGATCACCCGGTATGAAAGTCCGGATACGCCCGCCTTTTACCGTTTTACAGTAAATAACAGTAACCAGCTTGATGGCGATCATTATGCCGCTTTTTTAAAAACGTATTCGTTGGATGTTGTCAGTAATTAAATTATCCGCTAATATATAGTAATGGGTGGGTAAATATTTTACATGACCAGAAAGGTCAAAGTATACGAATTCCACTATAAGCTGACAGCGGCTTAATGACATATTGTAACAGACGGAAAACCTAGCTAATTATCCCTCGTTCCTCCATTTTTCAGCATCCTCTTTTTCTATTTTTTCCTGTTCCTCCCTGGGCTGGGGATTTACCATTCTTGCTGCGGCTATAGCTTGTTTTCCTCTTTCGACTGCCGGGTCTTCCTGCTGTTTGTCGCTTTTGATTTTGGTATTAGTATCTGGTTTTTCCTTTTTCATCTTTATCTGGTTTATATCAGTGATTCAGAAATTGTACCACATTGGCTTTGAATGCAATCAACTAGAACTTTTATTGAACGCGGGGAAAATATCCGACACTACAGACTTGTGCAATCCGTGGTACAATAATTATGCATTTCGGGCTCATGGAAAAATGCGGTAACCAGAAAAAAATCAATTATGCCGAACTATCGTAGGTAATCTTCCAGAATAGCATTGAACTCTGCAGGCTTTTCCATCATAGGTACATGTCCGCATTGAGGTAACATAACGAGCTTTGCATGTGGTAAGAAACTTTCAAATTCAAGGGCCACATGGGGTGGTGTTATTTTGTCATCCTCTCCCCATATAAGCAATACAGGCGTATGTATTTGTGGCAACAGATCAGCTACGTAATTTCGTTGGGCCGATTTGGCCATACGCACAATACTTAAACATTTACGCGCATCGGTGGTTATCTGAAATACCTCATCTACGAGACTGTTGGTAGCTATGGCAGGATCGTAAAAAGTATAAGCTACGCGCTCGCGGATATAATCATAATTGCTTCTTTTAGGAAAACCGCCCATGCTGGTATTTTCAAATAAACCCGAGCTACCGGTGAGCACCAGCCGGCTTACTTTTTCAGGATGGCGATGAGTATAGAGTATAGCTACATGTCCGCCGAGAGAATTGCCAATGAGAATTATATTATCGAGGTTATGAGTAAGTATGTAAGATTCGAGAAAATCGGTAAGTGCGCCTAACAGATTACTGCCTGAGCGCTCATAAATAGGTAAGGTGGGAATATGTATATCGTAAACTGATTTAAAATGCTCCACTACCGCCGTCCAGTTGCTAAGTCCGCCAAAAAGCCCATGTAGCAATACCATGCTTTGCTTCATCTTACTTCTTTTTAAACAAAACTATTCTACCTGTGCGCGCCTCCGTGTGATCTCAATCACAAAACTTACGTGAACGGGCCGACCATAAGATCCGCGCCCGGCTTAAAGCCTCCCGGCTGATATATAAATAACGGGCAATATTAGTGAGTGAGATCTTCTGAATAATAGCCGGCCGGTGCTCTACCAGAAAACGGTATCGCTGCAGGGGGCTTTTTAATGAAAGGATGTATTGATGCTCCGACTGCTGTTCCAGGAGCTCCTGATACAATTGCAGATTTACATGCAGCAGGTTCATATGCAGGTCGTACAAGGGTTGCAGCTTTTTAATATTGATGCGCAGTACCACCGAATCTTCCATGGCCGTAATGCTGATATTGGAGGGTGCTTTTTTATTATAGCTTTCACAATTTGCGAGAAAATCATCTGCAAAACTGAACTTCACGATCCGCTCATTCCCTTCTTCATCCAGTAAGGTAAATTTAAACTGGCCCGACAGTACAAAAGCAGAGTATCTGGCCACCCGGCCATAACGCAAAAAGTTTTCGCCCTTACGTATGTGCTTTACTGTAGAAATATTATCCAGTAACTGCCATTCTTCGACTGTTACCTGCGGATATTTCTTTATCAGTCCCTGGTAGTATAATGGTAGCTGCATAGGCTTTCAGTAAAAAGATGAATAAAAATAACAAATAGCTTCTTTTCTTGTTACTAAAAAAACAAAAAAGAGCAGCCGGGGTTGCTCTTTTTCTTCTATCTAAAAAATTCATACTATTTACTATTGCCTAAATAATGCCTTAATTCAGCAGCGGCATGGCGAATGAGTGAATGAGTGGCCGGCAGATCGGCCATTCCATTGAGCATTCCCCAGTCGTGAATAACTCCGTTGTAACGGACGGTAGTTACGGTTACACCGGCTTCATCCAATTTGCGGCCATATGCTTCTCCTTCATCACGCAGTATATCGTTTTCAGCAACCTGTATCAGTGCGGGCGGCAGTCCTTCGAGTTCTTCTATAGAAGCACGAAGCGGCGAAGCATAAATTTGATTACGCTCTTCTTCAGAAGTAGTATATAGGTCGTACATCCACTTCATCAATGGTGTAGTAAGGAAACGGTCTTTACCATACTTCTTATAAGATTCCGTTTCAAAATCATGATCAACAATAGGCCACATCAATATCTGCAGTTTTATATGCGGACCACCGGCTTGTTTGGCCTTTAAAGTAGTAACTGCAGTCATGTTACCACCTACGCTATTTCCAACTACAGCAAGGTTGCTGCCATCTACATTAATCTCATTGCCATGTTGTACCACCCATTGGGTAGCGGCAAAGATCTCGTTTATTGCCTGCGGATAACGTGCATCGGGCGTGCGGGTATAATCTACAAATACCGATGCAAAACCAGATTCCACTACAAGATCGCGAACCAGGCGCTGATGGGTGGGAAAATCGCCTAACACCCATCCACCACCGTGAATGAAAATAAATACCGGTAATTTCTCTTTCACCCCTTCGGGCCGTACAATATAAAGGCGTACTGTATAGCCATTGTGAGTAATAGTTTTTTCGCTTACTTCAACGCCTGAAAGGTCAACGGCTACGCCGGATTGTGCACCTTCCAGCACTTTGCGTGCTTCAAGCGGTGGCAATGATTCTACCGGAGGGCCGCCTGCATTGAGAACTTTCAGAAACTTTTTTGTGCCGGAATCCAGATGAGGATCAAGGAACCAGTCGGTAATGACGGTTGTGTCTTTTTCTGTTAGTGTTGGCATACCTTAAATTTTAAGTGAACGGGAATATTATAGGTAATCAAAACCTTTGTTATCCTTTCATGAAAAATTTTGAAGGGGTAAGAATTGCCTTAAAACAGTGGTGAATTATAAATATACACAATTTGCTTATTAGCAAAATAAAAAAGACCGCCTCAAATAAATTGAGACGGCCTTCCAATTTGCTAATGTGCGGTAATTATTGAGCTAATGTATTGAAGTCCGTTTCTTTAAGCGGAAGTCTCCACGTCCATTTGTTGTTCATATCAGGTGTAATGGTTAAAGCCAGCGGAGTAATGAAATTACCGCCGTTGGCGTAGGTTTTACGAACTATGGGGTCGCCCCATCTTTTCATATCGAACCAGTCGAAACCTTCGCCCCACAATTCAATAGATCTGTACAGTTTAATTTCATTGAGCAGATCGGTTCCGGTTTTGGTACAGGTATAGCTCGGATCGCGGCCTGAAGTATTGTTCAATGCAACCAGCAGGTTCTGAATATCGGAGGCTGGTTTGCCCTGCCGATATTTGGCTTCCGCATCTATGAGATACATTTCAGCCGAGCGAAAGTGATTCATATTACCTACACCGGGCAGATCTGTGGCAGAAATTTTAAACTGCATATAGGCATATACAGTAGAAGTACTATAGATATTAGGATGCAATGAAAATGCATATTTGTACAAACCTGAACCTGTAGATGTAGCACCTGTAGAAGTGGTATACGTATATCCTGTAGGATCGAGGAACAATGCCCTGCGTATATCGGTTGCAGGTATTTTACTAAACAGTTCCCTGCTTATCATTTTAGGTACCGAACGCACATTGCTTGCGCTGGAGTTGTAAGCGATATAAGCAAAGTACGAATAGAAGTATAATGTTTCATCAGAAGCGCCATAGCTGCTCCAGATCCATTCGCGATTCGGCGTATTAAACCCGGCATTATAATCTGCATTGGTCATGAGCGGATATCCGGTTCTTGCTTTTATGGCATAGGTTTCGGCAGTTGCCCAATCCTGACGGGTTAATGCTGCTCTCGCATAAATGGCATAGGCAACGTTTATATCCATTTCAAAATTCTCTGCACGGCTTTCGCCTGAATTTTGATAAAAACCTATTGCCTGATCCAGATCGGCATAGATCTGTTTATAGGTATCCAGTAAAGTAGAGCGGGGCATATCGCCGGTAGATTCATCAAGGCGTAAAATAATACTGAGCGTAGAACCACCATTTGAATCATCCCAACGATTTCCATACAACTGGGCCAGCATTAAAAAACAATATGCCCGGTATGTCAATGCCTGCGCTTTGATAAACATTTTATCTTTATCGGAACCGGAAGCAGCATCTACGCGAAGTATTATAGCATTGGCATTAGCAATTATTTTATAATAATAATACCAGGGATAGTAACAGTAAATGCTGGACACATTCTCATTATAGGTTGCATTGATAATAGGCGCCCATGATGAAAGGTTTAAAGAAAAATTATTGCCGGGGTAGTTACCATACCACATTTTAATGGTGCCTTCACCACTAAAACCCTGAGTATTCAGGTATTGCATGGTCATCATTTTAGCCAGACCATTAACAGCCATCTTCGCATTATCGGTTGTTTGAAATACCGTAGATGTTGCTACAGAGTCAGTTGGCCTGGTATCGAAATAATCCTTTTTGCAGGAGGCCAGTGATGCAATGGCCGTTATAAATAATATATAGTTAATCAGTTTTTTCATAATTCTTGTTTTATAAACCAACGTTTAATATGAACGATACAACCCGGGGGGTTACAAAAGTATTGTCGTTAATACCAGTGAAAGCCTGCTGCGGGTTCATACCCCTTAATTTGGTGGCGGTATACAGATTATCAGCACTAACACCAACAGTCAGCGATTTCAACTGCAGTTTGCTTATAAGCGCATCAGAAAATTTATAGCTGAGGTTGATATTCTTTACAACCAGATAAGAAGCACTTTGCAGGAATTGTGTAGAGGAAGCATAGTTTTTATCGGCTCTTGCAAAGTCAACAACAGGCGTTCCTTTCGGATCAATTCTGTTGTCGGATGTTGCAGTTATATCCTTGGGTACACCATCCCATGCCTTTAACAGGTTTTTGTGTAATGCATTTACAGTACCGTTCATTGTCATCAGCGAAATATAGGAGTTGTCGTATATTTTGCCACCCAGCGCATAGGTGAATATACCACCGAGCGTAAAATTCTTATAGCGGAAGGTAGAAGAAAAGCTTCCGAATACATCGGGAATGGCACTACCGCTCCAGTCTCTTTTTGCATAGGTGGTATACGTTGTATAGGTTTGACCATTTATTGTAACCAGATATGCCCCAGGAATAGCATTAGATGCTGAACTATTGAGGCTATAATTTACGGTATCGGCCAGATACAGCGCATTACCGGTCATTTGATCAACGCCTACAAATTGTGGCAGCCAGTAGTCGTATACACTATGGCCTTCCATGATCTTTTTGGTACCATTGATGATACCGTTCTTACGGTTGGCCTCAGGCATCTTCACCACTTTATTCTTCATCACCGTGGCATTGGCGCCAAAGTTGAAAGAGAAGTCTTTGTTCCTTATTACATCTACATCAAAAGTAAATTCCCATCCTCTGTTCGATACAGAACCAATATTCTGGATCAATACAGATTCAGCATCTGTGGAGGAAGTAGCGCCTGCAGACAATGGCAGGTTATTTTTAAAGATCAGGTCTTTCGATTTTTTGTCGAAGTATTCAATCGCTACATTCGCCCTCTCGAAGATTCTGCCTTCAACCGCGGCGTCTAATGAGGTAGAGGTTTCCCAGTGCAGATTAAGATTTTCAAACTGCATTCTGTATACTGCTGTAGCGTTGGCATTCTGATTCAGATCATACAAAGATTGCCATGCATAATAAGGCACGCCTGCATCGTTACCAACCTCACCATAGGATGCGCGTAATTTCAGGAAGTTGACCTTATCGGTAAGGTGATCAAAGAACTTTTCTTTCGAGATCGTCCAACTACCGCCTACAGACCAGAAATTACCCCAACGATCAAAGAACTTCGAAGAAGCATCTCTTCTGAAAGAGGCTTCGAAGAAGTATTTATCTTCGAAACTATATCTGCCTCTGGTGAGGTAGCCTTCTGTACGGTATACATCCCTGGTATCATATAAGGCGGTAATGCTGGTGAAGTTGGCCAACTGAACCTGACCGGGAAACGCTTCATTGGTTTTATAGCCAAACAGATTATTGTATTCGTAGTTGAAATTTTCATGGGCAGCCATCACTTCAACATTGTGCACATTGTTGAATTTCTGATTCCAGCTTACTGTTTGACGCAATGTATAATTCAGGTACCTGTAATTGTTACGGGAAGCGCGGCCATGGTTTCCCGATCCATCACCAATGATGGCATTATTATAAACCTGTTCATCGTCGGTGCGGGAGTTAACGTCGGCAACCAAACCAACTGTAAAGTTCTTTGGTAGACTGATAGTGGCATAGGCCTGTCCCATAACTGTATTTCTGAAGAACTGGTCTTTATTCAGTTCATTTTCCCAGATGGCGTGGCGGCCTACATACTCGTTCCTGGTAACAGAACCATCGTCGTACTGTTTGTTGCCGAGGGCATCCAAAACATAATCACCGGTAGCAGGATCATGCAGATGTACGGGATAAATCGGCGCTATGGTCCTTGAGAAAAAAATAGGATTTACGAAAGCAATGAATTGATCTGTACCTGCAGGTGTATTATTCGAAACCTGGTGAGTGCCAGCTATATTGAAACCATATTTAAACCATTTGGTAGCCTGCAGCTCGGCATTGACACGACCTGAAAAACGTTTAAAGTCAGAATAGTTTATGTAGCCTTTCTCATTCAGATAACCAACTGAAAAGTACAGTGAGCTTTTGTCGGTACCTGTTCTTCCGCTTAAATTATAATCAGAGCGTTGGCCAAGTCGTTCATAGCCTTTATACCAGTCAAGGTCATCTGCATATTGAGGTTTGATATGCGCATCGGATACCATTTTGCCGTTATTATCAAACAAGGCTGTATCTGGTTTATCATAGATGTTCAGTTTCAGATAATCACTGATGAGTGATTTGGTGGCTTTGGCGCCGGCAAGTGCATCGGTAGTATAAGTACCGGGCTGTGATGTGCGTAGGGAATTTTTGTACCCTTTCCACATAGTTTCCATAAAGTCGTTGGGACCCATTTTTTTGTATTCATTGATCCCCTTGTCGTAGAAACCCTGGTTCATGGTAAAGTTGATGCTGGTAGCATTTTTGGTTCCTTTTTTAGTTGTCATAATTATGACACCATTGGCGGCCCTGTTACCGTATAAGGCAGAAGAAGCCACGTCTTTAAGTACAGAAATGCTTTCAATGTCGGCGGGGTTAATATCGGCAACATTTCCTCCGAAAGGAACACCATCAATTACATACAGTGGTTCATTGTCGTAGTTTACAGATGAAAAACCACGAATACGAATGGAAGGCGATGAGCCCGGCTGACCAACAGTATTATTAACCTGTATACCGGCTGCCGATCCTTCCAGTGCAGCTACAGCATTGGTTAGTGGTCTTTTTTCAATGGCCGATGCGTTAACCGAGGTTACTGCTCCGGTTAATGATTCTTTTTTGGCTGTGCCATACGCAACCACTACTACTTCCTGCATGCTTTTGCCGGTTGCAACAGCAAGAGAAATGTTGAATGTGGATTCGTTGTTCAGTGCGATCTCTTTTCCTCCATACCCAAGCGCAGAAACAATCAGAACCTTTGAATTGGGTGGCAGAGCGAGTGTAAAGTTGCCTAAGACATCGGTGGTTGTGCCATTATGCGTACCTTTTACGATAACGCTAGCAGATTGAATGGGAACGCCGGCTTCATCAGTGATTCTTCCTTTTACGGTTCGTTGAGCCCATGCTCCTGTTACCGTTAGCAGACACACTAACGCCAGCAATAGAAATTTTCTCATCATTGGATAGTTTGGTGTTTTACAAATTGGGTTTAAGCAAAAAAGTATTGGTACAGTTTACACTTCAGGTACAGGCATAGCAAACCCGTTCCGGAAATAATAGTTTTTTTCCGGCGCGTTTAAGCATACGTAAAACAATCAATAGAATCGTCTATTGGATTACATGCCAATGCAAGAATGATTTAGCCGGTTACAGCTAAATCATCATGTAAGACCCATCTGTGTAAATTGACTTCGTCTGGTTTTATTTCGAATTATCCTCAGTGTGACGCATTGCCACTAACAGGCAATGGTAGTTGATATTGATTCTGGTTTTAGCAGTACGGACCACAACAAGCAAAAATAGTCATATCGAATTACAACAGTATAACATTCCATTAACTTTCGGCTGTAAAACTTGATGATCGGCTTAAAGCTATGTTTATGATAAGTGTGTTCTTATCATGACTTTATAACTTACTTATATTGGTGAGTGTTATTATTATCATGATTGTTGATCATGATCAAATAAAATCTCAGCAATACTAAATGGTTTTGGCGCGCCTGGATAAAGCAATTCTTCCTTTCAAACGGTATAAAGAATACTGTTCCGTTTACACACTATTGCATTGAATTTCTGCGCGCTATTAGCTTATAACCCTTCCAAAGCTTATTTTCGCTGCCATATGAGAGCACTTAACGACATCCTTGCGTTTATTGTGGAAATAGTTATGCTGGTAGCCTTATGTATTTCCGGCTATGAACTGACGACTACACCGTTCTTAAAATATACGTTGGCGATTGTGCTGCCTACGGTGGTAATTATTCTTTGGTCTATTTGGGCTGCACCAAAAGCAAAAAGAAGATTAAGGTTTCCAATGCTCTCTGTCTTTAAGATTGTACTTTTCTTTATTACAGCTGCACTACTATTTATTACCGGCCATCGTGTAGCAGCTATTATTTTTGGCGCGGTCGCTTATTTTAATGAAATAAATAAACCAGTTATTAAATAACCGATAAGAGCGCTGTGCTTTTTACGCCGATAAATTCCTTTCCTGCTGGTGTTTCCATAACTCCTGAAAAACGCGGCTGTTATTCCGAAGATATTCAAAGCTGCCTTCGGCTACGATGCTACCCTGATGCAATACATAGATATAATCGAACTTCGCGAGCAAATGCAGGCGATGCAATGAAGAAACGATAGCCTTGTCGGCAAAGGAAGCAAAGATTTTATCGTAGATCATTAATTCAGTTTTCGGGTCTACACTGCTGGTAGGTTCATCCAGCAGGATCACCTCACTTTCACGGGCGGCCAGTATACCACGCGCAAGGGCAAGACGTTGTTTTTGTCCGCCGGAAAGATTTACTCCTTTCTCCCTGATATCCGATGCAAGCTTTTCGGGCAGCTGCATTACCACTTCTGTAAAATGGGCGCTTTCACATACCTTGAGTATTTCTTCTTCAGGAAATGGCAATCCTAATGTGATATTATAGGCAATGGTATTTTCAAATATTTCCGGTTCCTGCGGAAAGAGGGTGGCCGATTCATTTAGTGAATCCATTTCGTATGGCAGGCCGTCTATGGATATCTCCACACCCGGTTCTGTCATGTATAAACCACGCAGTAGTGATAGAAGGGTACTTTTACCGCTTCCGCTTTCTCCGATCAGTGCAATTTTTTGTCCGCGTTTAATGCGCAGGTTTAACTGATGAAGGCTGTGGGGGGCGTATGCCGCATTATATGTTTCACGATGTGAAAAGCTCAGTTGTTTTATCTCTATCTCCCGCCAGTCAGCAGGTAGCTTTTCCGGTTCTTCAGGCCGGTGCTGCTGTACATATGCCTTACTGATATTATCGGCCGTTTGTACATAGGTATTAAACTGTACCAGTTCAGTATACTGCCATGCTACGTTCTGGAATACACTGGTGAACTGGTTTACATAACCCAGTAAGGTGATCAATCCGGCGATATAAAAAGCCTGACCGGGATGCCAGTTCTGATAAACAAAACCTGCCACCACAACACAGTAAATAAGCGCGAGGATCATATCGGCCACAAACCACTTCCATTCATTGATAAGGGCATTTTTTCTGAAAGGCGCAAAGATCTGCTGCACTTTATTCAGCAAACCCGATTCCATACTTTTTTCAAGACGCAGTGTGATGACGGTCATGATATTGGAAAGCGTATCGAATAAGGTAGATGAAACAACATGTTCCTTTTCATTCACCTGATCGAGCGTTTTAATAAAAGGTTTATCAAACCTGCGGATCACCCATATATCCAGAACACCGAGCAATATGGCAATACCGCCGAACAGGGGTGAAAAATAAAGCATGGCCGCTACTGAGAAAACAAATTTGGTAAGAGAATAGAGATACATAAACCCTTTATCGAAAAACTCGCGAAGGGCTTCATAGGCTTTACGGATACGGTTGATGGTAGCCCCGCTATGATTATCCTGATGCCATTTGGCAGGCAGGTGCAAGACCTGATGATATTTCTCCTGCAAAAAATTGCGGCTCATATTAAAAGCCAGGTTACGCTCCATAATACGGGCAGGCCCATGCAGGCTCCAGTCGAAGAACCGTATGCAGAAATAGCCGCACACATACAATGTCATATAGTGCAGTACATGCTGTGTATCGTGCTGAATTTTACCCACGAACCAGCCCAACAGAACAGGCTGGAGCGCAGCAATAGTATTAGCCAGCACGAACATGGCATAGATCAAAACATATTTCTTTCGCTCCTGCCGGGCATACTTCCAGGCAGTACCTAATAGTGACAGGTATGGATTTGCCATAAACCGGGAATCTTACCAATTAATAAAGGGGCAAAATTAGTTTTAAATCCGGTCAGGATGGATATACTGTTTAATATAAATCAACAACCCCATTCTGCCGGGCAAAATGGGGTTGTTGCAAAAATGTGACCGGTCACTACTCAAGCGGCCTTTCCTTCACTGACCTGATGAATTGACCCTTTGCATCAAAAATAAGGTCGAGGTCGCCTACTTCTGCCTCATAGATCTGGTTACCCTGATGATCTTTAGTAGTAACTGCATCGGTTATTTTTTTACCGGGATAATGCTTAGCAATATAAGCCTGTGCATCACCGGGTATTTCAGACGGCTGAATTCTGGCTTCTGATTTAATCACCTTTCCTTCGGGTGTGATAAAAACAACCATTTCCTTTTTTTGGTAATCGAATTCCGCTACATAGTTGCCTTCTTCTTTTGCCCACCATTCTACTTTTGAGCCGGAATAAAGGGATTTAAATTTTGCTTTTACAGGTTCGGGAACAGATGATTCATTGAGCTTTGACTGTGCCAATAAACTTAGTGATAAAGCCTGCACAGCGATAAGCATAAAGAGTATCTTTTTCATATAGTGGTTTTAAGTGAGGGGTTTTAATTGTATGATTTATACTTATGTTTTACAACTCTTCCGGTTTTTCTATCTCTTGAACGCCCAATTAAATAACCGGCCCCTGTACCGATCGCAGCGCCAACTACACCGCCAACCAGGCGATTATTCTTATCTATAATAGCACCTGCTGCAGCTCCTGTAGCGCCGCCAATTACGGCACCTTTGGCAGCAGAGCTCCATCCTTTTTTCTTAGGAGCCTCAGGCTGAGTTGTAGTTGTTACCGGTTGAGTTGTTGAAGAGGAATAACTTCCGTTGTTAGCTACAGCATGCTCATGGTATTCTTTTTTTGGATGGGTTGTTGTATGCTTCACAGTAGTCTCTTCTTTGATGGCTGCAGAATCAGTTTTGATTGCTGCACCATTGGAAGAATTAGAATTGCAATTTGAAAAAATAGCCGAAATAACTAATAAGAACATGATTCGTCTCATAACACTGAATGTTTAAAGGGTCAAAAAACAACAGTGGAATCAAATTTTGTGCCGCGGCAATTCTTTTCCTGGACGATCTAATGGGTTACCATTATAAGCAAATGTGTGCCAGTGTAATATGTCGCATGTTTTCAGTGGTTAAAGGCGGTTTGTGATTTGTTATTCAATTGTTATTACCCATGATACTTACGTTATACTTTGTAATACTTTCGTGATAATTTCTACCGGTCTCGCGCAATAGCTTTGAAAAAAAAGTATATGCAAAAACCTTACGCCGACCGCATGTTCATTTTTGTACGAAGCACATTTAAAGTCGCCTTAGTAATTATCCTCGCCACCACATTTATTATTTCGTGTAACAAGCTTCCCTTTCATGATCATTTTTCTGAAGTGGTTTACATTCAAACCAATAATTACATGAAAAGCATGAACGCCATTATTGCATACCGTAATAATGGAGATGGAAACCTGATACCTGTGTTGGGAGGCCCATTCTTTACCGGAGGATCCGGTATAGCTAATGCCGATTTCGCTGCGGGACCCGGTGAATCTGATGGTGAAGTAAGAATTTCAAATGACAGGAAATATTTACTAACGGTTAATTCAGGCAGTAATACAATTGCCGTTTTTAGAATAAATATAGATGGTACACTGTCACCTGTACCCGGCTCTCCATTTCCATCGGGTGGAGAAACACCGGTTAGTATTGATCAGTGGCAGCAGTATGTAATTGTACTGAACAAAAGCAATAACCCATTGCAACCTGCCACTCAAAAGCCGAATTATACTGTATTCCGTTTGGAAGGAGATGGATCACTAACACCTGTACCGGGAGGCAAATATGAGTTGCCCGAAGGAGTTTCTCCTGCACAGGTAACGGTTTCAAAAACGCATCCATTTGTATGGGGATCTAATTTCCTCGCAACGAATGTAACGCCACCCTATCTTAGAACAAATACATTTTCTATTAATAATACAGGTATATTAACCCCGATACCCGACACACCGGGTGTATTATCGTGGGAACCGGGAGCCTTGGGTATTTGCCAGAACCGCACAGCGGATGTTTTATACGTTAGTTATGGATATAACACCAGACTGGAAACATATGATATTAACCCCTCTACCGGCAAATTAACCGATCTGGGTTATGTGCTTACAAGACCCGGTTGCAGCCGGCTTTGTATAAATAATGCCAACACCATGATGTATGCAGCCCTTACCATACAGAATCAGATAAGCCCTATTGATATCTCAAACCCCCGGGCGCCACAGCCACATTTTTATTTCGATCTTAAAAACTGGGGGCCAATATTCAACGCCACACCGGGTTCTCCCTATTCGGGTTATGCTTCCAGCGAGCCCGTTTCACTGGCAACATCATCTGATGATAAATTTCTGTATGTAGTTTGCGTGCATATGAATCCCGACTTAAGTATCGGCAATTATAATTATCTGCACGTATTATCGACAACCGGCATAAATGCTCTTCAAGAAAACATCGATCCTATTCAGTTGCCTGTACCAAATAATATACGCCCTCGCGGTATAGCAGTTCTAAGACTCAATTGATTATTGTAACCACAACCAGCGCTTTGCCCAATTTAGCAAAAAGGGGAACCGGTTATACACCGATTCCCCTTTTAAAAATTTCCAACATGAAAATATATAAGATTGATTAGAACTTATACGATACAGTTGCCATCAGTGCCCTCGGTGCTATAGGCGTGATACTGTAATTATCATGTACTAAATAATTCAACGTGTTGAAAATATTTGACAGCTTGCACTGCAGCGAAACTTTTTTGAAGGTATAGCCTGCCGATAAATCAACAGTTGTAAAATCAGATAAGGCAACCATCCTGCTTCCCAATACAGATTGACCAACCGTATTGTTATATCCACCAAAGCGTGTACCTGTGTAAAAACCTGTAGCGCCGATCTTTAAACCTTTCAGGGCTGTATTGCTGAAGGTGTAAAACAGGCTTGCATTGGCTGTATTGGAAGGCGCATTCACCAGTCTTTCTCCCTCAATATTTGAACCTTTAGCGCCGGAAGTATGTGTAAAGCGGATACGGTTATAGCCATAGCCCGTGATGAAATAAAAGTTTTTGGAAAGTGTTCCGTTCAAACCGATCTCCACTCCATCACTGGTTGTTTCGCCACTGAGCGTTTTGATGTTGGTATTGGTGTTGGGTGTAACACCATCGGCTAAGTATATAGCTTGTTGCGCCAGATTGCTATTGATAATTTTATAAACACTAAAGTTTGCAGAAAGCTTGCCGTTCAAAAAAGTATTTTTACCGCCTACCTCATACTGATCGATAATTGATGCCGCCAGTAAGTTTCCATTTACATCAACTCCTGTGTTGGTAGTAAAGGCGTTTGAATAGCTTGCATAAAAAGAGAGATTATCTGTGGGTTCATACACAAGCCCGGCTTTGGGCGATAATACATTATACGTTGTAGTAGGCGTAGCGCTTTTAGTTGTAGATGCAGGACGTGTAGCCGTAGCTATACTATCGATAGTAGTTTGTACAGTGGCCTGATAACTGTATCTAAGACCAACAAATAACTTAAATTGATTGGTAATGCTGATTAGGTCCTGCACAAATACGCCAGCCCTGTTCGATGGGGCTTTTGTTTCGGTTATTTTTAATGCCGTAGGAACATCCGTGCGTTGAACGTATTGAGTTGGGTCCAATAAATTAATTGTGTCGTAGGTTTTTAATATTGACCCATTGGATTCATAAATATTGAAGGCATCTGTATAAGTAACCACACTTGTAAAGTCGCCACCTGCAATAAAATGATGTTGAATTCCTAATGTTCTGAATTTTCCTTCCAGGGTTACTTGCGCAGCATAATCTTTTTCGATGCTGTGTGCCCTTGCCAGCGGGCGGGCTATGATACCGGTTTTACTGGCCGTATTCAGGTTTCCAACACCATAAGAATTCACATCGGTATTTTGATAAGATGCAGAAGCGTTAAAGATGAATTTATTACTGAAAATATGTTTGAATTGTGTTGATACAGAACCCTGCTTTACATTGTTGTAAGCCCAGCTCATACCTTGATATCTTGAACGGGGAATTGCTTTTGTTAATACCCTTCCGCTATCCAGTAATCCAACACCTGGGTCTGGTGTTATTTGCGCATTCAGATAATCTCCCTGAACGATCAATGTAGAGTTTTCTCCAAATTTATACATCAGGGATGGGTTGATATACTTACGAATTACTTTCACCTGATCGCGATAGCTTTTGTCATTTTCATAGCTGCCAACAACTCTGAAAGCCAGGTTTTTAGTGATAGGTCCGTACACATCAACTACAGGTTTGTATTGATTGAAGCTTCCCGCATTCATTGTAATTGATCCACCAAAATCATACTGTGGTTTTTTGGTTATCATGTTTACAATCAAACCGCCGGATGAACTGCCATATAAAAAGGCAGTACTTCCTTTAATGATCTCAACTGACTCTAATGTGGCAGCTTCAGGCATACCTGCAATATTGGTAGGCAACCCATTCTTAAAAATGCTACCACCGCCGGCGCCACCTGTAATGCCAATGACGTAACCTCTGGCGCCATAAGTTTCATTAACACCATAACGGGTTTGCACCAGTGACACACCGGGAACGTTTTTTACAACGTCTCCCAAACGAAGAGCTTGCTGGTCGGTAATAATCTTATTGCTTACTACTCCGGTGCTTTGTGGAAAATCTCTGTCTGCAATATTTATTTTGCCGATAGATAATTTTTTTTGATTGGCTTCAATAACAACTTCTTCAAGCTGATGAGCATTCTCAGATAAAACGATCTCAACAGATGCAGTTTCGCCATTTTTTACCTCAACACTTTTTTGCTGGGGTTTCAATCCAACCATTGTTATTTCTAATGTATATACACCGGTTTTCAAATTTTTGATCGAAAATCTTCCCTGCTCATCTGTCGTTGTGAATTTGCCATTTTCTTTTATATAAACAGTTACAGAGGCAGCCGGTTGGCCATCTGTAGTTTTTATCTGACCTGTAATAATTCCCGTATAAACTTCCAGCGGGCCACTTATTCCTGCACTTGTATTTGTAATTGAAAAATCGTTTTGTGATAACGCATCCAGGCTAATTAACATCAGGGCGATAACAGCTAAATTTCTTCTCATCTTCAGAATTTGCTGCAAAAGAAAAGAAAGATGTCGGGGTAGTTATGCCGAATCGGGAAAAGCGTTTTCGAGATCAGTAAAATTTCATAAATGATTCAAATACATGATGTTGTTTGGATAGACGGGCTGTAATTCTGCCATTCTATTATTCCCTTTACGAAAAGAGTATTAGTTTTATTTCATTCTTTTACTTATCAAGATGAAAAAACTTCTTTTCCTATTATCGGCTGTGTTGCTTTTTTCGGTATCTCACGGACAGTCATCTTTGAAAGAGTATATTCAGCAATCAGCCATTGCAATAAGTACGATCCAACCTGACGCTACCGACTTTTCAGATCTTGAAAGCATTGGCAATGCGATCGGTGATGCCAAAATTGTAATGCTCGGTGAACAGGACCATGGAGATGCTCCTACTTACCTTGCCAAAACACGGCTGGTTAAATACCTGCACGAAAAAAAGGGATTCAATGTACTGGCTATAGAAAGCGATTTTTTTGCTCTGAACCGTGGATGGGAACAATTGCCTAAAGATTCAGCGACCATGACCGCATATCTGAATTATAACATCTTTCCTATCTGGACGGGTTGCGATGCCTGCTTCCCTTTATTCAGACAATACGTACCCCGCACATTTGAAACATCATCTCCATTACAGATTGCCGGCTTCGACAATCAGATGATCATGCCCTATTCGAAAGAACTGCCACATCAGCTCGACAGCGTGTTGCTATCCTTGCAACTACCTGTTACCAAAACACCTGAATACCGGCAACAGATCATTCCTATGCTTGATTCACTGAGAAAGTGGTGGTACTCCAAGCCTGATTATGCATTATTTGATCAATGCGCCACCCGACTGCGACAATTAAAACAGGAAGCATCTCAAAAACTGGATGCCAATAATTTCTGGTTACAGGTGATCGATAATCTGATACAGGAAAATGAACATTTCCGTTATCTTAAAGACAAAAATAAAAACACCAAATATTCCAACAATATCCGCGACATTCAAATGGCTGAAAATCTGGCCTGGTTAACTAAAGTGAAGTATCCCAATGAAAAGATAATTGTGTGGGCCGCCAGTGAGCATATTTCAAAAACAAGAGAAAATCTGCCCAACAATAAACGCAAGCTTATCACTATGGGCGGCGCCTTTACAACAGATGCTGCACTGGCCGCCAAGACCTATATACTCGGTTTTAGCAGTTATGAAGGAACTGCAGGACGATTAGGCTTTCCTGACTATCCCCTCCCCCAGCCTAAGAAAGAAAGCTTTGAGAACTGGATTCGTTCCAAAGGCGCTTACTCATTCGTTGACTTCAAAAAATATCAGCAGGCGCATACTGACGATGAGGAATTCTATATGTCTGGGTACAACCACTTTAATGTAGAAGCCCCCTGGACACGTATTTTTGATGGGATGTTTTATATTGATAAGATGTATACGTGTAAGAAGACGAAGTGATAGCGCACTGAATGAATTGTAATACTCAGCGTATATAGGCTGATCTTGTTAACGTTATTGGCGTCATGCTTTTTTAGGAAGTAACCGGCTAAGTGGAGGTGAGCCCTGACTTAGCCGGTTTTATTTTATGCGGTCATTTGCCCATAAAATAATTGGTTTTCCAATGAGCCTTCGCTTTCATACAATTTGAACTGTATGTACTTTTCATATCTTTTCATAGCGATCAACCGGCCGCGCAAATAGCTGTAAGAAGCATTATTGAAATTAATCCGGGTTACATTGAGTCCGAAAAGTAACGGTTGCTGATTGCTTTGTTCCAGAAAATAGGTATCTGTATCGGACTGCTGTTGCTCATAATACTGGCAGCCCGAGCTATATATAAAGACCAGCTCACTGCATTTCTTCAACTCATGTTTCCAGTATTCGTCTATTTTCGCGGCATCATCCGGCTGAAATACAACAGATTTATACAAAAGAGTAAAATATTCGATCAGTCCGATAAATTCAGGCTTCAGGTTTTTATAAAAATATACTTCTTCCTCCCGATTCAAAAACGGGTAATTACTGGCCATTGCTTCTATATTGAGCCAGCTTCTCATAGCCAACCAGAATGACTGCTCTATCCATTTTGCTTCATCAGTTGCCAATGCGCCCTTTTCAATTTGTTGTTCAATTGATCTATAAACCTGGCTGATTTCTATTAGTAGGGATGAGTACTTCATAAATTTCACTTAAGTAATTGAAAAAGAGGGTATGTAGATACAAACCCTGGCATTTGATTATTCACAAGAGGCGGATTACCGTCCATTAAAAGGTATGGCATTAGTCAAGACTACAGCAGCACTTTTCTTTGGACCATACTAACAACTCAATCATCTGCAAAATACATTAGCAAAGGGCGCTGGACATACTAATACTGTTTCAAATACTTTCTAATTAAGAAAAATAGCCGTAAATTATGTAAGAGATTAACGTTCAATAATTGATACTTTTACCAGCCGATTACGGTTTTCAAAATTATATTGTAGTTTTTAGAAATTGTTTCATTATAGTACCCTACAAGTTGCTCAAAAACTGAACACCCCATATTGACTGTATAAATTTATATGTAGAAGGGGGTCTTTTTCACTTTGCATTGCCGCCAGCATGAGTAGGATACCACCCATAACGAACTGCCTGTTATTAACCGAACCGGGTAGCTTTTCTAAAGCGGGCCTGGTTTCAGGTATCATAGGGTTGCTTATATTTTTTGGAGCTTGCACCAATGAGCAGAAGCAGCGGTATTACAGAATCGGGTTCTCTCAGTGTGTTGAATCAG
>Ga0105239_10003235_pt1 | contig 20124 bp, 16 predicted proteins | sample KBSC44metaG_FD_92761 | JGI IMG/M metagenome (GOLD analysis project Ga0105239, IMG submission 92761) | Corn rhizosphere microbial communities from Kellogg Biological Station, Michigan, USA - KBS C4-4 metaG | ecosystem: Host-associated > Plants > Roots > Rhizosphere > Soil | place: Michigan, USA... | reverse complement strand
CAGCGCGGCGCCAGCCTGCACCAGACCTATATGCTGCTGCTCCTGGCCAACCGGCTGGATCGTATGTCCATTCTTGTTGATCTCCTGGACAAGGACAGATCGTTCAATGTGGGGAAGTTTGTCGACTTCTTCCGGATGCTGGTCCGCAACGAGAACCGGAAGAACAGCATCCTGGAGTTCATGTCCCAGTCGATGGGCTATCTCGCCTACCAGATAGCCGAGCACAAGGGCGCCAAAGGCAGCAAATACATCACATCGACGTGGGCCGAATACCGGGGAATGGTGAAGAGCGCAATGGGTGGCGGCGCATGGATATGTCTTGTCGTACTGGTCAAGAACCTGCTGTCGCGGCTGCCGATGGCGATCTTCTGGCACGGCTTTGCCTACAGCATCAATTACTCTCTGGGTTTCATCCTCATCGAAGAGACCCATACTACGCTCGCGACGAAACAACCCGCTTTCACGGCAAGCGCGGTAGCCAGCTCGCTCGATACCAAGAAGGAGGCAGGGCAGCCCAACCTCTACAACCTGGCCGTTACCGTAGCCAAGGTATCGCGCAGCCAGATCGCCTCTTTTGCGGGCAACCTGGCCATCGTATTCCCGGGTTGCTGGCTGATCGCCTGGGCCTATGAGAAGATCGTCGGCGTCAAGCTGGTCTCCGGCGAGGTTGCCATGCGCATGCTGCGCGACCAGCATCCCTGGCAGAGCCTGTCGCTGCTGTACGCCTGCAATACGGGCGTGTTCCTTTTTCTCAGTGGCATTATCGCCGGCTATGTGCAGAACAAGATACAATATGGCAATATCAGCCAGCGGCTGCAGACCCATCCCGTACTGCGGCTCTCGATGTCCGAAGACCGGCGGCGGCGCCTGGCAGACTACGTGGAGCACCACGCGGGCTCGCTGATCGGCAATATCTGCCTGGGCTTCTTCCTGGGCATGGCGGGGTTCTGGAGCGAGATATTCGGGATACATTTCGATATCCGGCATATTACGATCTCGTCGGGAAATGTGTCGCTGGCAGTCTATGGCCTGGGCTTCAGGAGCGTCGATCCCTGGTACCTGGTGACCGTCGTCGCAGGTGTGCTGGGAATAGGTTTTTTTAACTTTTTGGTGAGCTTTTCGCTGGCCTTTTTTGTCGCGGCCCGCAGTCGTGGGGTGAGGATGCGGGAGTACCCGGAGTTTTTGGGCATCCTATGGAGGTATTTCAAAAACAGCCCGCTGGATTTCGTCCGGCCAAGGCGTCGAACGGAACTCACGGACTGAAAATTACTTAACTTGCCGCTTTGAGGCCCTGAAAGGGTCTAAACACATAATCTCATTATGGATCAGATCATTGAATGCGTCCCCAATTTCTCCGAAGGCCGCAACCCGGCCATTATCCGACAGATCACCGACGAGATAGAGTCCGTTCCCTTCGTCCGCCTGCTGAACGTAGACCCGGGTAAGGCCACCAACCGTACCGTGGTCACCTTCGTGGGAACACCCGCGGCCGTCGTCGAAGCAGCTTTTCTCGCGATCAAAAAAGCCGGCGAGGTCATCGACATGCGCAACCACAAAGGCGAACATCCCCGGATGGGGGCTACCGACGTCTGTCCCCTGATACCGATCGCCGGCATCAGCATGAAAGAGACCGCGGAATGGGCGAGGAAATTGGCCGAAAAGGTAGGGCGTGAGCTCCATCTGCCCATATACTGCTACGAAGCTGCCCAGCCGGACAAGGGCCGCAGCAATCTTTCCGTTATCCGCGCCGGCGAATACGAGGGCTTCTTCAAAAAGATAAAGCTCCCCGAATGGAAGCCCGACTTTGGCCCGGCCGAGTTCGACGCCCGCCGCGGCGCCACGGTCATCGGAGCCCGCGACTTCCTTGTAGCCTATAACGTCAACCTCAATACGACGTCGACGCGCCGCGCCAACTCCGTCGCCTTCGACGTGCGCGAGGCGGGGCGGGTCCTGCGCGAAGGGGACCCCGTCACCGGCAAGATCGTCACCGACGCCCAGGGCAAGCCGGTGCAGGTGCCCGGAACCCTGAAATTCGTTAAGGCCATCGGCTGGTATATCGAAGAATACGGCATCGCTCAGATATCGATGAACCTGACCAATATCCGGGAAACACCCGTTCACGTAGCCTTCGACGCCGTCTGCACATCTGCCGCCGACCGCGGGCTTCGCGTCACGGGCAGCGAGCTGGTAGGCCTGATCCCCCTTCAGGCGATGCTGGACGCGGGGAAGTATTTCCTGGCCAAACAGCAGCGCAGCACGGGCGTATCCGAGAAAGAGCTGATACGGATCGCCATCCTGTCGATGGGGTTGGACGAGCTTGCTCCCTTCGTACCTGAAGAGCGGATCATCGAGTACTTATTAAGAAAAGACAGCGATGCAAAATTGGTCAGCCTCACCCTCCGCGACTTAGCTGACGAGACGGCCAGCGAGAGCCCTGCCCCCGGCGGAGGCTCCATAGCCGCGTATGCAGGCGCGCTTGGCGCGTCATTGGCCACCATGGTCGCCAATCTCTCCTCGCATAAAAAAGGCTGGGACGACCGCTGGAAGGAATTCAGCGACTGGGCCGAAAAAGGCCAGGGCTATAAGGACGAGCTTCTCCGGCTGGTAGATGCCGATACCCATGCCTTCAACAGCATCATGTCGGCATTTGGCCTGCCCAAAGGCAACGAAGAAGAAAAGGCCACGCGCCACGCCGCTATACAGGCCGCTACCCGTACGGCCATCGAGGTGCCGTTCAAGGTGATGGAAACCGCCTACGGCTGCATGGACCTGATAAAAGCCATGGCGATCCACGGAAATCCGAATTCCGTCAGCGATGCCGGCGTCGGAGCGCTTTGCGTCCGGGCGGCCGTGCTTGGTGCCTATATGAACGTGCGCATCAATGCCGCCGGCTACGACGACAAGGCCTTTGTAAAGGATATCCTGGCGCAGGGCGCCGCCATCCAGGAAATGACTCTCGAGGCCGAAACCCAGATCCGCGAGATCGTCGACGAAAAGATAGGGATCTAAACAATCCCGGGGACCGCCGCGTACCCACCCAATTTTGTCGTAAATTCAGCATCTAAACTTCAGCCTATGTCACAGCTAAAGGTGTACAGCAAATCGGATATACTGGCATTTACGAAGGTTCGCAAGTTCGAGACCCGGCTGGGGGAAGAGGTATTGACGGCGGCGGACCCTGCCAATATCGCGGCATCCATCGAAAGATCCCCCGCTGAGTACGTCCTGCTGGGCATCCCCGAAGACATCGGCGTCCGCGCCAACGGCGCCCACAGCGGCCACGCCGGCGCCATCCAGGGCCACGGCGGGGGAGAGATGGCCTGGTGGGCGTTCCTGCGGGACTTTCTCAACATCCAGAGCAACGACTTTCTCGTGGGCTCCAGTGTTTTGGCCCTGGGTCATTTTGATTTCAGCGATATAGGCCGGCTGGTCGAGGCAAATGCCTCCAGCCCCGAAGAGAAATTAGACGCCTACCGGCACGCGGTACATACCATCGACGAGGCCGTAGAGCCGCTGATCCGGACCATCACCGCCGCCGGCAAGATACCGATCGTCATCGGCGGCGGCCACAACAATGCCTATCCGCTGATCAAAGGTTCGGCCAAGGGACTGCACAAGGCGGGGCTGACGAACCTCGCACAGATCAACGCCGTCAACCTGGACGCGCACCCGGAGTTCAGTCCCGTCGAAGGCCGTCACAGCGCCAACGGCTTTCGCTATGCAGAAGAGGATGGATTCCTTGAGAAGTACTGCGTCATCGGCGTACAGGAGAGCTATCTGCCGCAGAACGTCTGGACCGATATACTCAACAATCCGTTCGTCGACTGTATCACCTACGAAGACATCTGCGTGCTGGAGAAAAGGACCTTTGCGCAGGCCGTGGCCCACGCCACCGGCTTTACCGAAGACAACTATATCGGGCTCGAGCTGGATCTGGACGCGATCGCCCATATGCCGGGCGCCGGTCTGCCGCCTTCCGGCCTGACACCCCTGCACGCGCGGCAGTACGTGACCTTTGCCGCGATAGACTCGAAAATAGCCTACTTACACATCTGCGAAGGCGCCGTCTGCCTGGGTAACGGCTGCAGCAATCCTTCCACGGGAAGGCTGATCAGCTATATCGTCAGCGATTTTCTGAAGGCCCGCGAGTAGGACGACCTCGGGCAAGGAAGCACGGATGGGCTTCCCGGTCAAAAAGGTATCCCGATATTCACATACCCCAGCACCTGCCTGGACTGGTCGTTGTACATCGCGCTCAGCTCGAGCGGTCCGAGCGCGAAGTTGTAGGAGAACGTCAACGCATACCCGGAAAGGAAGTCCGGCGTCGTAAAGAAATTGCTCTTGTTGATGAAGTTATTGAACAGTATGTTCGCCCTGCCCGTGATCAGCGCATTGCTGAACAGCTGGTAGCGAAGCCCCAGCACGCCTTCCGCGATGCTCGGGGAATAGAAGGTCCCTTCCCGGAGTCCCGCAAAAGCCACCTGGTTATGGAACTGGCTAACCATCCCGCCGATGGAGAACTCGTTCATGATATTGTGGGAATAATGCAGGTTGAGCCCGCCCTGGGTCCGTATCAGCAAGGTATAGCGATCGCTCAGTGCAAAGTATTTTTCGAAGTTCAGCAGGAATCGTTCGTAAGATGCGCTGGAAAAGCTGGTGTCCGTCCGGTTCTGGGGAGACGCGAAATAGTCGACCTTGGGACTCTGCGGAAAGACGTGACCCGCCTCCGCCTCGAGCTTGATCCCGCGCCGCGGGTACAGCGGCCGGTCGAGCGTATTGCTCCGGATAAAGGCGTATCCCGTAAAGAAGGTATTATGCCCCTTGAATTCCAGGCTGGACGTGATCGATGGGTCGTAGTCGGTCCATTCGAAACGACCGCCGAGCCCGAAGGTCAGGTCGCGGTTGGTGCTATAGCCGAAATGAGCGTCCGCCCGCCAGTATTGCTGGTCGTAGAGTCCTGCCTCTTTGTACTTGTCGTTATAAGTGGAGATCCGGAAAGCGTCGTACTGGGTGTTCAGGTTGAACGCGAAGTTGGCGCGGCGGCTGAAGTACTGCAGGTGCTCTCCGCGGATGCGGAAGTTCTGTCCAACGTTGACCGTCACCAGGCTGCGCGAGGTGGGGGTGAAGAAATTGCGCGTGGTTAGGTTCAGGATCGCGCTGATGCCGCTGAACTGGTTGTAGTTGAGCCCGATCTTGGCGAAGGTCAGCGGGTTCTCCTCCACGTCGAAGACGACCCGGCTCGTGCTGTCCGGCTGCGGCTCGAGCGAATAGGTGATACGGTTATAATACCGGGTGCCGAAAGCGCGGCGGACCATCCGCGAAAAATTCTGGGCAGTGTAATATTTATTGGTCGACAGGTCCATGCTCTGGATGAAAAAGCCTTCGTTCGTTCGCTGCAGACCGTGAACGACGTACGAGGATACCTTCACCGGGTATTCAGTATGGAGACGATCCTTTACGATCACCTGCGGGCCATAGATCGCGTTCAGCGAATCGGCCAGCTGTTTGAGCCGCGGATAGAGGCGCCTCCCTTCGTCGACGCCTTCTTCGATGATCTCTCTCGCCTCCCCGAAATTCCCCATCCCGTATTTGTCCAGCGGCTGGTTGACATAGATATTGCACAGCGGTATCTGGGTCTTGGTATCCGCCGCCTCGCGGAAGAATGCCACCTGCAAAATGACCTGCAGGGGATTGGTAAAGTCCTTCGAGCTGCGAAGGGGGCCGGAGACATTGCTCCCGATGACGATATCGGCGCCCATATCGCGTACGTCTTTGACCGGGAAGTTGTGCACTACTCCGCCGTCCACCAATTTACGGCCATTGTATTCCACGGCCGTGAAGACTGAGGGGATGGCCATGCTGCTCCGGAGGGCGCTCACGATCTCACCCGAATCGAGCACCACGGGCTCGCCCGTCGAGACGTCTGTGGCGATACACTTGAAGGGGATCGGGAATTTAGAAAAGTCCTTGATCGTATAGACCGGGCGGAACAGCTCGGAGAATTTCAGCCAGAGCTCCTGCCCCTCGATAACCCCCGTGGCCAGCCTGAACCAGTGGTTGACCCAGGGCAGCTCGACGTCATACCTGCCGTATTCATCCTTCTCCTCCATGATGATGCTGCGCATGCTGGACTGATTGGAGAGGATCAGGTCCCAGTTGATCCGGCGGGCGATCTTTTCGATGCTGTCTGCGGAATAGCCGATGGCATAAAGGCCGCCGATGATGGAGCCCATGCTGGTGCCCGTGAGATAGTCCACCTTCAGGCCGGCGCTGTCGATGGCTTTCAGGATGCCGATATGGGCGAGTCCCTTGGCGCCGCCCCCGCTGAGGGTCACCCCGATCTTTGGTCTTTGCCCCACCTGCGCAAAAACCCCTCCGGCGGGAAGCAGTAAAAAGATAAATAACAGGTGGTGTTTTCTCATTTATAACGCCTTTTCCAGCTCCATGATCTTCTCGAAGACCTGCTCGTACTCCCGGTTAGCCTTTGTCAGCTCTTCGGAGGCCTTCTTGTAGTCCGCCTCGGCGGCTACAAACTTATTCTTATCAGAATACGTAGATGGATCGGCCAGGGATGCTTCGAGCTTCGACTTTTGGGCGTTAAGTGTCGCAATTTTCGTTTCCAGCTCCTGGAACAGGCGCTGCTGGCGTTGCAGCTCTTTCTTCGCTTCTTTATTAATGGGCTGAGCTACAGTTTTTGGCGCCGGCGCTTCCACAACGGGCGAGGCAGTGGGTTTGCTGACGACCGCGGCCGGCGTGGGGGCCGGTTTTGCCGGGGTGGCTGCTGCCGCGGCCGCTTGTTTGGCCGCCAGGTTCTTTTCCTTCCATTCCACCCATTCCTCGTAGGTGCCCTTGAACTCCCGGATCAGGTGGTCCTCTATCTCCCAGATCTTATTGGCCGTTTTTGCGATGAAATAACGGTCATGGCTGACCAGCAGGAAGCTGCCTTCATATTTATTGAGGGCGTCGATCAACAGGTCGCAGGAGTGCATGTCCAGGTGGTTGGTCGGTTCGTCGAGCAGCAGGAAATTGGCCTTGCTGATGATCGTCTTGGCCAGCGCTATGCGCGCCTTTTCGCCACCGCTGAGGACCTTGATCTTCTTGTCCACGTCGTCGCCGCTGAACAGGAAACAGCCCAGCAGGACCCTCAGCTCGAGGTCCGTCTTCTGGCTGCCGCACAGCTGCATCTCTTCAATGAGAGTATTGTTGACGTCCAGCGCCTCCAGCTGGTGCTGCGCATAAAAACTTTCTTCGACATTATGTCCCCAGACCCGCTCACCCTCGAAAGGCTCGGCGCCTGCCACCATCCGCAACAGAGTCGACTTTCCCTTACCGTTAGCGCCGATAAGGGCGATCTTGTCGCCGCGATCGATCTCCGCCGAGGCGTTCTCGACGATGCTGATCGGTCCGAAGCGCTTGGTGGCGTTCTTCAGCGTCGCGAGCACCCGGCCGGGAGTCTTGTCGACGCGGAAATTGATCTTGATATTGGGGCGCTCGATCTCAACGTCCTCGATGCGCTCGATCTTCTCCAGCCGTTTCATTGCGCTCTGGGCGGCGGCCGCCTTACTGGCCTTGGCTTTGAAACGTTCGATGAACCTCTCCTGCTGGCGGATATAATCCTGCTGGTTCTCGAAGGCGCGCTGCTGCAGCTCTACACGCTGCATCTTTTCCGTCTCGTAAAAGCTGTAGTTGCCGTTATAAATATGCAGCTCCCGCTGATAGAGCTCGACGATCTTCGTCACCATCCGGTTGAGGAAGTATTTGTCGTGACTCACGATGACCACCGAACCCTGGTAGTGCGTGAGGTATTTTTCCAGCCATTCGATGGAGGGAAGGTCCAGGTGGTTGGTCGGTTCGTCCAACAGCAGCAGGTCGGGTTTCTGCAGGATCATCTTGGCCAGCAGCACCCGCATCCGCCAGCCACCGCTGAACTCCCGGAAGGGACGGCTGAGGTCGGAATTAGAGAACCCCAGGCCCTGCAGGATCTCTTCCGTCCGGTGGTGGATGGTATAGCCGTCGAGGGTATCCATCTCGTGGAGGGCGTCGGTATAGCGGATCAGCAAGTCATTGTTCTCGTGGTCCTTCTCCAGCTGGTGACCCAGCTCTTCGATCTCCTTTTCCAGCTGCAGCACCCGCTCGAAAGCGGTCATTGCCACCTCCAGTATCGACCCATTGGTGTCAAAACTCAGCAGATCCTGGTGGAGATAGCCGATGGTCGTGTTCCGGCTCCGCTCAACCGTGCCTTCGGATGGAGAATACTGACCAACAAACAATTTTAATAAGGTGGATTTGCCCGTTCCGTTGTAGCCGATCAAGCCGATGCGTTCATTGGGCTGGATATGCCAGGTTGCGTCCTTTACGATCACCCGGGCTCCGAATTCAAAAGTTACGTTCTGTAGTCCTGCTAACATGGGTGCAAATTTAATCCGTTTTATCCTCATTGGACGTAGTCCAGTAAAATCATTAGCGATATTGTATAAAAAATTAGTTTTTGGGCAATTTTTTATACCAATTCTTACCTTCACGTAAATTTCGTTTCAATGAAGAAATTCGTCCTGTTGATCGTCGCTTTTGCCATTGTAGGAATTCTGGCCTACAAGCTCCTGTCGGATAAACCGGTGAAACCGATAGAGAATAAAGAACATCCCCTGACCATCGGAAAGAATTCCAATACCTTCGACACTGCCTTTGCCGGATTGTTAACACAATATTATACTTTAAAGGACGCGCTGGTCGACTGGGACACCGTCAAGGCCGACCAGGCCGCCTATACCCTGGGCGCCAAGGCCGACAGTCTCCCCGTTAAGACCATGAAGGCCGACTCTTCGATCATCCAGACCGCCCTGAGCCTGATGGCCAGCGTCAGCAGCGAAGCAAAAGCCTTTACGGGGGAGAGCGGCATCGAGGCCCGCCGCCGGTCGTTCAATATGATGACCGACTACCTGTATACGCTGGCCAACGCCGTCCGGTACGACGGCCAGATCATCTATCATATCAAGTGTCCGATGGCATTTAAAGAGACGGAAGAAGGCTACTGGCTGAGCAGCACGCGCCAGATCGTCAATCCCTACCTGGGAAATAAGCATCCCGTCTACAAAAGCAAGATGCTGGGCTGTGGCGAAGTGACCGACTCGATCGACTTCGCCCACTAAGGCTTGTATATGAACTTTACCGCCGCGCTTTTTTGTTCGCTGGAAGACAGGTAGACCTCAAATTTCCGGTCTCCGGCCGTCACCATCATGAGGGCAGTGTTGGGGGGGATCGTGCCCAGATTGTTGGCATACATCACCAGCTCGTATTCTGTGGAGGGAAAGGCGTTGAAATCGATGGTCAGCGGCCTGTCGGTCAGCATTTGCCGGTAGAGCAGCAGCTTGCCGTTGATCAGCACCGTTACCGTGTCCCCGTCGATCTCTCCGTTGTCGTAGAGCTCGATCTTTATCTGAGGGCTGCTGACCGTTATCGCCTTCACCACATCCTTCTCCCGGGGCTCTAGGTGAAGCGTACTCTGAAGCAGGGCCAGGGTGTCGGACTGTTCGACATCTGCCGGGAAGTCGGAGACGGTCTCCTTCTTCAGCTGTATCCTGCCCGGCGGGCAGACCATGCTCTTCTCGGAATAGACGCCCTTCCAGTCGCCGTTCAGCTGTTCCTGGCTGCCGGTTCTCGAATAGTTGAGATCGTAAGTCTTTATGCAGGGCAGGCAGTCCTGCGGGATCTGCGATTCAAGGACCTTGTTCTCGATGATGACCAGCCGGTGGGTCTGGGCGTTATAGCGTCCCGTAAAGCTCATCTTGACGTAGTGGGTCTTGTCGTAGTAGTCATAGGCCTTGCCCGTGACCTTATCGCCGCTGAAGTTGATCTGGAGCTCCAGGAAATAGCGGGGATAGCAGCCTCCCGGTCCCTGCGTCAAAGTCCCCTTCCAGATGCCATTGAGGTCTTCCGCCCGCATGCAGCAGGATAGGAGAAGGCTTACCAATACAAATGCGGCCCGCATGACTATTTTGAATATTTGAATTGTACGACCGCATTCTTTTGCTCGGTAGAAGTGATCCGGACCTCGTACTCCTTGTCTCCCGCTTTTACGATCATCAGGGAGGTATTGGGCGGGATCTCGCCCTCGTTCTCCGCCACCATTACCAGCTCGTGATAGTCATTCGTCTCGTCGAGGTGCAGCGTCAGCACCAGGGGCCGGTCGGTCAGCATGGCATGGTTGATGACCTGTTTGTTATCGAGATAGACAGATATGGTGTCGTGGTCGATGACCCCGTCGTCATAGATATTCAGGGTTACCTCATTGACGTTGACCGTCAGCGTCCGGACCACAGGGTTGCTACGGGTCTTCAGGACGGGTGGAGGGATGGTCGCGAAATGCCGGCTCATCCCGGAGCCGGTGCTGTCGGACTGCCTCACCGCGGCGTGGGGCATCGTGAGCCTGGCTAGCGGCGGCGGGTTCTTTTCCGGCTTTTCGGTTACTGGTTTCGGGTGAGTTGCCGGTTTATTTATCGCCACCGGCTTATCCGTCGTCGCCGGATTGTGAGGGGTTACCGGTTTTTTCGGTGGGGCGGCTTTGGCTATGGCGGTGCTGTCGGAATGCGGATGCGGATGCGTCGCAGGGTGGGATGGGGGCGTCCGGTGGGGCGTATTCCCGGCCACCGTCGCCGGCCTGGGCTTGGGTTTGGGTGTCGTCACGGTCTTTGGGGCAGCGGCTTTGGCCACCTCACCGCTATCCTTCTTTTCCATCGCCTTTTCCTTTTCTACAAGAAAGGGCTCCTTATAAAAATCGCTGGATGGCACTTTTCGTAAAAAGACGGTCCCCCGCCCGCAGTTGGACGAGTCCCGGATATTCATGCTCACATACGTGCCTTCGAGGAACTCTTCGTCGCCGGATCTCGAATATTGCAGGAAGCAGGTCATGATACAGACCCCGTCCCCCGCCTGGTTGCGGACCTCGAGCAGCTTTCCTTCCTGTAGCATCACCTTTCCCGTACGGGAGTTGACGGTACCCATTGCGGCGGCCTTGCCATAAAAAAGAGACGAGAGATAGGAGTAGGTGACGGCCTGAAAACGCTTGTCAGTCTGCGCGATCTGGACCTCGAACTTATAACGGTCATCGAACAGGGAAGACCGCATCGCGTCCAAACTCTTCGACCGGAAATGACCCTGCCAGACACCTGTGATGTCCTGGGCCAGGCCGACGGCCGGCGCCGATGCCCCTAAAGCAAAAACCGCAAATGAAAGGAGGAAGGTCCGCATACTCTACTGATTTCCCAAGGGGCAAATTATGGAAATAATTGGTTGGGGCGGTAACCTTTCGTAATATTTAGCAAATGCATTATTCTTACTTTTTTGCGGCGCCGAACTCCGGCATCTGGCTGAGCTGTACCGAGGCCGCAGGCCTAACCGAGCGAAGCGAAGGTTACGAACGAGAAGGACGGTACCCGAGCCCACGGCGAAGGGTACGATCGAGGTTCCCGAGCAAAGCGAAGGTCTCAAGGAACGCAGCTCCGCCGAAGGTCTCGTGTCGAAGCAGCGCGGACGAAGATCTAAGCAGGTCCGACGAAGGTCTAAGGGCCAATGATTTTGCCCGCAAAGGTAGGGTCGCCGCTCGGTAGGATGCAGATATATCCCTACCTTTGCGGGCTATGATCAAGATCACTTTACCGGACGGCGCCGTAAGAGAATACGAATCCGGCGTCACCGCACTGGAAATCGCCAAATCCATCAGCGAAGGATTGGCCAGGAAAGTCTTAGCCGCGAATGTCAACGGACAGGTATGGGATGCCACGCGCCCCATCACAACCGACGCTGCCCTGAAGCTCCTGACCTGGACAGACACCGACGGCAAGTCCACCTTCTGGCATTCTTCCGCCCACCTCATGGCCGAGGCGGTGGAAGCGCTGTATCCCGGCGTTAAATTCTGGGTGGGTCCGGCCGTCGACAATGGGTTCTATTATGATATGGACCTGGGTGGACGACAGATCACCGAAGACGATCTCCGGAAGCTGGAGGTAAAGATGGCCGAACTCGCCAAACAGAATGAGGTCTACCGCAGAAAGGAGATCAGCAAGGCCGAGGCGATCAAATACTTCAGCGACAAAGGCGACGAATACAAGCTCGACCTGCTGGAAAATCTCCAGGACGGGAATATCACATTCTACACGCAGGGCGCATTTACCGATCTCTGCCGCGGACCGCATATCCCCAATACCGGCTTTATCAAGGCGGTAAGGCTGACCAATATTGCCGGCGCCTACTGGAAGGGCGATGAAAAGAACAAGCAGCTCACCCGCGTCTATGGAGTGACCTTCCCTTCCCAGAAAGAGCTCGACGAATACCTCGCCCTGGTGGAAGAGGCAAAAAAACGCGACCACCGCAAACTGGGCAAGGAACTCAGCATCTTCACCTTTGACGAGCAGGTCGGACCGGGCCTTCCCTTATGGATGCCCAACGGCGCCGTCATCATTGAGGAATTGGAGCGGCTGGCCAAGGAAACAGAACTGGCCGCCGGTTATAAAAGGGTAGTCACCCCCAATATCGCCAAAGAGAGCCTGTATATAACCAGCGGACACCTCCCGTACTATGAGGAAAGCATGTTCCCGGCCATGGAACTTGAAGGCGAAAAATACTACCTCAAGGCCATGAACTGTCCGCATCACCATAAAATATTCGGCGCCGAGCAAAAGTCCTACAAGGACCTCCCGTACCGCCTGGCCGAATACGGCACCTGCTACCGCTACGAACAGAGCGGCGAGCTCTTCGGCCTGATGCGGGTACGATCTTTGCACATGAACGATGCTCACATCTACTGCACCAAAGAGCAGTTCTACTCCGAGTTCAAAGCAGTAAATGAGATGTACCTGAAGTACTTTAAGATCTTTGGCATCGACAAATATGTGATGCGTTTCAGCACCCACGAGCCGAGTAAGCTGGGTAAGAAATACATCGACGAACCCGAGCTGTGGAAGGAAACTGAAGCCCTGGTGCGGGACGTGCTGATCAAAACGGGCATCCCCTATGTGGAAGTACCCGACGAGGCGGCCTTCTATGGGCCGAAGATCGACGTCCAGATCTATAGCGTCATCGGCAGGGAGTTCACTCTGGCCACTAATCAGGTAGACTTTGCGCAGGGAAGACGGTTCAAGCTGGAATTCACCAACAAGGACAACCATGCCGAAACTCCCCTGATCATCCACCGGGCGCCGCTGGGGACCCACGAACGCTTTATCGGCTTCCTGCTGGAGCATTATGCGGGCAAATTTCCGGTATGGCTGGCGCCATTGCAGGTCAAGATCCTGCCGATCACCGATAAGTCCCTTGAATATGCACAAAGTCTTTTAGTTTCCCTGAAAAATGCAGATATTCGTGTAGAAGTCGATGACCGTAGTGACAAGATAGGCAAGAAGATCCGGGATACCGAGCTGATGAAAGTGCCATACATGCTGGTGGTCGGCGAAAAGGAGATGAACGAGAACAAAGTGGCCGTCCGTCGCCAGGGGAAAGGCGACCTGGGCGTCCAGGGTATCGAAGAGTTCATCGCCCAGGTGAAACATGAGATCAAGGAACGTGTCCCCAATCCCTAAGGGACACACAAATTTAAAATCAAGAAAAATTAGAAGCTTCCGAAAGGGAGGGAGGCCTAACTTAAAAACAGTAAATGACATTTCCACCGAGACCCCCACGCGGGAATTTCAATCCACGTTTCAGGAAGGAACAACAACAAGAACATCGTACCAACCATATGATCCGGGTGCCACAGGTGCGATTGGTAGGAGACAACGTCGAGGTCGGCGTCTACTCCATCCAGGAGGCGTTGAAGATGGCACAGGAGCAACAGCTCGACCTCGTCGAGATATCTCCCAATGCGGATCCCCCAGTATGTAAGATCATCGACTACAATAAATTCCTTTACGAGAAGAAGAAGAAGGAAAAGGAAATGAAGGCCAAGAGCAAGGCCTCCGAAGTGAAGGAGATCCGGTTCACCCCGAATACGGACGACCACGACTTCGACTTCAAGGCCAAGCACGCCGAAAAGTTCCTGAAGGAAGGGAATAAAGTAAAGGCTTATGTACAGTTCAAGGGCCGGGCTATCCAGTTCAAGGAAAGGGGAGAGCTCCTGCTCCTGAAGTTCGCCGAACGGCTGGGCGACGCGGGTGTGCTGGAAGGCATGCCCAAGATGGAAGGCAAGCGGATGCTGGCGATCTGGGCGCCTAAGTCCCAGAAAAAGAAGGAGAAAGAAAAGGGCGCACCGTCCTAGACAGGCCCCTGATGATAAAAAAAGTTAGCTCCGGCATTGTGCGTCGCATTGGAGCTAACTTTTTCATGTGGCGAAAAATTTGGCTTTTTTTGGCATGGTAGCCAAATTTCTCGTACCTTCGCCGTCCAAAATTCCCATAAGGCTCCATAAGTGGTCCGCCAGTGCGGGCCCGCCAGCAGGGGTTCATTTATAAAGCATTCAAAATGCCTAAGGTTAGAACCAATTCAAGTGCCAAGAAGCGTTTTAAAGTAACCGGCACGGGTAAGATCACCTTCCAGAAAGCCTTCAAACGTCACATTCTGACAAAAAAATCCAAGAAACGCAAGCGCGTAATGGCCAAGAAAGGCGAGGTCGCTCAGGCAAACCTGGACTTCGTCAAACGTCTGCTGAGGCTCAAATAAGCTGCAATTGCAACTTACCAGTCAGGTACTTCATTTTTAATTTTCAAACTAGTTAGATATGCCCCGTTCAGTAAACGCCGTCGCTTCCCGCGCACGCCGCAAAAGGATCCTCAAACAGGCAAAAGGATTTTACGGCAAACGTAAAAACGTCTATACCGTCGCCAAGAACGTATTGGAGAAAGGTCTCCAGTACCGTTATGTTGGCCGCAAGCTCAAGAAAAGAGAATATCGCACGCTGTGGATCGCCCGTATCAACGCCGCCGTCCGCGCCGAAGGTCTGACCTATTCTGCGTTCATCCACAAGCTGGCCCAGAAGGGTATCGGCCTCGACCGTAAGGTTCTTGCCGACCTGGCTATGAACGAGCCGGAGACCTTCAAGCAGCTGGTTGCCGCAATTAAATAAATTGACCTTGCAAAAGGGAAGAGCCTCCGAACCGGGGGCTTTTTTTTATTTCATCAAGTTGACAAAATCCTTCATTTTTGCATAGTTTTTTTGGGAGTGTTCTTAAAAACCGCTTACATAACCATTAATATTGAATAACCTGGATCAGTCAATGAACAATACGTACACCGACCTGGTGACGCAGACCTTTAACTTCCCCCAGGAAGGATTCGACGTCAAAGACAACTACCTGCAATTTAATGGCCTCGATCTGAAAGCGCTCATCGACAAATATGGGACGCCGATGAAGCTGACCTATCTGCCCAAGATCGGCCAGCAGATCAACAAGGCAAAGAAGATGTTTGCCGCAGCGATGAAGAAGCATCACTATGAAGGGAAGTATTATTATTGCTATTGTACCAAGAGCTCGCATTTCTCCTTTATCGTAGAAGAGGCGCTGAAGCATGACATCCACCTGGAGACCTCTTACGCTTATGATATCGAGATCATCAAGAAGCTGTACGAGCGCAAGAAGATCACCAAAGACAGTTTTATCATCTGCAACGGTTTCAAGCAGAAGCCCTATACGAGCCGGATCGCCTCCCTGCTGAACAGCGGGTTCAAGAACGTGATCCCCATCCTCGACAACAAGGAAGAGCTGCAGCAGTATAAGAAGTCGGTGAAAGGCACCTTTAAATTAGGCATCCGGGTGGCTGCCGAAGAAGAGCCCAATTTCCCCTTCTATACCTCGCGACTCGGGTTCCGGGCTCGCGACGTCCTGGAGTTCTACGTCGACAAGATCGAAGGCAACGAAGACCGGTTTCAGCTGAAGATGCTCCATATCTTCCTCAACAAGGGCATCAAGGACGATATCTACTACTGGAGTGAGCTCAACAAGGTCATCAACCTTTACTGCCAGCTCAAGAAGATCTGCCCTGAGCTGGATTCGATCAACATTGGCGGTGGATTCCCCATCAAGCATTCGCTGGGCTTCGAATACGACTACCAGTTCATGATCAATGAGATCGTCGGTAATATCAAGAAGGCCTGCAAGCGCAGCAACGTGCCGATGCCCCATGTCTTCACCGAGTTTGGCAGCTATACGGTAGGGGAAAGCATGGCACATATCTATAGCGTCATCGGGCAGAAGATGCAGAACGACCGTGAGATATGGTATATGATCGACTCCTCCTTCATTACGACCCTGCCCGACACCTGGGGCATCGGCGAACGTTTCTTAATGCTGCCCATCAATAAATGGGACGTTGAGTACCAGCGCGTTGTCCTTGGAGGGATCACCTGCGACAGCCACGACTATTACGACTCGGAAGAGCATATCAACGAAGTATTCCTGCCGAAGGTCGTCAATGGAGAGCCGCTGTATGTGGGCTTCTTCCATACGGGCGCCTACCAGGACCAGATCAGCGGCTATGGGGGTATCAAGCACTGTCTGATACCTTCTCCCAAACACGTTATTGTTGGACACGACAAGAATGGGAAATTAACCGACTGGGTCTATGCGAAGGAGCAGACGGCGCAGAGCATGCTGAAAATATTGGGTTATCTATGATAAACAGAATTTTCCTGGCGACGGTCGCGCTCTTCTGCGCGACCTTTTGCTTTATGCCGGTCAGCGCACAGTCCCGGGCTACCGAAGACTCCGTCAAAGCCGCTGTCAATCTGCTTTTTACCGGCATGATCGAGTCGGACGCCTCGCTGATCCGTCAGTCCTTTGCCGACAGCGCCATTTTGCAGTCGATCGAAGAGAAGGGTGGAAAGACTCTCGCCCATACGGAGAGCGTCGATGGTTTTGCCCGGGCTATCGCAAAGCTGGGCAAGGGCGACGCCGACGAGCGCATCCATATCGACGTAGTGCGGGTCGATGGGCCGCTGGCCATCGTCTGGGCGCCGTATAGTTTCTATTACAAGGGAAAATTCAGCCACTGCGGTGTCGACTCTTTCCAGCTGTTGCTGGTGAATGGAGCTTGGAAGATCCAGTATCTGATCGATACCCGCCGGAAACAACCCTGCGAGTAAGGACACCCGACGGATCCGCGGTTCACGTCCCGTCCCGCGCGGGTTCACACTATTTCCTCTTCAGCCGGTATTTCTTGTTCACCTTCGGGTTGTCGAAGTAGGCATTCAGCTGCTCTTCGGTCATCGTGCTGGTCTCTTCCAGCGGCACGTCGATCAGCTGCACCTGGGTCTGCTTCAGCTCGTTCTTCAGGGCGTTCATCTTCTTTACGATGTCCGGGTCCTTTTCGCCTACGAGCGCATTGTCCCGCATCGTATAATCCAGGCGTTTTATCGAAGCGCGCACGAGTCCGGCCTGGTTCTGTTCGGCCGTCAGCGGCGGGGCCACGGTCTCTTTCACCGGCACCAGCGCAACCCCGACGCTGGGAAGGATGGTCCCGGTCGTCTTGGAGCTCTGGCTGGCCTGGGCGGAGAAGATCGTCCCGCCGAGGGCGGTAGACGCCGTGGTCATGTCGAACTGTGTTCGCGTATTCTTGGTCTTCTTTACTTTTTTGTCCAGCTGAAAGAACACATACTTCAGGCGGAGGATATAGGTTCTTACGTTCTTGATAGCGTTCTCGTATTCCCCTGTCATATAAGGATAGTTCAGTGCATCCTTTACATAGATGCGGATGACAGCCGTATCCCGCTCGAAGGTCTTGGTCGTGCCGATGAAGTAGAGGATCAGCAGCTTTTGCTTGGCCGAGTCGGATTCCTTTACAAAATCATACGGCGCCGTCCAGTTGAAGTCGTCGTTGCACTTGTTGACATTGGAGCTCGTCTTGATGGGAATATTGGAGTTGAAATTGATGCTTTCGATAGGGTAGGTGCCCGACTCGCACTGTACGCGGAAGCTGATCGAGTCGCCTTCCTCTATATATAATACGTTGCTCACGGTCGGCTTAACGTGGGAGTGGATGGTTTCCGTCGTGAAGAAAACGATCGTGAAGGAAGTATCCAGTCTTTCTTTCGGATTGTTCAGGTTCTGTACGCCGATATTGACCTTGTACTCATAGTCGTATTTGAGCCGGCCGGAGAGAAAGTAGGACTTGTCGGCCTTGAAGGTCAGCAGGCCGTTCTCCTTCACCTTTAATCCTACCGGTGCATTCCGGATAAAGAAGAAATATCTGCTCGGATCCTTGTTGAGCTCCAGCTGATAACTGAGCGTGGAATCAACATGCAGGGTAAAATATGGATTCAGGTTGCGGATACGCAGGGTGGTGTCCGTGCCCGCCGTATCTAATTGCAGCGGCACTCGGAATGTGGGATTCTGAGCAAACCCTTCGTGGAAGAACATTATGCCTGTCAGTACCAATAGCCAAAGCCTTAAGACGCTCGAAGGTTTAATCATAATTCTTGGATAGTTAAATGGCCGGACGGGTCCGGTCTACGGGTTTGGAAGCCCGAAATTAAAACAATCGGCAGAAAAACTGCAACCTGGACTAAAATTTAAAACTTGTCAATTTCAGCTTTTTAGCATGAAAAAGAGCATTTTAGCAAGAAATAGAATCGAAAACCATTTCTTCTTTCCGGGCTGAGAGGCAAAAATACCCTTCTTTTTTCACGGCAAAGGAGCAAAAAAAAGGCCAGCCTCGGGTATAACCCCGGGGCCAGCCTGCGCCGAAAACCCGTTTCCAAAAAATTTGCAGGTTTCCGGCTGCATCGCATATATCTGTGAACTTCGTCGAACCTGCGTTGCCACGGTTCTCCTCGTTCTCGGGCTTCGCTATCCGCTCGCCCGCAGACGAAACTCCTGTGGAGTTTCCTGACCAAAACCAACCAACGCTTATGAACCGAATCTCTTAATCCTTACTGGATATTGATCTGTTTTGCAGCTTCCTTGACTTCCTGCTTCTTGGGAAGCAACAGTTTCAGGACGCCGTTCTCATATTTTGCCTGTATGCCGTTGGCATCGACGCGCTCATCCAGGTTGAAGCTCCGCTTGAAGCTCTTGAAGGAAAATTCTTTCCGGATGGTTTTGTATTCTTCGCTCTTCGACTCTTCCTTCTTTTCGAAGCTTACTTCCAGCTGACCGTTGTCAACGGAGATCTTGAAGTCTTCCTTGCTACGGCCGGGGGCGCTGAGCTCGAGATGATAGGCATCAGCCGTTTCATGGATGTTCACCGGAGGAAAAAAGCCATAGTTCTCATCGCGGCCAAGACCTGCGGGGAAACTCTGAAAGAAATCTGCAAAGCTGGGAAGGCTTCTATAGCCATTGTTGTTTACTTTTACGAGTGTCATAGTACTACTTATTTGAGTTTTTTAATTTTTCTCGGACGCGGGTGAAAGATCAAACCACATACCACCGGGTTTTTTCCGAAGATCTGTCTGGATTTTCCAGATCAACGATGACAGAATTGCATTTTTTTGGTTTTTGAGGTGCCGTTTTTTCCGGTTTGACAGCCCGATGCCTGCGTTTGCCTCCCGGATCGCCTCTGCGGCGGCTTTCTCCTGGCTTCTTCCAACAGCTCGATTTCCATTCGGATCATCCTGCGCCTCCAGCTCTCCGCGGCGGATGTGAACTTTTTCTCTACCTTTACGTATTATATAAACCTGGGTCTTGCAGCCAGGTCTGTCCAATTGTATATTTTAAAATCACAATAAAACAATGTATCCCCAGGAAATAGTACAACCGATGAAGGAGGAACTGACCGACAATGGTTTTCAGGAACTGCTGACCCCCGCAGAAGTAGATGATCAATTGCAAAAGACGGGAACCACGCTGGTTGTTGTCAACTCCGTATGTGGCTGCGCGGCGGGCATGGCTCGTCCCGGAGTCCTGATGGCCGTGGCCAACAGCGGGAAAAAGCCCGACTACCTGACCACCAGCTTTGCCGGTTTCGACGTAGATGCCATTAACAAGATCCGTGAGCACCTGCTCCCTTATCCGCCTTCTTCCCCTGCTATCGCCCTGTTCAAGGACGGAAAGCTGGTGCATATGATCGAACGCCACCAGATCGAAGGCCGCCCGGCGCAGCTGATAGCCCACAACCTGATCGCCGCCTTTGACGAGTACTGTTAAGCTTTTTTGTTCATAGTAATACATAGCCCTCCGCGCATATGCCGGAGGGCTTTTTGTT
>Ga0105239_10003232_pt1 | contig 20139 bp, 18 predicted proteins | sample KBSC44metaG_FD_92761 | JGI IMG/M metagenome (GOLD analysis project Ga0105239, IMG submission 92761) | Corn rhizosphere microbial communities from Kellogg Biological Station, Michigan, USA - KBS C4-4 metaG | ecosystem: Host-associated > Plants > Roots > Rhizosphere > Soil | place: Michigan, USA... | reverse complement strand
GGTTTGCGGGGAAGACCTGATGTAATCACCACTACATCACTACCGGCTGTTTTTGCATAATCGTTCGTACTACCGGTAATTCTTGTATCAAAACCAAGCAGAGCGGCTGTTTGCATCATATCCTGGGCCTTGCCTTCGGCCAGACCTTCTTTAATATCGAGCAATACCAGTTCTTCAGCTAATTCGGCCCGGGCAATATTATCGGCACATGTAGCACCTACTGCACCAGCGCCTACAACTGTTACTTTCATCTGAAAATAATTTTAGGTGTTGAGCTAATTTTTGCGCAAAAATAGGGGAGGTATAAAGAATAATGGCTTTTTTATTTGTTATCGCTGGCGATAGCCATGGTTTTTAATCACTTCTTAAAGGCTGCCAGTAACTTATCTGTTTTTACATTCCCCTCAAATGTAGTGATCAGGTTGCCGTTCTTGTCGTATAAAGCAATGAAAGGCAAACTACTCATGCGGTAAAAGGGAGGCAAAAAGAACTTCGTATCCTGACCCATTTTAATGTTGGGATAATTGAACACCTTATGTATATTATAAAAAGCCACCATGGTAGGGAATGGCTGGTGAGTGATCATTACGATCTGATATTTTTTAAATTCCTTCATGTGCTCTTCAAAATCCTGCCACTGGTGTTTGCAGTGGTCGCAATCCGGACTAAAATAAAAAATAATGGTAGGCAGATGTTTCAGCTGGTCTTTGGTAAGATTGGTACTATCTACCTGTAAAACAGTGAATGGCGGAATGGTAGGGAACCTTTTGTAGGCCGGACTGTCGGGTGGTAAATCCTGTGCTGATGCTAATTTTACGATCGATGTCAATAGAATAAGAAAAAGCCCTTTTTTCATTTCTGTATGTTTAAGTAAGTGTGGCTCAAAGCCGTGTCACGGTTTTTGAGTTGTGGTCACCGCTTCAAATTTCGCCAAAAATAGCAGTAAATGAACATGTCGGGTAGTACCCGGGGTCATTTAACAAAAAGAATTTGAAATATCTACGATGTTTCCGTAGCTTTACGAAAATGTCGTAGATATGGAAAAACTTACTATACAGGAAGAGCAGGCCATGCAGGCTATCTGGAAAACAGGGGAGGGGAACATAAAAATGTTCCTTGAAAACATGGATTCCCCTCAGCCGCCTTACACTACCCTGGCATCTACCGTAAAAAATCTTGAAAAGAAAGGTTTGCTGCAAAGCCGGTTGGTGGGTAACACCTATTTATATAAACCGGCCATGTCGGAAGAGGATTATAAAAAGAATTTCATGAACGGTGTGGTGAAAGAATACTTCGACAACTCCTATAAAGAGCTTGTGAACTTTTTCGTAGAGCAGAAAAAGCTCAGCAAGGCAGAGTTAAAGGAGATCATCGATATGATTGAAGGCGGAAGTAAGAAGTCAGATGTTTGATGTTAAATATCCGCTCCCACTTCAGACTTCCGATTTCAGACTTCAAAAAAAATTACCATGCTGCAATACATCCTCAAATTATCCATCAGCTTGTCGGTCGTGTACCTGTTTTATCAGTTATTGTTGCGCAGGCTCACTTTTTATACGCTTAATCGCTGGTATCTGGTGGTATACTCACTGCTGTGTTTTGTTATACCATTTATAAATGTGTTCACTTTTATTAAAGAACCGGCTTCAGGGCAATCGGCCTTTATCGGTTATATTCCGGCTATTGACGAATATACAAAGGCGTCTAACCAGGGATCTGCCGCTTCTTTTAACTGGATGCAGCTAGCCATTATAGTTATTGTTATTGGTATGGCAGCAATGATAACACGCCTCCTGATCCAGTATTATTCTTTATTCAGAATACGATCGAAGGCTGTATTGCTGTACGATGATAAAGTAAAGCTGTATCATATTGATAAACCCGTAATACCTTTTTCATTTGGCAAGGCCATTTTCGTTAACCGACACCAGCATAATGAAGAAGAGTTGAAAGATATCATCCGTCATGAATTTATTCATGTAAAACAACGGCATTCACTGGACATTCTGTGGAGCGAGCTGTTGTGTATTGTAAACTGGTATAATCCCTTTGCCTGGCTGCTTCGGAAAGATATTCGCCAGAACCTTGAATTTATTGCCGATCAGCAGGTGTTGCAAACCGGGCTCGACCGCAAACAATATCAGTACCTGTTATTAAAAGTCGTAGGCGTTAACGCCTTTAGTATAGCCAGCAATTTTAATTTCTCATCCTTAAAAAAAAGAATAGCCATGATGAACAAAACAAAATCAGCCAAAGTGCATCTGATCAGGTTTTTATTCATACTGCCATTACTGGTAGTAGTTTTATTAGCTTTTCGTAATACGCGGCAACACCAGCAACAGTTGTTGCGTACATCGGTAACTGATACCATTCCAGCTAAACCAGTATCGCCACCTCCGCCGGATGTTATAAGTTTTGACCATAATGCAAGCGGCCATCAGGTTTTGACCATGAGCTGGAAGAATGGGCCGGTTGAAAAGTATGATCTGGAAGATCCTAAAGACCGGGAAGCTTTCAAAAACAAATATGGTGGTGAAGCACCTACGCCACCCAAACCGCCGGCACCTCCTGCAGCACCGGAAGTTGTTACCGAAACTTATGGAAATAAAGTAGTGCCGCTTTATCTTTCAAACAATACGGTTGTTGTTACCTTAGAAAACGGTCAGGTTTATAAATATGACCTGAAAAATGCTAAACAAAAGAAGGAATTTGAAAGCAAGTATGGAGGACACCGGCAGCCGCATGAAGCACCTGAACCACCAGCAGAACCGGTACAACCAGCAGAACCTGTAGAACCGGTAGAACCAGCAGAACCTGTAGAACCGATAGAACCGGCAGAACCGCCTGCGCCACCTGTGCCAGCTGCTGTGTCCATTCATGACGTAAAAATTGTTAAAGCTGTATCGTCTGGCCCAACGCTTACTATAGACACAAAACCTGTTAAGGCTGCATCATTGCCAAAGGTTGCCGTAGACTCAAAACCGGTTACCACTGTACATATTCAGTCTAAGCCTGTAACTACAGTTAATGTGAAACCGTTGGCTGTTGGTACGCCTGAACCTGTAGCCGGAACTTCTATGAGTGTTGCCCCGGTTGTGGTTGCGGATGCTCAGGAACGTGTTATGGTAAAAGATGATTTTCAGGGTTCATTTACTGATCCCAAACACCTTCCGTCTGAAATAGTTGGCATCATCAGTAAAACAGATAATGAAGACCAGTTGAAACAACTGCAAAAAAGCATAGAAGCCAAAGGCTTTAAGCTTGAAATAGATAATACAACCTATGTGAATGGTGCGCTGGCTAATATTATAGCAAAGATCTCGAATGCCGAGGCGAACAGCTCATTCAGCGCAACCGACTTCGATAAGATACTGCTCATTCAATCCAAGGAGAAAAATGGGAAATTTGCCGGTTTACACGTAGTTATAAAAACCGGCACCAAATATACCACCATTCAGTAGGGCCCTTTTCAGCCCGATAATTATAAGAACAGAAACAATCCCGATAGCTATCGGAACGAAAACATACGAGTTTTGCCAATTTTGCTGTAGTTTTGCCGCCTCTTTTTAAATTTGTTTGTTTTTATAAAGAGCGCATAAAATTCGATTCTTGATTCTTGAAATTTTTTAATTTATGGCAAATACAGCAGATATCAGCCGCGGTATGATCATTAAACTGGATGGTAGTTTATACACAGTGGTTGAATTTGGTGAAAATAAAACCGCCCGTGCTGCCGCTAAGGTTTGGGCTAAATTAAAAGGGGTTGATAACAACCGTAGTATCGAAAAAACCTGGAACAGCGGTGACACTATTTATCCTGTTCGCGTAGAACGTAAGCAGTATCAGTTTTTGTATAAAGACGATACCGGTTACAATTTCATGGATAATGAAACTTTTGAGCAGGTTGCCCTTGCCGAAACACTGGTAGATGCTCCTCAGTTTTTGAAAGAAGGTCAGGAAGTATCAGTACTCATCAACACCGATACAGACCAACCGATGAGCGTTGAGCTGCCCGACAAAATTGTATTGAAAGTTACCTACTCCGAGCCGGGTGTAAAAGGCGATACAGCTACCCGCACATTGAAACCCGCCACGCTGGAAACCGGTGCTTCTGTAAACGTGCCGCTGTTTGTAAATGAAGGCGAGCTGATTCGTATAAATACGAAGACCGGCGAATATGTTGAAAGAGTAAAGGAATAAATTATTTAATGACGTCTGATTATGGACAATGGAAATTCCATTGTCCATTTTTTTACGTGTATCCGATAGATATGCTTTTGCGGCGGGCATGCATCCTTTCAGCAAAAATTTCAAAAAGCAATTATCAAAGGCCCAAAAAGGCGACAAATTGAGATTTGAAATTTGACTTTTGAGATTTTTACCGTGTAATCCTTATCTTAGCCGCCTGTTCTACAGGACTTAATCGACAACCTAAAATTTTAACAGATGGATTTTAAACAAATTCAGGAGTTGATCAAAATGATCAACAAATCTAATATTGGGGAAGTGACGATCGAAGAAAAGGGATTTAAATTAACCATCAGGCAAAAAGAAGAACCGGTTCAGAATGTCATTGCTGCTCCTGTACATACTGCTCCTATGATGACTGCTTTGCCACAAGCTGCGGCTCAGCCTGCTGTACATGCTCCTGCTGCCGAAAAAGCCAAAGCGCCTGAAGCGGCCGCCGATAATCTGGTGACTATTAAAAGTCCCATGATCGGTACATTCTATCGCAGCTCCGCTCCCGGTAAACCTGCCTTTATAGAAATAGGCGACGAAGTTACCCCCGGTAAAGTCGTTTGCATTATTGAAGCCATGAAACTTTTTAATGAAATTGAGAGTGAAGTAAAAGGTCGTATCGTAAAAATGCTGGTAGAAGATGCTTCACCGGTAGAATACGATCAGCCACTGTTTCTGGTAGAACCCGCTTAATTTGAAAATTTGAAAATGTGGCAATTTGAAAATGAACTTGTCGTTCTTTTCATCCACCTGACCATTTCCAAATTTTCAAATTCACAAATTTCAAATAGATTCAATGTTCAAGAAAATACTGATTGCAAATCGTGGAGAAATCGCCCTTCGGGTAATACGTACCTGTAAGGAAATGGGTATCAAAACGGTTGCTGTTTACTCTACAGCTGATAAAGACAGCCTGCACGTTCGGTTCGCCGATGAAGCCGTTTGTATTGGAAAAGCTGCCAGCTCCGATTCGTATCTTAATATTCCTCATATCATGGCCGCGGCAGAAATTACCAATGCCGATGGTATTCATCCGGGTTATGGCTTTCTGGCCGAAAATGCCCGTTTTGCGGAAATCTGCGGTGAGCATAATATAAAATTTATTGGGCCCACACCTGATCAAATCCGCGCGATGGGCGATAAAATGACCGCCAAGGAAACCATGATCAAAGCAGGTGTGCCTGTAGTGCCCGGCGGCGAAGGATTGCTGGAAAGTTTAGAAGAAGCCAAAAGTCTCGCCAAAGAAGTAGGCTATCCCGTTATTTTAAAAGCAACTGCCGGTGGTGGTGGTAAAGGTATGCGCGTTGTATGGCAGGAAGATGAAATGGAAAGAGCGTATAATACCGCCAAGGCCGAAGCCGGAGCTTCTTTTAAGAACGACGGCATTTACATGGAAAAATTTGTGGAAGAACCTCGCCACATCGAAATACAGGTTGCCGGTGACCGCTATGGAAAAGTTTGCCACCTCAGCGAAAGAGATTGTTCCATTCAGCGCCGCCACCAGAAACTGGTAGAAGAATCACCTTCTCCCTTCATGACGCCTGAATTACGTAAACGCATGGGTGATGCTGCTATCAAAGCCGCTTCTGCCATTGGTTACGAAAGCGTAGGCACCATCGAATTTCTGGTTGACAAACACCGCAATTTCTACTTCATGGAAATGAATACCCGTATTCAGGTAGAACATTGCGTAACAGAAGAAGTAACCAACTTCGACTTAATTAAAGAACAGGTAAAGATAGCTATGGGCGAGCCGATCAGTGGCCTTAACTACGAGCCTCAGTTGCATGCAATTGAATGCCGTATCAATGCCGAAGATCCGTATAACGATTTTCGTCCCAGCCCCGGTAAAATAACTACACTGCACCAGCCTGGTGGTCATGGCATTCGTATCGATTCGCATGTATATGCAGGCTATGTAATTCCTCCTTATTACGATTCAATGATCGCCAAGATCATTGCCGTAGCCCGCACCCGCGAAGAAGCGATCAACACCATGAGCCGTGCATTAAGCGAATACGTTATTGAAGGCATCAAAACCACTATTCCTTTTCATCAGCAACTGATGAAGAATGAAGACTTCTGCAAGGGTAACTTCAATACCAAGTTCCTGGAGTCGTTTAAAATGGTTTAAACTCAATTAATACGTTAATAGGTTAATAACCCCGACATAACATGTCGGGGTTATTAACCTATTAACTTTTCAACCTGCCAGCTTTTTAGCTATTTGTCAACTGTTGCTGTTGCCGTACTATCGTTCTTAACTCCAAATCGTTTATTTTTCCAGGCCAGTAACTGTTCTTTCTGCTTATCGGTTAATATGTCGTTTAGTTCTTTCTGGTTCATATAAAACTGCATCCGCTCCTTTTTGATCAGGTTCGTCAGCTTTATTTTCTGAGCCTGCGTTAATTGCAAAGCATCTAACCGCTGCCGCAACTCCCGCACATTGTTGTTAACCAAACGCTGCTGAGCCGAGGCTGTTGCCCCTATTGTTATTAGTATCGCCAGCAGTAAAAATTTCAGCGGTTTCATGGCTATAATTTTCAATGCTTCGACTTAAGCAATAATGCCAGAGTTTAACTGTGTTAAAAAATCACAGGAAACAAATATCAAATCCCAAACAAAAATCAAATATCAAATCTCAAAAAAGAAATACCAAAGCCACAAATAAGTCGACAGAATTGCGATTTAAAATTTAATTAATTTTAATTTTTTTGGCTCCTGGAACTTGTTTCTTGTAATTTTTATAACAGTTGTCCGGTAAGCTTTTCCAGCTTTTCTTCAACCCCGTAAAAAGCAGCCAGTTTACGTATTACAGCTTCCACAACGGCATCGGGGCACGAGGCGCCGCTGGTAATTAAAATACGCGCAGGATTGCCCGAAGGCAGATAGTTAGTGGCTGTCAGTTCTTCTTTCGTATGAAAATTATAGTGCAGAATATCTTTTGAAGAAAGTAGTTTTTCTTCTGAATTAATAAAATAAGTGGGCAGCTGCTGTTCGCATAATTCCGCAAGATGGGTGGTGTTTGAGGAATTATAACCCCCTACAACAATGGCTATGTCTGCAGGTGTTTCCAGCATACCGGTTACCGCCGTTTGATTATCATTGGTAGCATAGCATAATGTATCGCGTGTATCAGCAAAACGCTCTTCCGTACTGTCGGCCGTAAGGTTATAATGTTGCTGTATGGTTTGTTTCAGAAATTCAGCAATGGCCTGTGTATCGGTAGCTAGCTGGGTAGTTTGATTCACTACGCCAATATGCTGCAAATGCTGACTGGCATCAAAACCTTCAGAGAACCGGCCTGCAAATTCTTTATAAAAAAGATCAGCTGGTTTTTCGCCTGTAATGTATTTGGAAAGGTTTACCGCATCCTGCATATCATTCACAATAACCGCCGGAGCATTATGGGCAGCATGTGAAAATGTAGCCCTTGTTTCTTCATGTTTTGGCTTTCCATGAATAACAATAGTATACCCTTTTTGGGCAATCTGCTCGCTACGGTTCCATACCTTTTCTACAAAAGGGCAGGTTGTATTATATTTTTCTATGGGAATACCCAGATTATTTAAACGGGTTTCAATTTCAAGTGTAGTACCAAAAGCCGGAATGATTACCACATCATCGGGCGTAAGATCTGAAAATGGTATAAGCTGATGACCATAATTATCCTGCAGGAATTGAACGCCGCGACTTTGCAGATCGGCATTTACCTGCGGGTTATGGATCATTTCGCTTAGTAAGAAAATACGCTTGCCGGGATTTGATTCAATAGTGCGGAAGGAAATTTCAATGGCATTTTCTACCCCATAGCAAAACCCAAAGTGGCGGGCCAGATAAATATGCAATGGGTCCAGCTCCAGCAGGGTAGGGGTAAAATCTTTTTTCATTTTGTCCTGCTGTTTGCGCCGGTTTTTAATAGCGGTGATCAGCGGACTGCGATACGTAACAGGAACATTAAATGTTTTCATCTTATTAACGCTAAATGCTTAATGCCAAAGGCTTCATGCTCAATGCATAAAGCATGATGTACTGAGTAGTAAGCGTTGCAAAGTTACGAAAAGCATAATGGTTAGCACAATTGCTTAATGCTAAATGCGCAATGTGTAACAAGATAAGGCGTTATGCTTTCAGCGTTAAGCGTTATGCATTACACGTTGAGCCTTTTGACTTAATTTTGAAATTCAAATATTCTTATGGAGCGTAGATTTTCACCGGTAGCATGGAGTGTTAACAGTAATATTTATGAAGTAAATGTTCGGCAGTATACACCTGAAGGTACCTTTAATGCATTTGCCAAACACCTTCCGAGGCTAAAAGATATGGGGGTGGATATTTTATGGTTTATGCCCATTACCCCTATCAGCAAAGAAAAAAGACAGGGCACTTTGGGAAGTTATTACGCCTGTTCTGATTATAAAGCTATAAACCCTGAGTTTGGGACCCTGGCCGATTTTGTTGTTCTGGTAAAGCAGGCGCATTCACTTGGTCTGAAGGTAATTATCGACTGGGTAGCCAATCACACCGGCTGGGACCATGTATGGACAAAAAGCAACCCCGAATACTATAAAAAAGATTCGGAGGGAAAGTTCTACGATGCCAATAACTGGCACGACGTAATCGACCTGAATTTCTACGACTATGGCATGCGTACCAGCATGCTGGACGCTATGGCTTTTTGGGTTAAACAGTGTAATATCGACGGTTTCCGTTGCGATATGTGCCATCTGGTGCCACTGGATTTCTGGCATAAGGCAAGAACTGAACTGGATGCCATTAAACCGCTTTTCTGGCTCGGTGAAACACAGGATGTACCTTATTTATCGGTATTTGACTGTTTGTACGGCTGGCGCTGGATGACGGCTACACAGAAGTATTATCGTAAAGAGATCAATATGTCGCAATTACTCGACGTATTGAACCATTATGAGTTTGACCTTCCTGCAGGTACTTTCCCCGCATTGTTCACCAGCAACCACGATGAAAATACCTGGAATGGAACTGAGTATGAAAAGTATGGGGAAATGGCTATTCCGCTGGCTGTATTCAGCTGCACCTGGAACGGCGTTCCGCTCATTTATACCGCTCAGGAGCTTCCTTTGCATAAACGCCTGCCTTTCTTCGATAAAGACGAAATAAGCTGGAATGGAACCCCTGCCCTGCATGAGTTCTATAAAACCCTGTTGAAGCTGCGTAGTCAAAATCCGGCTTTACAGGCTGGCACTGCAGCTATGCCAGAGGTAATCGTCACCAACGATCCTGATCATGTACTTGCTTACTCCCGTAAGCTGGATGGAAAGGAAATTCTGGTCATTTTGAATTTTTCACCCGATGATGTTACCGTACAATTATCCGGCGGCAAAATGCAGGGAAAATATACCAATGCTTTCTCTAATCAACCGGTGACTATAAATGCCTCATTTTCAACCGAATTAAAGGGCTGGGGGTATCTGGTTCTCACGAAAGGATAAATCAATTCTTAAACTTTAAGGCTGATACTTAGCGCAAAACGCTTAATGCCAGATGCTTAACGCTGAACGCAAGACCGAACAATGTGTTTAGTGTTAAGCATTTCGCGTTTTAGGTATGCTCTACTCGGGTAAGACCTATGATTTGTGTGGGTTTTTCATATATATAATTCTAAGATAAAACAGAATTAAAACACATTTAATACAGACCTGGTCCAGACTATGCCTGTGTGAGCTCTGGGCTAGCTCTGGGTTAGCTCTGGGTTAGCTCTGGGCTAGCTCTGGACTATGTCTGGACCAGGTCTGTCTAAGGTCTGTTTGAGGTCTGTTTAAGGTCCTTTAAAATCAGGCATAAAAAAAGAGCAAAAGACCTGAATCTTTTGCTCTTAATATTCTGAACGCTCTGAGCGTAGTTGAAGGGTCGAACGATTATTGGGGTTGGTCCAGATTGATCACAATCGGGTAAACACCTTCGTAACCGGGATAAACGCCTTCCAGTTTTACGCTGCCTGTAGCGCTTTCAAGCACTTTTCTTAAATCTTCTACGGTGGCAACGTCTTTGTTATTGGCTTTGATGATCACATAGCCTTCCTGGATCCTTACCTTGCTCAGTAAACCGCGGGTTCCGATAGATTTAACTACCACGCCACCTTTTACATTCAGTTCCTTGGCATCGTCTTTACTTAAACTTTCCAGATCGGCGCCTAATTTATCCAGTACTGAGTTTTTAACTACATCGGTAGTGCCGGTAACATTCTTCAATGTTATGTTGGAAGTAGATTCCTTTCCTGCACGTTGATAGGTAATGCTGATCTTATCGCCGGGGCGGAAGGTTGCAATTTGTCCGATCAGATCGGCGCCGCTTGTAACGGGGATACCATTTACTTTGGTGATCACGTCGCCTTTTTTGATACCTGCGGCTGCAGCTGCACCACCTTCACGAACGGTCATTACATATACACCGCCATCATCTTTAATACCATTCTGTTTCTTTTCTTCTTCGCTCAAGTTATCGCGCGGATATTCAATACCCAGATAAGCCCTTTGTACTGTACCGAATTTCATCAGGTCAGACACGATCTTCTTTACAATATTTACAGGGATGGTGAATGAATAACCTGCATAAGCACCTGTAGGAGATGCAATGGCAGAGTTGATACCGATTAATTTACCCTCGGTGCTGATCAAAGGACCACCACTGTTACCGGGGTTAACGGCAGCATCGGTTTGAATAAATGATTCAACCGGGTTGTTGCTTTGGCGGCGGTTAATTTCCAGTGTTCTTCCTTTGGCACTTACGATACCGGCGGTAACGGTAGTTTCTAATGTTAACGGATAACCTACAGCGAGTACCCATTGACCAACTTTTACTTCATCTGAATTACCATATAACAGGAATGGTAAGCCTTTCGCATCGATCTTGATAACAGCGAGGTCGCTGCTGGGATCAGACGCTACTACTTTGGCTTTAAAAGATTTCTTATTGGTTAAAGTAACTGTAATATCATCGGCTCCGTCGATTACGTGATTATTGGTAACAATGTATCCATCTTCACTGATAATGGCGCCTGAACCAGAAGCCATTTGCGGAATAGAACGATAACGATCGCCAAAGAAATCATCCAGATCGGGGAACAGATCGCCAAAAGGATTGTTCCGTGGCAGATTATTACTTACAGTTCGGGTAGCTTTTGTTTTAATGTGCACAGTTGCAGGGATAGCGGCATCAGCGGCTGCTGTAAAATCAACCGGCCCATTGTTCTGCCCTGCTACTCCGTTAAAGCCCGCATAGTTAGCAGGAATCTTTCCGGAATCACCATCTTTCTGGTATACATACGTATCGTGGCCCAGATGGTTATACCCCCACAATGTGAGTCCGGTAGTAGAAGCACTGATGAGAACAATAGCCAGTATTTGTTTCCACTTCATAATCGTTATAAATTTTTGTATGAGATTAATACTGTTTCAAATTATATGCCTGACGACAACAAATTTAACGTCAGATCATCAACTAAACCAGCGCTGCTTTCGTGGTTTAACATATAATTTACTAAGGTCTTCGTAGATCGCTCTTCAAATTTACTAAAAGTAAGCAGGAATAGCTAATTATGACTGACGAACGGCGCAAAGTTGAAAAAAATATATTTCTGTGTTAATCTGTGTTCTGAACGAAGTCGGGATCTGGCAAAAATGCAAAAATTGCATATAGGTTGCCAGTTTTTCATAAATCCAGCAAAAATTTCATGGTGTCAACGCCATCTGCATAATCGGTAAGCGAGGGCCGCTGTGCCTGGCCAAAGGGCACATATGCCTTACCTACGATGCACTGAACGTCATTATTTTCTTTTAACGAAGCGGCTGTTTCGGCAGCATCTTTATAATATTCAAAATTCAATTGCCCGATAGGAGAGAACAGCGCTTTGTTTTCATGCAAAAGGATCGACTGGTTACTCATGTAATATTGCTTATTCAGGATCAGCACAGCCAGAATATAATCCAGGTTGTTCTTGTATTTATGGTTCTCCATGAGGTAGTCGTATTTTTTGAAGGCTTCCAGCAACGGCACAAAATCATACTGTTCCGGCACATATAGTTTCGTAACATTTCGGCAACCCAAACCATAATACTGGTATACGTCATCAGCCAGTTGTTCCAGCTCCTTTGGGGTTTCAGAACCGGTTAAGACGGCTACAGAAGTCCTGTTACGGCGAATGATATGAGGATATTTGCTAAAATAGTATTCAAAATACCGGGCTGAATTATTGCTGCCGGTCGTGATATAGGCATCGCAGTTTTTGAGCATCTCGGCAAAAACGATGAGCTCGCGGGTTGATTCATCCCATGTATGCAATTGTTGTACAAGATGCTTTATAAGCACTTCATCTTTCGACGACGGCTTAATGGTTTGCCGGTGACCGGTGATAAAGGTGCATAAAAAGTCATGAAAGCCTACCAGCGGAATATTGCCGGCCATTATGATGCCTACATTTTTGGGATGTGGGTTTTCTTCCGGCACATGGTATTGTTTTACCCAGGCCGTCAGGGCCTCTTTTTGCAGGAAAGCATGAGCGATGTTGTTTGTGGCCAGGTCAATGAACTCAGGCGTGAACCAGCTATTGTGCAGGTGCGCTTTTTGTTTGATAGCCTGCCAGTTATCGTTGTTCTGTAAAATATATTCACCTAACCTGTTCAATAAAACGATTCGTTGTTGTAAATTCATTCCACCTTATATTTGTCGTGCAAAAATAGTTGTATTCATTTACCCACCTGCCATCAATCCCCCGCTTCGCTGAAACTATGCGGAGGCGACCAGGCAGGTTTCAAAAATTCAGCAAGTTATGGCTATAAAAATTACCGAAGAATGTATCAATTGCGGAGCCTGTGAACCGGAATGTCCCAACAATGCTATTTATGAAGGTGGTGTAGAATGGAGAGTTGCAGATGGTACTACTGTAAAAGGGTCATTCGTATTACTGGATGGTACTATAACAGAAGCCGACACTCCTCATGCTCCCATAAGTGTTGATACCTATTATATTGTTCCCAATAAGTGTACTGAGTGCCAGGGCTTTCATGAAGAGCCACAGTGCGCAGCCGTTTGCCCGGTTGACTGCTGTGTACCTGATGACATGTACCGTGAAACAGTAGAAGAGCTGCTGGCTAAAAAAGAAAAGTTACATATTTAGTCTGCGGGCCCTCAAAAAAAATTTGAGATTGGCTTGTAGATTTCTTAACTTAATGTTCAAATCGTAATGAAGCCTTGTGCTTCTTGTGAGTGGCGGGTGATATTTCCCGCCGTAATAAGGTGAAGGGTTAACGACCTTCACCTTTATTATTTTGTTAAAAACAGTCCGAAAGTCGGGAGTCTGAAAGTCCGAAAGTAAATACATAACCTTGGTAAACTGCTTTCGGACTTGCGGTCTTTCCGACTTTCGGTCTTTCTTCGTTTATTTGCTGAAAATTTTCCAACCATTACATGAAGCCTAATATAGCTTTCGTTACCGGCGGGTACTCTACTGAAGCAGTTATTTCCTATAAAAGCGCCATTACCATTGAAAAGAATATCGATACTGAAAAGTATAATGTTTATAAAATTGATATTACTCCCAAAGGCTGGTTTTATGATGCGGGTAACGGGAGTAAAATAACCGTTGACCGGGAGGACTTCTCACTACCCTTAAATGGCAAAAAAATACAATTTGATGCGGTATTGATCGGTATTCACGGCACGCCCGGCGAAGATGGTAAGCTGCAGGGCTATTTTGATCTTACCGGTTTGCCCTATACTTCCTGTGATTCAGCCAGTTCGGCATTAACTTTTAATAAAAGATACACGGTAGCTGTGGCAGCCTTTGCTGGCATAAATGTTGCCAAATCTGTACATATTTTTAAACATAGCCCGGTTAGCCCCGAAAAGATCCTTAGTCAGTTAACCCTGCCTGTGTTTGTTAAACCCAATAATGGCGGTTCAAGTATTGGAATGAGTAAAGTAAATGCAGCAGCAGATCTGGCCGGTGCACTGGAAAAAGCATTTAAAGAAGACGATCAGGTGCTGGTAGAAGAATTTATTGCCGGTCGTGAGTTTACGGTGGGCGTATTTAAATCTGCCAACGGCATAATTGTTTTACCTATTACAGAAGTAAAATCAAAAAAAGACTTTTTTGATTACGAGGCCAAATATCAGGGGATGAGTGAGGAAATTACACCTGCTCAGGTAGATGAAACAATTGCAGAGCAGATCAGAAGCACGGCTAAAAAGGTATATGAGTTGTTTAACTGCCGCGGTGTTGTAAGAATAGATTTTATTTACAACGAAGCCAAACAGGCTGCTTATATGCTGGAGATAAATACTGTGCCCGGCCAGAGTGAAGCAAGCATAGTACCGCAACAGGTAAAGGCTATGGGATGGACATTAAAGGATTTTTATTCTGCATTGATTGAAGATGCTTTGACAAGAAAGTAATGTCGGCAATCGTCAATCGGCAATTATTTTACAATTTGCCGACTGCCGATTGCCGATTCACGATTCACGAAAAAAAGATATCGCCTTTGTTTAAATTCATAACAGGAAAACCCCTCTGGGTAAACATACTAACAGGTATTGGCATTATAATTCTGCTGTTGGTGTTGTTTTTACAGTCGCTTCATTGGATTACCAGGCATGATAAAACCCTTATTATTCCTGCTGTAGTGGGTAAGTCGTTCAATGATGCAAAGAAGGCACTTGAAAGCAGCGGATTTGAAGTGCAGGTACAGGATTCGTCGTTCAGTGATACTGCAAAACCTCTGGAAGTAATGCGGCAGTTTCCCGATGCCGAGGCTGTAGTAAAAGTGAACCGTACAGTGTATCTTACCATTAACAAAGCGGTAGCGCCGCTGGTTGATATGCCTAACCTCGAAGGACAAAGTTTTCGAAGCGCGCAGGTAAGTATGGATCAATATGGTTTAAAGTTGGGAGACACCATGTACCGTACAGATTTTGCAAAGAACTCTGTACTGGAGCAACAATACAACGGCGAACGTATTAAGGCAGGTACTAAAATTCCCGCAGGAAGCAAAATTACGCTGATACTGGGAACTGGCTTAGGTAACGAAGATTTTAGTGTGCCCGATCTGGTAGGATTAACGTATGCAGATGCAAAGGTTTTACTTGAATCGAATGGATTGAATGTGGGTACTGTAATACCCGACATAGATCCGAATGCGTATGTGGGGCAACAACGCCCTAATCATATGACACCCGATGGTCGTGTAAACCGTATACGACAGGGGCAATCAGTTGATCTTTGGCTGCAGACCGATAAACCGGTTAAGCCGGATACTAATGAACAAAGTGGTTTTAACTAAACAAATTTTTATATGCAAAATATAACCCCCGAAGAAGTAAAAGAACGTTTGGAGAAAGGTGAACATTTAAACCTGGTAGATGTTCGTGAACCACATGAACGCGCTGAGTTCAATATAGGCGGATTGTTTGTTCCGCTTGGTAAAGTGCAGATGATGCAGATCGACGAGCTGGAGAATTTGAAAAATGAAGAAGTGATTGTTTATTGCCGTAGCGGCAATCGCAGCGGACAAGCTGCTATGATCCTGGAAACAATGGGATTTACCAATACTAAAAACCTGGCAGGCGGAATGCTGGCCTGGCAATCGAAGTTTGGGAATCGTCAATCGTGAATCGTCAATCGTGAATTGTTATTGTCAGGTGGAAAAAATGCGTAAGTGATTGCCGATTGCCGACTGCCGATTCACGAACACAAGTGAGATCTGTATCCTTATTTTATAATTTAATCAATATCACCTGTGTTTAAATTTATCACCGGAAAACCTCTTTGGGCCAATATTCTGTTGGGTATTGGCATTCTGATTTTACTGGCGTTTATCTTTTTACAATCACTTTCCTGGATAACACGCCACGATAAAACGCTGGCCGTTCCTGCCGTTACAGGCAAGTCATTTGACGAAGCAAAAAAAATACTGGAAACCCAGGGATTTGATGTGGAAATACAGGATACTGTATACACTGATACGGCAGCGTTGTTATCGGTGGTAAGACAGTTTCCCAATGCTGAATCAAGGGTAAAGATGAATCGCACGGTTTTTCTTACCATTAATCGCAATGCCCCTCCTGATATTGAAATGCCCAACCTCGAAGGCATGAGTTTTCGCAGCGCTAAAATTGCACTCGAGCAACATAACCTGAAATTGGAGGATACAGTATATACCAACTACTTTGCCCGCGACATGGTATTGGAACAACACCAAAATGGTCAGCGTATTAAAGCCGGTACAAAATTACCAATGGGAAGTAAAATAACATTGGTATTGGGTAGTGGTGTTGGTGGACAAGAATTTGATGTTCCTGATCTGTTCGGTCAAACTTTAAGCGATGCGAAGCAAGCGCTTGCTTCCAGCGGATTAACAGTAGGTACCGTTCAACCTGCCGGCGCCGATGACAATCAGTATGTATACAAACAAACACCTGATCATTTAACACTCACTGGTAAGGTCAACCATATTCATCAGGGACAATACATTGATTTGTGGGTTCAACCTGATAAGCCGGTGAAACAGCAGAAGGCGGATAGTACGTCTGCGCAAGGGTATTAAAGATTGCTGCTGGACATTATTCTAACATTTTATTATACTAAAACCCCGCTCGTATATGCAGAGCGGAGTTTTTAATTTATTTATTCTCCGGGAAGGGGAAGTTTTATTCCCTTAAGCATTTTATTTGCCTGCTCAAGTTTTTCAGGGAACAGCACCACACCTTCATACTTATCAAGGTCTTTATTAACCCTTACCTTTAATTTGGGTATCCATGGCTTTTTAGTTTGTTTTTTAGGCTGTTTCATAATTTCAAATTTAAAATTTATTGACGTTTTATCAAAAAACCATTATAATGTTGATTTAAAACAAATATTTCAGGTTCGCCTTCATCATTCATACCCCAGATTTTGAAAGTTTTAGATAGTTCTTCATAATGCACTGCAATTGCTATTCGGTATAATCGTGTTCTCACTTCTGTGCTACCTGAAAAATGTATATAACAATCGGGAAAACTGGATGTAAATTCTTTAACAATAGCAGCTACGGTAGCTAATATTTTATCCCGGTCGTTGTTATTATTTATTGTAAAGTCATCTAATGATCCGTCTCGGCTAATATTTCCAAAAGCAAGGTTGTAGATACCTTTTTCTCCTGTTTCATTAAACTGAACTACCTTTTTAATATGGCCCTTTGGACCAATACTTACGAAGTTATAGACTGTTACCCCTGAAGATGATTGTGTGAAAGCGTAATTCCCGTAATGACTCATATCAATTGGTTGAAATGATTACATTAACGGGTACGCGAATATATTTTAAAGTTTGAAATTGAATAACAATTCCTATTAATAAACTTATTAACAATAAAAATGCTCTCCTTAATAAGAGAGCATTTTTATATAATTCCAGTTATACTGGAATTAGTACAGCAATTTTACTTTACAATTTTGCTTTACAATTTCACATTCAACCCCACCATATAATTTGTTCCGGCCATTGGGAAATAAAAGTTTTCAGTAACTAATGAACCGCCATATTGATAACTGTATGTATAGCCATTCGGTTCGTATTTTTTGTTGAATACGTTATTGACCTGTACAATAAAATTGATTTCTTTAAAAAGAATATTGCGCAGACTATAAGTGATCCTTGCGTCCTGAACGTAATAAGGGTCCAGACTGCGTTTTATATCAGATGTGTTATCGAGATACTGACGACCCACATATTTCTCAAGTAGACTGATCTCAAAATTATTAACCGGCACTATATTCACCATGCCTGAACCGATCACTGCAGGTGAAAATGCAATATAGGTATTGCCGTGTGCAACAGCTTTCTGACCACCATTATCGTAGTCATCGTAATACTCAGTAAAATCTTTAACGCGGTTTTCACTGAGCGTTACATTAGCAGATGCATTCAGCCAGTTTGTAAACCGTACGCCACCCTGCAACTCGATACCCATACGGTAACTATCTGGTACATTGGTACGGGTATAAGCGCCAACATCATTGATCTTTCCTGTTAATACCAGTTGGTCTTTATATAACATGTAATACAATGTAGCGCCCCAGGTATATTCACTGTTTTTCTTTTCAACGCCCAGTTCAAAGTCGTGCAGCTTTTCAGGTTTAGGCTGCTGATTCTTCCCTGCTTCAAAGTCATCACGGTTCGGTTCTTTTTGTCCTTCTGAATAAGAAGCGTATAACTGGTAATTATTCTTTGAATACGACAAACCAACTTTAGGATTGAAAAAGTTCCATGTATTACGCAGTAATAAACCGGGATTGCTGGGGAATCCGCCAATGTAATATAATACGCGCCGGTATTGCAGATCAACAAACCCGTGTAAGTAATTAGTCAACTGCATCTGGTATTTGGCATAGGCATTTACATCGGTTTTATACGCATCCTTATTATACCACTGGTAGTCTTTGGGAATACCTCCTTCAGCTGACCAAATCACATTGCCATAATGTTTTCCATCGTATCTGTTCCAGCCACCGCCAACGATCAGTTGATTGCCTCCTTTTTTGTACTGAACAGAAAATATCTGCCCGTAATAATAGTTATCCAGCCATTGTTGTTGTATAAGATCCGTTGTGGTGATCGTATCAGAACCTCTGATCAGATTATTAAGGCCATAATCAGCATAGGCTCTTGCAGGTTTGTATTCTTCATAATAACCGCGTCCGCGGCTCAGAAAGAAGGCAGTATTCACGGCAAGATTGCCATTAAAATCATGATTGATGAATAACTGGTAATGGTCCTGCTGATAATTATCGGTTTGATTGGCGTAGGTAAAATAATTATACTTTCTGGGGTTGGATCTAAAGAGATTTACTGAATCCTGCGTGGTATAGTATAATGATCCCAGATTGTTGTAATAATGATTGAGTAAGGCGGCTGTATCGTTACGCAGTTTGGCTTCAGGAATGCCATTCCATGCCTGATAGGTTTTCTCATTGCCTGAAAAAACATTCACGCGAATAGACGTATTTTTATTTAGATAGGCAGCCGATACAAAAAATGATTTCAGATCGCTTGTGGCGCGATCGATATAGCCATCGCTTGATATTTTGGAAAGTCTTGCATCGATGGTAAAATGATCATCGATAAGCCCGCTACCGGCTTTTACCGTATGTTTCCAGGTATTGAATGACCCGTAGGTATTATTTACTTCGGCATAAGGAGTGGTATTGGTTTCATTGGTGCTCAGGTTAATACTTGCGCCAAAGGCGGCTGCTCCGTTTGATGAAGTACCAACGCCCCGTTGTACCTGTATGCTGTTTACCGATGACGTAAAATCCGGCAGGTCAACAAAGAAGGTACCCTGCGATTCGGCATCGTTATAGGGAATGCCATTGAGGGTAACATTAATACGGGTAGCATCGGTACCCCGAATGCGTATACCGGTATAACCTACGCCGTTTCCCGCATCTGAATTTACTACTACAGAGGGCGTTTGATTTAATACAAATGGAAGGTCCTGCCCCAGATTCTGCTTTTCAATATCTTTCTTCGACATGTTGCTTTTGGTGAAAGGGGCATTTTCACCAGCGCGAACGGCTTTTATTTCAACCGGTTGCAAAAAGAGATTTAATCGTTCGAGCTTAATGTCAATAGCATTTCCTGATGTAACCGGTTGATCGGTAGTTTGATAACCAACGGAAGTAATATGGAGCTTATAACTGCCCGGTTTAACTTTTTTGAATTCAAATAATCCTGATTCGTTGGTCAGTGTTGTCATTCCATTGCTTAATTCTACAGTTGCAGAGGCAACGGGGACTGATGTGGAAGCATCTGTTACCTTGCCGCTTATTTGAGCGGCCAGTACTTGATGAAGCAACAGGTAGCAAATCCCCAAAAACATTTTTTTCATG
>Ga0105239_10003231_pt1 | contig 20144 bp, 15 predicted proteins | sample KBSC44metaG_FD_92761 | JGI IMG/M metagenome (GOLD analysis project Ga0105239, IMG submission 92761) | Corn rhizosphere microbial communities from Kellogg Biological Station, Michigan, USA - KBS C4-4 metaG | ecosystem: Host-associated > Plants > Roots > Rhizosphere > Soil | place: Michigan, USA... | reverse complement strand
CGGTTCCCGTGGCACGAATGACAGGGGCGGTGACTTCCGCAGCCGACCGGATCCCACCCTGGAAGTCGGCAGATGAGGCCGAAAATAACTTCCCACTCACGCCAAAACCTCCGTCGACCCGAAGGCTGCCAGACAAGGGCCCGCTACTCTCTGTTTGGTCCATGACCCGGACGCTTCCAGACTCTACCAAGAGAGCGTACGAGTCGTTCAACGCCCGGTTTACACCCGCCGTGGGCGCCCCCGCCACGACGACGGTTGCCGCGGTCGACAGGACCGTTCCGGGTTGAGTGCTCGACATCCGTGTCTTTCCAAAGTAGGCCACCGCCAAGGTGTCGGTGATGCCCGCAGCCGGAGCTTCTATATCCGTCACATCGCCGTCCAGGAGAGCGAAACATGTTCCCCGACCCTGTGTCGAGGTCTGAAACCGTGGGTTACTCCTGATACCTACCCATCCCGCGTGCATCGCGGCGCTTCCGACTGTCAATCCCCCACCCACCGTCACTGCACCCGCGCACCGCAGGGCATTCTCCCCGAGGTCTGTGAGCGTCAGTGATCGGGCGGTCAGGCCTTGCGTCATGGTGACGGGCATGCCAAACGTAGACGAACCCACAACGGCCAGGTCCGCCCCCACGGTACACCCGGCTCCTACACGTGCCGAACCGGCAGCGACGACGTCCCCGCTGTACGTTCCATTAACTGCTATCACGTTTCCACCAAAGTTGCCGTCGGTCGCCACTGTTAGACCGAGGGCCTCCAGGGCGCCGCCGCATGAGATGTCGTGAGATGTCGTAAGGGACGTGGCTTGGTCGCCGTCGATGGTAATGACCGGGAAGGTGTATGACTGCCCAGTGAAGGACACTGAGGTGAAATTTGCGGATCCCGCGACGGTGAGCGAGCCGAACACCTGGGCGTTTCCTGAAATTCTCGCCTCACCTAAGCAGCGCAGCCCGACCCCGTCCGAAGCTTGACACACTATTCCCTCCATCACCTGGCAGCTGCTTTCGCTGCGTAGCACCCCGATTGAGGTCATCGACCCAGCACAGGTGATGGCTGTGCCAAAATTACCGGTGCCCCTCACTGCCAGGCCACCTGCCGCTACGACGCATCCGGAGGATAGATCGGTGCTTTCCTGTGTGCTCGATACAAAAAGTGACGCTGTCGACGCCGACTGAGAAAGGAAAGTAGCACACGCGACATCGGCGGCTGTGACAGCTGAAGCCGCGATGCTTTTGTCCACCTGCAGGCCGCCGTTCACGAGGAGGGCTGGTCCGGAAACGTCCCCCACATCTGTTAAACTTCCCACCCGACAGCGGTCGGCAAGGTTACTCTTCCCCCCAACGTAGTAATCGCCCGTCACACTGGCGTCACTGAGGAAATACACCTTCCCGCCCACCCCGGCATCCTTTGCGCAGTAAAAACCACCGTCTGAAGTCAACGAGGCAACGGGGCTGCCAGGTAGAGGCGAGAATGTCGTCCCATCGGTAGAACGGAGGGCAGCGGCGGACAAACTTTGTCCCGACACCAACGCTCCACAGGTCATTTCCCCAAGCACCTGGAGATCACCCTGCACCCGTTGGGAACCTGAGACGTACAGGGCGGGTCCTCCCACAGACCCCAGACCACCGGAAGACGTGATGCTGACACGTCCCGCAAGGGTCGTGTCCGATGTGACATGAAGGGACTGACCGACAACGAGACTGCGGCCGATCCGCGCGGAAAGGTTGACGAATAGCCCGCCGCCGCTCACAAGGGCAGCCGACCCTTGAGGAGTTACGTCAGCAATGGATGCTCCAATCAGCGGCCCTCGCACGGTCGTTCCATTGTTGATGAAGGCCGCCCCGTTGCAGGACAGAGATCCCTGGACACCAAGGCCTCCGAGCACGCGGACTGCCCCTTTCGCAGCATCGTCCACGCTATCCTCCGCGGAATTAAAGGCCACAGGACCACCGAAAGTACCCGCCGAGCCCACAAGTAGCTCGGTTCCCACCCGTACGCTCTTCGCCACCGACAATCCGCCCACCATCCTCACCCCAGCACCAGCCGCGGACGCGTCAGTTGGGGAAGAAAACACGAACGCACCGTTCGCCACGGCCGCGCCATTGAATGTTGCCAAGCCCGTCACGGTGAGACCGGCCGCTGACACAGGCGAGCCAAAGATACTCGCCCCCCGCACGTCCAGCCCGCCCGCGAAAGCCGCACACACGGGATCTAAACCGGTGACATTCAGCGAGGGCGCCGCAAGACCACCGCCGGCCGTCAACTGACCTGAGCAAAGGACCGTGTCAAATGAAGCACCACCGGCCCGCAGATTGCTAGTGACCGAAAGGGATGCACAGCCGACGGACGCCTGGAAGACACTCTGCCCCGCTACCGTGACCTTCCCCGCTATGTAGACTCCCTTACGAACCGCTAAACCTCCGTTCAAGATGACAGAGGCGGCGGAACCGTTTCCTGTGACGTCAGAAGCGTCCAAGACGGCAAGCTGACCGCCGATGGTACCACGCCCGGCCGTGATCCAGGACTTTTCCACGTACATCCCGCCCAAGCAATGCAGAGCGGCCGAAGTCGGGTCTGCATCCGTGGTGTCCGTCACCCGCAACTGACCGACGGCAGCGGTCGAAGCTACCACCAGGCTTCCCACAGTTGATTCCCCTCCGACCTTCAATGTGCCAGCGTAAAGCCCTCGAGAAGTGGAAATTCCCCCTGAAACGCGCACAGCGCCTGTACCCGGGGCCGTGGCATCCAGTTCGGGCGATGTAATGACCAGCTCCGCTGCGGAAAGGGTCCGCGAGGTCAATCGCACATTGGCGGTGATTTGATCCGCAGAGACACTAGGAGCACTGACGGGTCCCCCAGCGATCAACCCACCGCCCAGTGTCACCGGGTCCGCAGCGGTAACGGCAAGAGCCGATGTTGTCAGGCGACCTATCACCGCAGCACCTCCCGACAGCGTGGCTAGCCCTGTGACACTCAACTGAGACGTGATGGCGGCACGGGCGGCTTCCAGACCACCCCGCACGAGAAGTGCCCTGTCTGTGGTGGCGTCGACGATCACCTGTCCGGCCAAGGTGGACGAAGAAAAGACGTTCAGCGTACCACCCACCATGGCGTTTAAAGCGCATCCTAAGCCTCCCATCACCACGGTCCCGCCGCTCGTTGGGCTGAGGCTGGGTAGTGGACTCGCGAAAATACTTTGCCCTGCGACCGTGAAGCTCTCTGCCACCTCTGTTGCACCCCTTAGCAGTGTCCCTTGCTGTACTGTGAGGGTTGTGCCCACTTCGAGACCGTCCCTTGTGTTTAGCCTCCCGGCAGCGACGTCCGACAACTCGGATGCGCCCAACACGGCGAGTGAAGACTGAATCCGCACCGGTGCCGCATGTGTCGTTTCCCCTAAACAGCGGACCGTCGAGGCTAACACGCTCGGTCCTCCCGCCGACAGCCCACCAGCAAGAATTAAACAGCCTTCCCCGACGGCTCCGGCAGCAGAAGCGTCCGTCACATACACAGGAGAGGCGAAGGACGCCGCGCCTCCGACGAAAAGTTTCCGGCGGACAGCACATCCCCCAACCACGTTGAACGGAGCACTGAACAGCGAAACGGCGTCATCTCCCGATGTAATCGATCCGGTCAGGGCGGACATTTTCCCCATTGTTCCCGTGCCCGCGACCAGGAGGCTCTTGTCGACCCGCACCCCTCCCCGGCACGTCAGCGAAGGAGCGTCCGCATTTAGGTCATCAGTGTTAGTAAGAACGACTCTCCCACCAACAGTGAGACCTCCCGTCAGCGCGAGATCGGCAAAGCCTGCCGTCCCCGTCACCCGGATGGTTCCGCTCGTGAGAGATGCAACTGTGGCGTCCCCGCCAGAGAAGTTGTTCAGGACCGTCGGTCCCGTGATTGTCATACCGCTCCGGAAGACAGCGGGTCCGTTGCAAGAAACTGCGCCGCCGACCTGTATGGTGCCTCTAAAAGATGCCCCGCCCTGACACCGAATGCTCCCTTGACCAGGCTCTAGGGCGTCTGCGGTTGAATTTGCGCTCAGTACGTCGCTGAGAGAAAGCGCCGCCATACGACCATTTCCGGTCAGGACGAGATCCGCCTCTCCGCGGATGGTCCTCCCCGCGCTGATCCCACCGGGTGTGGAGATCGATCCGAGGCCTGCAGCCGTTGCGTCGTCGTTGGCTCCCGCGTACAGGCGGCCCCCGAAATTGCCATTACCAAAACAACCGAATCCGCCAGCCGCCACCGTTAGGGCGCCGTTTGCGGGTCCTGTAGACTGCTCTGCGGCATGGACCACGACAGCGGATGCGCGCAATGTCCTTGACACACTCGCACCTCCCTGAACCACACACGTTCCGGTGCCGAGGCCCGTGGAATCAATGTCTGCCGTCAATGACAAATATTCGAAACCGAGGACACCGGAGAACTGCATTTTTCCCTTCACCGAAACGTCAGACTCGAAAACGGTTCTACCATAGACATGAGCACCTCCCGCCACAACGAGGGCGCCCGTGCCGGTCTGCCCGTCTAAAGCATCTTCATTTGAATCCAGCGTTACCTTCCCTGCGACACGGACGGTCGCGCCGAAAAATGTACCTCGCTTTACGCTCAAACCCCCGGCCGTCGTTATGCTTCCCGACCCGATCCCCAGACTTTCCTGAGACGACATTACGCTAAGCGAACTGGTCATGATTTGCGAGTTGCAATTGAGAGATTGAAGCGTAGTGGTTCCGCCGACATCGAGGTTTCTGCCAACCAGGAGTGATAACCGGGCGGAGGCTCCACCGTTGCATACCAGGCTGCCCGTCCCAGCTCCAGTAACTTCGTCCGGGGATGCTGCGAAAATCGTCCCGTCTGCCTGTAATGTTGACGCGAAATGTGACCGTTTCACAACTCCCAAACCGCCTCGGACGACAACGGGGGCGACAGTGGGGCTTTCGGCTTCCGCCGGGTTTATTATGTCTATTGCATTGATGTACGCTGTGCCGGCTGTTCGGAGGTCTCCATTTACCCGCAGAGTCTTTTCAATCGTCCCTCCGCCGAGCACATGGAGGACGCCCGGTCCCGTATCACCGACGTTATTCACCCGGAGAGTTCCGTCAGTCACCAATCCACCCTTGGCGTATACTGTTTTCTGCGCTGCCACGCCCCCGTTGACCACGAGCGCCCCGGTGTTCGCGTTCACCGCATCATTCAAACCTAATAAAGTCAACGCCTTCGTGACGGGATCAAAGCGCAGCGCCGGATCGGAACGCAGCGAGGAGTTCTCCCCCCCGCCAAAGAGGAGAAGGCCCTCCTCGAAGCGGCTGGCACCGGTACCGCCCCAAGCGGTCCCGACTGGGCTCCCCTGCCATGTGCCCCTCATGATTGTTCCCAAGGTGGTCACATGTGGCAGGTCCGTAGACACGCTTATCAGGTTGACCTGTTTTAGTATTCCCGCTCCCGCTTGCACGCCCCCAGCGTTCTGCATGAAGTAGCTGAGGGTGACCGCATCTCCGGGTTGGGTCGGGTCCCCAATGTTTTTTACCCTGCCGCCCGACAGGTCGATCCCACCCAAAGGAACGATGTCGCCCTGGACATACAGCGAGCCCTTCAATCCCATCCCGCCGCTCACAATGAGACTGCCCGAGTCAGGACTGAAGGACGGTGTGGAATTCGTCAGAGTCAGGGGCGCCTCTTCTTCAGTCGTGATGACGGCCTTCCCTCCCACGTACACCTCACTGTAGTACTTTGTGATGAGTCGTGACAGAGACATGCTCGCACGTGTCTTTCTGGTGGCTCCGGAAAAAAACCTGTCCTTCGTGATCACGTCCTTCGTTATCTGCATTCCCGATGGACCTTCCTGATAACGTGATAGGCGTCACTGGAGGACGTGAACCGAGTCTCGGCTTCTTCGCGCGCCTCTGACCCGGCTGCTTGGCAGCACGTGGTGACGACCGTCTCGGTGATCTCGGTGTAAGTTTTTCCTCCCGTAAATGTCGTCACGTGGACCTCATAAGACGTACCGTTCTTCTCAAGGGTCTTCAGGCGGTGCTGAGCGCGTGGGAGACGCTGAACGACATTCCTCAACTCGGCTACGCTCATGGTTGATAGCGACTAAGAGTGCGTTCGTCACGGCATGCAAGTATATAAACACAGGGTCCATCATTTGGGGACCGCCTTATCGACCAGCCTGATGGAAGACGAAAAGATACTGTCTGATACATCGTCAGTGTGGAACGTGCAATTGAATGACAACGACGACTGGCACCGGTCCATGCACCAGCGGGATGCGCAAACGCAAACCGACTCATGTTATTGCAGCGATGAAATTGAAATGATATTACAGAAGTTGACAGTGATTGAAAGATCACTTCAGCGGCCCTGGTGGCAGCGCATCTTCGGGTAACGCCCGGGTTGTCATGCTGCGTAGATCTTTCTCCAGAGGCCCATCTTTTTGCACATTGGGCACTTCACTCGGCCATCCTGCTTGTGAAGGTAAGGGCTCACCACACAGCTGTGGCAGACGAGATGCCCGCAGTCCAAGCAGACGGGGACCACCACACAGTGCAGGCAAATCGGACAGCAGCTCCGGATGGGCGGAGCGTTGTAGCCGGTTGCCTCGGAGAAGGCCTGTGTAAAGTCAGAGAAAACCTCGTCCATCGTCTCTTGCACGGAGTCGGTATAGACGTTCCGACTCGTGTGCGGTATGTTATGTCGCTGGTTCAGGCGGCCGATCAGTTCAAATGTATCCCGCGCCGCGTCACCTGCTCTCATTAAAACCTGGAACGCATCCGTAACGGGAGACATGTCGGAGGCTCCACGGCGGAGAAGGGCGACCGCGGTATCGTTTAGGGGCACGCTCTCCGCGACGGGAACCTCCTGGGGTTGCTCGTCCTCCATTACCGCCACGGGTTCTTCATCCCACCAATCCGCCGCCGCTGTTGACTTTCTCCGTTGTATCCCAACAGAAACTTTGCGCATCGCATCCTCATCATCCAGCCTTTCGCTGTCATCACCGTCCGGCAGGTGGACCCATGCGTCCGGGTTTACAACCTTGATACCCGTCCTGATTTTTTGGAAACCATGTAAACGCTTCAGTGCATTCACCGCCCGGTCTACGGTCAATCGAGCATATCCTGTGGTGTCAATCAGCGAATCAATTGAGCGGACTTCACCGTCTGGAGGATCGAGGACGCCCCAAGCAACAGTGGCAGCCTGTTGTGCCAAGCGGCTGGGCACCTCAAAGGCTGTGAGTGACCTGTGAATCTCGCTGAACCGTGGTAACATCTCGGCTGACTTTTACAGACGACGGTAAAGGAGGAGAAACGCGATGTGTACCGTGGTAAGCACTTGTTGGCTCCGCCCGCTGCAGACCGCTGGCACCCTGGGGAGTTTAATTCATTTTGTTTGGACCGCGTATCGATGATTTTCCCCTCGGTTGATCATTTTTTTTGTGCAAGTACAACAAGAGACTCTGCCCCAGAAATGAAAGACTTTACCCACAGTTTGCAAGGTGCCACGCTATTCCTCATCTTGTCCCATCCGGACACGTACGCGTACGTCTCCCGTCTCACCCGGTACCCTTATGGTTCCTTGGCGCTCGCCACCGTTCATGCCGTCATTTTCTTCCTCATCACCTACCTGATCACAAAGGTGACCGGTTCTTCCAACAAGAAAACAACCACAGATCCTGCAGGCGTGGTATCCAACACCTGGTGGTTTAAGCCATAGAACCGGGGCGTCCGGACCATGCACGGTTGACGCGGCCGATATATCTCCCCGCTGCCGCGCCCCAGAGGTGCCTTATTTGACAGGCGTTCTGTAGCAGACGGAGCTCTGCGGTGCGCTTTTCTCTGATCAGTCGCGCGAACACCGGGTAGGCGCTTCCCGTAGGAAACGTCGCACCCGCCCCGAGTAAGACGCTCATCACTCTTGGTCGCCCGACGCTTCTCCCAAGGGGGCTGACGCTGAACGGCCAGTCTCCGGCGAAGCTGGTGACATTCACGGGCGCACCGCTTCTGATGAGAAATCCGACAAGGCGCGGCTCGTTGTGATCCACAGCGCAGACTAACGCTTTCAGGGTGGGGACGCAGCCGCGTATGACCATACACCTGAAGAACAGGGAGTCCCGCAGTCCAGCAGCAACGCACCGGAAGATGCAGTCCTCCTTTCCATGCTGCTTGATTCTCTGCACAGCACAATCACCCGGTACGGTACACCTAAATAAGCGGCAGGCACGCGAAAGCGGGCTGGGATCGGAAATGTACTGTATTATTATACAAAGGACCTCCCGAGGGAGTGACGTCAAACGTAACGAGGTTGTCGGCCTGTTGTCCATCACCGGTCCAGTGTTCTGAACAAGCACCGGAGAATTCGCGCGGAACCGACGGGGTCTACAATTTCCGCCGCTTGTTCTGTTGACGGGCGCGGTCTTTCTCCCGCATCTGTCGGTCCATCTCCTCGCGTTCCGCAATGTAACGGAGGCCTTCCTTGATCTTCCGTTCCTCGTTCGCGATATGTTGGAGATCCTCTTTAGAGACTTCGTTTAGGTTTCTGGGTGTGACATCGAGGACGTAATCGTCGTCGACGTCGATGTAATCCCACTGGAGTTTTTCTTCAACTGGTAGTGCCATGGTTCCGCCGTGTTGTGTGTGTGTGTGTGTATGAACCTCCATGAGGCACCTGATCTTTATTATGTTCTTCGTTTGTCGATTGTTTTTTCGCGGTGATTCATAGCGATTGAAGCATGATAAGACACTCAGCCGAGAAAACGTCCCTAACTGAGAAAGCGTTCCTCCCGGACGGCACGGTGTACGTGCTGAAACCATCCGGGCCGGAGGCGGTAAGCATGCGGGAGGTATTGCGGCGCGGCCCGACGGTGCTCTTCGCTTTGCCCGGTGCGTACACGTCGGTATGTTCGACCAAGCAGGTCCCTGAGTACGCCACAAAGGCCGAAACTTTCAGAAAGCTGGGCATCCGGCAAATATTGTGCCTGTCGGTGAACGACCCGTACGTCATGAACGCCTGGGCGGGCGGCCTCGGTGTGCTCCCGCAGGTCATCACCTTTCTCAGCGACCCGGACGCTGTGTACACAAAGGCCATCGGGATGGACCAGCACTTAGAAGGCCTGGGCGTCCGTTCGCTGCGGTACTCGGCATTGATCGACCGGGACGGCTTCATTGGTATTTTGAACGTGGATGAGCGGGGCGGAAAGACTTACAAAGTCTCAGGTCCCGACAACATGCTGAAATTGATCGAAGCCGTAACAAAAACCGGACAAGCGCTCCCCGAGTAACCGTTTCACTCCAGTGCCGCCGCGCCACCAGCAACTTGACACCCCACCGCAACAATAGTCACACATACACTCAGGGTAATGAACCACCCCGACCGCGGCTGCCGTTTGTCCTGCATGTCCTCATTCTTCCAAATCATAGCAGCTGCGCCACCTACTGTGACGAGCGGCATGAGAATTCCAAACCACTTAACCTGCTTCTTGCTAATTGATTGATAGATTGCAAAGAAGAGACACAGGATGCCAAGCACAGAAGGACAAAGGAGTAGCTTGGATTCATCAACCAAGCCTCCTGGAATAGGCTTCTCCGTGGTGGCGGGCGTCGTTGTGGTCGAAGACATCTCAGGGCTATAAACAAGGAAAAGAAAATTTACGTGGAGCACAGTGTATTTCGTGTCCAGGGCCGTGTCATGGGTCCGATTGTCAAAGTGATGCTTTACAGATACATCGCAAGTGTCGAAATCAACTCATGTCAAATCTCCCCCTTGTCAAATATGTTAAACAGACTCGCGAGGAGCCGGAACCGTTTCGATGCGTGTGACTACCGCCATGTACCGCCCCCTCCAGCTGTCCCGTTCCCTCTGGTACTCACGGAGGAGCGCTTTCAACGCCGCGTTCTCCTGCCTCATGTGGACGCTGCAGCGGCAGGGGCTCGCATCCTCGGGCGTGTTGGCGGCGAGAAGATTACTGACCTCCCGTTGAAGAAAGTCGTTGTCGGCTTCCAGTTTGGCCATCTTCTCAGTCCTTTCGTCAGCCTGGATGAGGGCGGCGGGTGGCAAGGCCGGTGCGACAGTGGACGAGCCCCCGGCTTCCATCTCCGCATGCGTCCTCTTTCTTGCTGTTGGTGCCTTTCTCTGGAGGTTGTTGTACTTCGTCACGTCGATCGAGTGCGCCCTGAGCACCGCTTCCGCCTGCACACGGATCTCGTGCTCCTTGACATCCAGCTCAGCGAGAAGGGCATGAACCTTGCCGCGAAGGGTGACGGCGGCGACCGGGTGCTCACGGACAAAGACATCGTGCTTCCAGAGGGTTTTGAACCCGAGGTACTCCACCTGTTGTGCACTGAGGGCAGACATGTCGATCGGTTTTCGCAGGTGGAGGACGGGTGGAGGAGTTTGGCGAGCTTATATGTTGCGAAGTGGCAGGGCAACGACATGAGACCGCAGCCACGGCGGAACAATTTCCTGACGCAGTGACCCAGCCTTTGCTGTGTTTTGGCCCCCGCCACGGGTTCTATTCTCCAGGCGATTCCAGTGCATTGGAATTGCCCTTGGAACCTGACATTTCGCTCTCCACAAGAGGATGTCCATTTTCATTACCCTACGTCATATGCTACCGAATCGTCTCACTTGTCCACCTCGTTCATCCTCTTGCGAAGACCATTATCATGGTCCAAAAGTGTGTCCATCCCCGTCAGCACGTAGACACTTTCAGGATTCGGCGGGTCCTCCCCAGCCAGCTCCCCAGAATAGAAGCTTTTGAAGGCGACGGCTTCCTCCATATCCGTGCGAGCGCGTAGACGGGGCGTCAGGAAGACTACGCGCTTGTATCCGGGCCGGGCGAACTCCAACAGGTCGCTTGGGTCGGTTATCTTCGCGCTAGTGTGTATGTAGTGCGGCGCCATTTTCTTATTGACGATGACCTCTTCTGCCACCGCAACCTCTGCTATTTATGATATCTCTTTCAATTCCTTTATCGATTCCTCTAACACGGCTGCGGGGAGCGGCTTCAACGGCTTCTTCCGACCTGACCACAACTTGCCGTCGTCGTCGATGTCGTACCAGCAGATGTTGTGGATGAACCCCTCCAAGGATGCGAGGGACATTCTTTTCTGTGCGTTATTCAGGTATGGACGTTCAGCGAGCAGGCAAGGGCAAGCGTTCAAAACGCAGGAGCAATGTCAGGCACATCACTATCACGATCAACAGACGGACCACCCCGAGGAAAAAGACGACGAAACGGAGGACACCCAAGAAGAAGACAACGAGGCGGAAGACACCGACGCGTGCTTCATCCAGGTACGTGTACTACCCCAATGATTTGATTAACTACATCCTTCCGTCAGCCCGCCTTTATGTCACACCGAAGAGGACGCCCAGGCGGACGACCGCGCTCAACACAGCCACCTCACCGTCTCCGCGGATCTATAACAACAGTGCCTACTGTCCGGCGAACAAGTCGTCATATGACTGCGGGAAATACAAGCACTGCAAGTGGACGGGCGTGAACTGTGTGACAGACACTGATTACGTGAAGAAGCGCGCTGACAAGGGGAAGTTCGTCTACACTAAGGCCGGCGGCAAACACGGAAAACGGTCAACGTCTGCGAGGCGGTCATCCGCAAGGCGGTCGAAGAAGCGACGCTCAACCAAGCGCCGGACCACGAAGCGACGAACAGGACGGAAGTGATCTGATGAAAGATCCTTTTATAGTGTGTTTTACAGCCATTATGGTATTTTACAGCCAGTTACTCGGGTGGAATGGACCCTTGCCGTCTTGACCACACCGCGGCGAAAGACGAGCACTGGTGGTCCATGACGGCACATTCCTTTGTGCAAAAGGCTGCCGACCTGCACTTTTTGCACCATCTCAAACGGACATCCGTTCCTGAAGTACCGCAACCGGTGCAGCACGTGAACCCGCCCACGAGAAGCTGCTCCGGTCCGACCTCTTTCACCCAAAGGATGTAGACCATCTCTTGGTACGGAAACACGATCCCAAACCGCTTCTGCACGTTGGAGTGCACGTACGCGACCACAGAGTCCCAGGTTGCTTGTGTCTGTGCAAACCTTACTTTCCCGGCGAGTTCTTTCCTTGCGGCAGAGGGTGCACCGAGGGGTTGGATGGGGAAAGCGTTCATCGTCCAGACTGGGTGGCTAGGCTGCGGGTGCTTTCTCAACATGGCCATTCGCGAGATGTCGAGGTTGTAAAACGCTTGCTTCATAGTGCTTGGGCATGAACGGTAGGCATAGATCTCCGCCAACACGAAGGATATGTCGTTCATCGCGGCATCCAGGTCCTTCCGCAGGTCGGTGCGGGTGGTCGAACTGTCAATCGCAACAGTGACAATCTTACGCTTGCTTTTCACAACCTCCGTGGTTTTCATCGGGTGGTTGCACTCCGGACAGGTGAACGTACTCCTGTGTTGTAGGCAGTTGTGGCATGTGCACGTCCCGCAGGTCATGCACATAGCACTCCGACCGTTCGCCCCACCGCAAAGTTTGCAACGAAGACCCGTCTTGAAGAAGCTGTTCCACGCCAGCTGCGTCGGCGGCTTCTTGGCGCTGAAGTAGAAGTTGTGCCCCTTTGCGATCCCCATCGCATCCGACGCGTTCTCCACTATGACGTTCAGAGGGATGTCGTGCTTGAAGAGCTTCTCGTTGGCACAGCACCGCTCAATGATGTAGAGCCATTTCGTGTGCTTACGGGAAAGCTCAATGCACCTTAGCACGTCCTCTGGCTCTTTCACTTCTGGTCCAGAAACAATAACGCGGGTGCGGGGAAACCACTGGGAAATCTCTCGTTTGATGGTCTCCATGGCTCGATGCGTTGTCCTGTGATGCGGAACGAAACGGCTGGGGAGATATTGCTGGAACGCGTCGAGCTTTCATTTTGACGCAGCGCCACCAGTGTCGATTAGCACGTGACCACACCAAAGCAGATGCGCACACTCTTCCACCCGCCAATACCAATCCCAAAAAGGAGGCACAATGCATTTTCGTTGGTTCGTTAGGTAGGGCCAAAAAAGTCAACATGTCGGACGGCCACACATTTCAACATTGCGTGAGCGATAATCGTTTATGGTGGCACAGTCCGTATGGCAAGCCGATAAATAGGGGGCTTCTGCGCGTCCGAAGTGTTATGTCATGCAGCTGTCAACATGACCTCAACAGAAACTACAGCGACCACCGTGCTGGAAGGTAATGATGTTGTGACGCGCAAGCAGACCTTCGCTCTTGGGCCGAACCAACACCAGATTCGCATTGCTGGTCCAAACGAAAACCTGTGGTTCGTTGCGAAGGACGTGGGAGATGCTCTTGGTATCAAAAACATGCGGGATGCTTTGAAGAATTACAAAGATGGGAAGGAGAAGGGTGTAGCTTCAACCGACACCCATGGAGGCAAACAGAAGCTACTGGTGATGTCCGAAAGGGCTGTCTACAAGTTCATCAACCGATCTGACAAACCGGAGGCGGAGCCATTCCAAGACTGGGTGGCCGAGGTCCTCCACACTATTCGGGTGGCGGGTCGGTACGAACTTCAGACATCTTCCCAGAAGCTGCTTCAAGACGCTGAGACTGCTCGCCTTGCAGCGGAAACGGCCCGTCTGGCGGCGGAAAAAGAAGCAAAGGATGCGGACACAGCCCGTCTGGCGGCGGAAAAGGAAGCGAAGGAAGCCAAAGAAGCCTTGGAGAAAGAACGGCTGGAGAAAGAAGACTTGAAACGTCGGCTGAAGAATAAGCATCAACGCGGGCACTGCGTCTACCTCCTCCGCAACCCGGCGGACCGCGAACGGAACCTTTGGAAGATTGGACGCTCAAAGGATCTGTCCAAGAGGGAATGCCAGTACCAAACGCCGCTTCCAGACGGCGTCGACATCGCCCACTGCAGACACACCTCTGACAGCAAACTCGCGGAAAGTCTCGTCCACCACGCCTTGAGCGACTACCGGTACACGGACAACAAAGAGTGGTTCGAGGGGGATCCGGAAGTCTTCGCGCACGTCGTGGACGTCGCCGTGGCGGTGATTGACAACCTCCCTTTCACCGTGGCAAGCGTCGTCCAATCCAAGCTCCGGGACAAAATCCGCCGGGAATTTTCCCGAGCCAGGCGTTTTGACCTTGAAGACGGGAACGAAACGGATGCGTCTAACTCCAGCATCGTGATAAACGCTAACAACGTCGGTACCGTCAACGTAACCATCCAGAAGCCGGGACAAGCGGCTTTCGACGACTTCTTCGAGCAACACATCATCGAGGAACGTCGCGCTGGGTTGCGTTGGACGACGGCCTACAAAACGTTCCGCAGATGGGCCGAAGACGAAACCCGTGCCATTCCCAACACCAAAAAGGAGATTCAACGCATTTTCGTTGGTTCGTTGGGTAGGGCTAAAAAAGTCAACATGCCGGACGGTCAAATTTTCGGGTGGCAACATTACCGACTGGAAGGGATCTCACCACCGGAAACAGAGGAAGTCAAAGAAGAGGATGCAGATGAGGTCCAGGAAGAGGTTCCCGAGTCAGAAGTACCTGACAATGAGTAACCGCTACCAATTGCTATCTTTCTCAAAAAAATGCGATCTTATTTTTGATCATTGTCATCTTTTCAAGAAAATTGCTAAGTTGGTTCGATCAGGGTGCTAAAAAATGAGATTATTGCTAGTTTGAGAGGACATGGGACGTATAGAAGGAATCTGAAATCAGGTTTGAAAACTCAAGAAATTCTGAGCATCGACCAATGGGTCCAGAAACCAGCAATAATCGCATTCTTTTTCACCCCAAACGAAACGACTTAGCAATATTTTTGAAAAGATAGCATTCCAATGAAATGCAAGAGTCATTTTTCTCGAAAACTTGACAATGAAGTCGACCACAGAAATCAATCATTCACATCAGACGCATTCCTCTCCACCCGTAAATCTGTCCGGAGTCAAGGTTGATTTTCTTCGCGTCGCCGAACTTCTTCTCAAACAGGTTCTTGACGTTAGTCCTTGAAGTCGAGATTTTGCTTCCGCTGCCATGGGCCCAGTTCCTGAATACGGCGAAAACTTCGGTCCAAACCACGGTCGAATTTGCTTCTTCGATCAGATGTTCACCGCGAAACTCTTCGAGCACATCGTTGTCGGTTTGATACTTTTTGGTGGCTTCGGTGACTGCCCGGGACTCACGCAGTCCGGCAGCTTTGAACCGACGAAAGTATTCGATCAGAATGCTGAGAAATGCTGCGGTACAAGCGGAAAGTTTCTTCCCGACGTCTGAATCTTTTTTCCTCTCATGTGGACGCTTGGGGTTGTCGACGAAGAGGGTTGGAAAGAAAATGACTTTAATGCGTCTCCATGCTGCCCAACTGTCGTCATCGAGCAATGGGATAGCGTTGCAGGTCATCAAGGTTTTGAAGTTCGGCGTCCAGCGGCGCTGTTTCTCGTGCAAACCGCGGGTCGTGATCGCGTCTTCTCCCGTGAAAAGTTTGATCGTATTCACCTGGAGAACTTCCGACGCAGCACCCTCCGAGAATACGGCAATCCGTGTCTTTTCCAGAGCGGAGAGAGCTTCGTTTGCTTGATTCGCATCCTCTCGGCGTCTCGTGAGAAGCGCAGCCGGTGCTGTTCCATAGTGCTCACCCAGCGTCTGCATTAGGAAGTTCATGAGTTTGCTCTTCCCATTCGCGCCTGCGCCCGTGAGGATCCAGAAGTGCTGCATAGAGGTGTCTGTCGTCAGACAAAGACTCAGGACTGTCAATAAATAGTCCCTCGTGTCCTCGTCAGGCTGAATGGCGGTCATGAATTCCATGACAAACTTGCAGTCAGTTGCGTCCCAATCGACAGGCTCATAAGGCACTTTTAGCGCAAAAGACAAGCAGTCTTCCGGCCTCCCATCGCGGAACTCGAAAGTGTTGAAGTCGTAGACACCATTGGTAAAAACGAGCATGTTGGCTGCATCAAGGTTTTCGGCAAAATCTGGTCGGTACGCGTGAAACCGCTCAATTGCGTCATCAAGGATCCGCTTACGTCTCGCGCCGTCTCCCAGTTGTTCGCATATGCGTTTGACGTTCCTCGCTTTCCGTGTGGTCTCCTCGGTTTGGACGCATTCCCTTTCGTAAAATTGTAGCGCCCTCCGGAAGTATTTCAGAAATGCATCTTCCCCGAGCAGTTGCCTTAAAGTTAGCTCTGCACGCGGGACCCAATGATGGTCACGAAATTGATACCAGAGGCCGTCCAATCCCTTGGCCCCCGACTTACAGCAGTGGAATTCCTCCCTGTAAACCGCAAAAACAAAGGCGCTGAGAGTTGCATCTGTCCCCTGCAACGCCCGCAAAAATGCCGCGTTCCTCAAGCCATCTTCGAAAACAACTAGCCCATCCTCGTCGTAGGTTCCCACAAACGGCTCATCGGCGGTCAGATAGTTGTTGTTATTGACTATGATGGTGCCGACAGATCCAATGGCCACATTTAGCTGAGTGAGGGCGGAGTACAACTTGGGGAAAACGCTTTCAGGTAGGGGAACTGGATAGCTCGGCCATTGAGACATACAGTCTATGCAGCGCAAATTCCAACCACGGAGAGTGTGCTCAAATCGCATGTTACGACTCTTACACTGTATGCACTCCCGGTTGCGGGCAATAGTCGTGAGCATATCGTCCAACGGAGACGTCTCTGTTCCTTCCTCGTCCGGGAAATTTTGAACGATGTTTCTTTTACATTCGTCCTTCGCGAGAGTCATGATTTCGTCGTCAACGTGTCCGTAAAATATCTGCGTGAAGAAATCGCGCACCGGTTTGGGAAGTTCAGCTACTGGTATGAGCGGAAGATCACCCTTCGCCTTACAATCCTCATCTGGGCATTTCAACCGCGCACCGGCTTCGCTGATGACAACATAAGGGTTGTTGGAGGCGTGTTTCTTCCGACTCAAGAAACACCATTTCTCCTTGGTGGGAAGAAGGAGGCATTTCTTTCCGCGATCGACGGTAATCATTTCCAGCTCTTCATGAAGGTGATACCGATCGCCGAAAAACAGACTCGAAGACGCTAGCACTTCCTTCGCATTGGGATCAGAGCTCATGAACGAGGTTTTTCCGGCGCTGGTAGTTTCCGCGGATGGGGCTGAACTTGCCTTTTCTCTTTTGCCTCGAGGTTTTTTGGCCACAACCGCGGGATGATTCACTTTGAGTCTCGTTGCATCTTCCTTTGGGTTTTGTGCCAGGTACTCCTCAGGATGAATGGCTTCCCACGGCAGCTGTTTGCCGTCACCATCAATTGGCACGAGATACCTTTTCTCCACATCGATATCTTTGCAACCTCCTATGCAGCCAAGCAACTGCTCACGAACTTTGAATATCGAGAGGTCTATGTGGTCGTGAACATCCTTTGGACCAAGCCCGAGAACAGAACGGATATAAATTGGAATTTCCTGGGCTTCGGCGCACACAGTTGGCAACCAGGCACGCCAAGAGATCTTGTACTTCCGCACCTTTTTGTCAATCAACGGGCCGTGCCTCGCAGCAAAACGGAACTCGTCCATCCGGCCTGGGTGAAGCTTTTCCAAGTCAGCTTTGAAGTCGGTGAACATTTTGTCAATCTTATCCTGAGACGGTCTTTGATCGAACTTGCCGTCCCAATCATAGTAGATGGACACCACCGTCGCTCCATTGAAGTATTCCTGGAGACTAAATCCGGGTGTGCCATGCTCCTTCCGACACCGTTCCGCGAATTGAATAGCAGTGAGGGAATGGACGTCCCTTGTCCCGCGGATTCTCGAAACGAAGTTCATCGACTTCATGTTCTAAACATATGATTAAGCCAAGAAAAACTTTCAAATGAAGGTGCGTTTGGTGCGTTTCAAGATTGGGCGGACTGCGTGCTAGTCCCCTTCGAACGCCTCTGCTCACAAACAACCTTATTCAACCGATTTGTTATTTCTCTTAATCCTCGCAGCGCAGCCTCGCGGTCACCGTTGAAGTATTCATGCCACGTGTTCCTCCTTGACAGCACATCGATATAGCCCATGAGAGGCTTGATGTAACCCATAATCGTGGAGGGTGCCAGTTGTTTTCCAGCCTGCAACTTCTCTAAAAATACAGGCGGTTCATCTGCGTGCTGCAAAGCCTGTACGGCGGACAGATGATAAAGTCGAGCTGTGTACACCTCAATAAGGGACGGTGACGCCGGCAAACCGCCCAGTGATTGAAGACTCCTCATAACATCAGCAACATTTTCCTTGCTAAATTTGTCCTCTTTGTTCTCGTTCCCCGTCATGTCGTAAGTTGCCATACGCTTCGTCTCTATTGACATGGTGGAATTACTTATTTAGATGAATTCAATCGCACGTTACATTTTTCTCAACGGCTGGTAATCACCATGACAGCGCGGGCGGGTTGATTTTACCTTAATATTAAGCGCAGTGCACATCGTCCGTTTACTTCACCGCCCCCTTGCAAAGGGTGTCACCCCTAAAAGGATTATGGGTGATCTCGCAGATCCTTGTCGTTGCACCGTTGAGAGCTTCTCCATGGTGCAATAGGTATCACCCCCAAGACCTTTGGGGATGGTCTCCTGATACTAATATAAGGCGACGCGCCTTCCGCTGGTCGCACCGAGGGTTCGATATGATTTTCAAATGACCCGAAGGATTCATTCGGGTGTTTTGTGAAACTTTTGCCTCCACAGTGACCCCCGGACAGATTGTCCCCCCCCTTTCCTTTTTTGCTCTATCAAAAATTCTGATCGAAAGTAGGCAACCTTTTGTCTGATCAGAGCCAACAACACCCGGACAAAATGTCCGGGAGGTCCTGTTTCGCTTGCGGCGCAATTCTCGTCTCAATTTGTACGGCACCAGGACGTATTCTGTAAACGGAGTACAAAGAGGTTTACACGTTCTGAGTTGAAAACCTAAATTTGAACGCCATAAAACAGGACCCCTTAAGGGCACACATAGCTTCAGAAATCCTTTTCCACCGACCTGTGGAAAAGTACATCAAACCGATTTTGGTTTAGCCAGAGTCATCTCCGCCGCGAGTGAAGACTCACAGGAGACGGCGGTGGACGTTCTGCCCCGCGCAAGGCAAATTGCTGGCGAGAGGCCCTGTGACATGGGGTAGAATCGTGGCCGAGGAAGTTGGGCACGGTGCAGAAGTCGATTTCTTTGCCGTGGACTGGGTCGCTGAACCAAAAAGGATCACCCCCAAAGGACTTGGGGGTGGTTTTTCATGAAACGCCAATTCTCCGAGGCGAACTTTTTAGACGCGTAGTCACTGTTGGCAACCGCCATATGTGCGAATCCACCCTTTGTCAGAAATGGACGAAACCTTTCCCCAGCCAGAGCTCACCATGGCCGCCGGACAAACTGTCCCCCCCTGTTCCCTGTCTCGTATACGTCGCCAAGTGCGAGCTGCGTCGCGTCGTGTGTCGTAACTTCCCACCGCGTACATCATATCGACGATACCGAACAGTCTCTTCCCATTACGGGATATTTCGTATACTGTCCGATGCCCCAAATTATTCGCTGCAGAAGCCATTTCCACCGTCCTGTGGAAAAATACAGCAAACCGATTTTGCGTTCAATGGGTATGCTCCGGCGCCTTCGCACTTCTTGCCTTGCACTCAACTTCTCCCTAATGACTTCTCACAGAGAGATTTGCACCTGGAGCTGATGACCCAACCCAACTGGTTTGTTGAATAGGGGTCTGCGAGTTTGTTTACTGAGACAAAGTGCGGTAACCAGCTGGCGATCCTCTTCTCTCACAAAATCACAATACCTAGGTTTAATCACATGCTGGGGCGGAATTCCCAGCCGAGGATGTCGCAGATCCCCTTCCACAGCTTGTCCTGCACCGACAGCTTATCACGAGACTTCAACAGCGGGAAGTTCTCCATGAGGTCTTCGAGCCCCAGCAGTTCGCTGAATTTGTACAGGCAGAACGTGTAGCTGAGGAAGTTACTCCGCGTTGGCGCGATGTCCTTTCTGACAATCTCAAACGGCTCCTGTATCGCGGTGAACAGTATGTTGAACTGCTCCTCGACGTGCGGCGGGATGCTGATCGGGGGCAGGCCGTTGAGGGCGATAATGATCGACGGCGAGTGCTCGTAGTACTTCACCAGCCCAAGTTTCTTCAGGATGGATTTGACCTTGGGTGTGTCGAGCGCGGTGAGATCCACGTT